>ENA-OPYT01000082-OPYT01000082.1-human-gut-metagenome-genome-assembly--contig:-NODE-82-length-29159-cov-3.524421_pt1 | contig 29159 bp, 24 predicted proteins | sample MGYA00242636_ERZ504480 | MGnify/ENA primary metagenome ERZ504480 (study PRJEB26092, sample SAMD00036228) | human gut metagenome | host: Homo sapiens | study: EMG produced TPA metagenomics assembly of...
ATCGACGACGGCACCGGCGGCATACGAACCGAAGAACGCACCGAAGCCGTTGGTCATAATCATAAAGACACCCTGTGCCGAGGAGCGGATCTCGCGGCTGGTCTCCTTCTCGACGAACAGCGAACCCGAGATATTGAAGAATCGAATGCCACCCCGTAGACGACCATCGAAAGGATGAGGAACGCGGCACCCGAGCCCGGGTTGCCGACGCCGAAGAACCCGAAGCGGAGCACCCACGCCAGCATCGAAATGAGCATCACTTTCTTGATACCGAAACGCCGCAGGAAGAACGGGATCAGCAGGATGCAGAACGTCTCGGACATCTGCGACAGCGAGAGCAGGATCACCGAGTGCTTCACGATCGCCGAATCGGCATACTGGGGCATCGAGCCGAAGCTCTGTATATAGGAGTCGCCGAAGGCGTTGGTTATCTGCAACGCGGCGCCGAGCAACATCGAGAAGACGAAGCAAAATGGCCATGCGCTTCTCCTTGAAGAGCGTGAACGCACGCAGCCCCAGCGTATCGACCCACGACCTGGCCTTGACCGTGCGGTCGACGGGGCAGCCGGGCAGCGAGAACGAGTAGACGGCCAGCAGGAACGACAGCACCGCCGAAACATAGAGCTGCCACTCGGTCAGCTTGATCTGCACGCCGCCGATATGCGTCAGGTCGACGAACCACATCGCGGCGATGAAACCTACGGTACCCCACACGCGGATCGGGGGAAAATGTTTCACGGTATCGAGCCTTGCCAGGTCGAGGGCATTGTATGCCACCGAATTCGACAGGGCGATGGTCGGCATGTAGAACATCACGCTCAGCAGCATACAACTGTATAAAGGCCCATAGGCCGTTTGCGAAGCCGCGGCAATCAGGAACCCGCCGCTCACCAGATGGCAGATGCCGAGCAGCTTCTGCGCCGGGATCCACCGGTCGGCAATGATACCCATCACTGCGGGCATGAACAACGACGCAACGCCCATCGTGGCAAAGAAACTTCCGATTTGCAGCCCTGTGAAGTCGAGGCCACCGCCCAAGGTAGGCGCCCAGCGAGATGAGCCACGAACCCCAGATGGCATACTGGAGGAAGTTCATGACGATAAGGCGGAATTTAATTCCCATAATTCTCTGATTTTAGGTTGTTTTATTTACAAGTTCATTCGGTCGGAAAATGATTAAAACAAATGTACTAACTTTTTTTTGTGAATTTTCTTTGCAATTGAAAAATAAAGTTCTACTTTTGCATCACCAAAACGTCATTGAGCTATGGTGTAATGGTAACACAACAGATTCTGGTCCTGTTATTCTTGGTTCGAATCCAGGTAGCTCAACACAAAGAACGCGCCGCTGATATTCAGCGGCGCGTTTCTTCGTTATTGCGGTCGGCGCTTTTTAGAAGCGGAATCCGACGTAGAAACGGACGGAGTTGGTTTTCAGTTTCGTTTTGGTCGATGAGATGCCCTCCAGGTCTGCATCTTCGAGTGAGAATCCATTGTATTTGGCCTGGCCCCAGCGACCTTCCACGCCGACCGAAATCACTTTCCAGGCCACCGATCCGCCGAAGCTGTAGAACAGGGCGAAGTTGGAGTTGAAACTATCGTCGAGGTACATCATCGAGTAGGAGGGCGTGAGTTGGAAATAGAGGCTGATTTTCAGTTCGTGAACCGGGTTGATCGTAATCGAAGGACCGACCTGCATGCCGTATTCCAGTTGATGATTGCCGATGTCGATCGTTTCATCCATAATGTCGCCGACGGAACCCGAACCCGGCTCTTCCGATTCGGAGATCGTGTATTTCGAATAGTTCAGATCGACCCAGCTCCAGTCCAGACCGAATTTCAACATTCCGAGCAACGGTTTTTTGTGCAGGTAATAGGTTTTACCCCAACTGATCGACACGCCGAAATCGTTTTTCAGCTTCTCGTCGCCGAAATCCTTGAATACGAGCGATTGTTTTACGTAACCGAGGTTGAAGTACTTGGACCTGTTTTTCCATATTTTGCGATCGAGTTCCTCGTTCTTTTGGTGCCGTAATTGCTGGGATAGGTCATCGACGACCCGCTGCAGCGAATCCGTTTCCGTCGCAACGGGAGAGGTCGTTTCGGCGACCGGTTCTTGTGCTGTCGCAGTCAAGGTCCACAGGGACAAACCGATTAAAAACGTAAAGATTTTTTCATAATGGTATTTTTATTTAAGTTGAAGGTTTCTGCCGTTTCCCATACTGCAAAAAGTAACATTATTGTGAAAAAAAAACGTTCGTTTGAATGGAATTATTGTCCGATAAGTATTATATTTCTTTGGTTACTCTTCCTCTTCTTCCAAAATATATCTCCTCCATAAGGTTGTCCAGTTCGCGCCGCTCCTTTTTGGTCGGACGTCCCGTACCCCGGTCGCGGAAGACGAAGACCGTTTCGCGGGGGATGTTGAGCTTGTCGAGTTCCGATTGTGGAGTGATGTTGCGACAGTAGTCGGGGACGTTCTTGGCCGGCTGGCGGCTCGACACGTAGCCCACGACTTCGAAGAGATAGGTCACGGGCATCCGTTTTGACGGCGATTCGGTCGCCGATCCGCACTTCGCGCGAAGGTTTGGCGTAGGCGTCGTTCACCAGCACCCGGTTCTGGCGGATGGCTTCGGCCGCGTCGCTGCGGGTCTTGAAGATGCGTACGGCCCAGAGGTATTTGTCTAATCTGATCGCTTCCATTTCGTTTTTTCCAATTATATCGTACAGGCAAAATCCGATGTCGGGAGGCTCGGTGGCTCCGGCAGATTCGGATTTTCCGTTGTGCTGACGATTCGGGACAGGATGTCGGAACAGAGCCGAAGCCGGTAGTGTGCGGCTGCGGGCTGTCCGACGATTTTCGAACCGGAGGTCGGTAGTAGCATCGATCCCTCGGGAACGGCGGTTTCGGTGGGGAAGTGTCGCGGGCTATTTCTCATAGATGCTTTCCGATTTGGGCATGTCGTGCGATTGTTCGTCGTTCTGTCGGCTGACGCTCAGGATCATGCCCAGGGCGATAGCCGTGAAGATCGTCGAGGAGCCGCCGCGTGAGATGAGCGGCAGGGTTTGTCCCGTTTCGGGAATCAGGTTTACCGTTACCATGATGTGCAGCAGCGCCTGGCAGGTAATCAGCAGGGCCAATCCCAGGACCAGCAGACCCGGAAATGCCGTGCCGCACCGTCGGAAAATTTCGATGGCACGGAAGAAGATCCACAGGTAGAGCAACAGCAGCAGCAGCGCCAGGACGATGCCGTACTCCTCGACGAAAAAGGCGTAGGCGTAATCGCTTTCCGGGTGGATCATCTCTACGCGCATGGCGCTCTGTCCGGCGCCTTCGCCCAGGATGCCGCCGTTGTGGATGGCGATCATCGAACGCTCGGTGTCGGTCAGCTGGTCGATCGGCTTTTCGGTTTGGGGCTTGGTCCAGAGGTCGATCCAGGTTTCCACGCGGCCGCCGGCCGTTTCGCTGCGCCCCAGGTTCAGCAGTCCGGCCAGCATCACGGCGGCGAAAGCCAGGCCGAGGAGTTTCACCAGCTCTCTGATCCGCACGCGTCCGATAAGCATCATCACCCACGAGGCGAAGAAGACCAGCACGGCCGATGAGGTGTGGGCCGGGAAGATTACTACGCAGGAGAGCAGAACAGGGGCCAGGATGGGCCACGTGCCCTCGCGCCAGATTTTGCGCTGGTCGGGGCGCTTCCATCGCAGCGGGTTGAGCGAGGGGATGATCCGCAGCTTGTCGATCACGCTCTGCCGGCCGGCGAGCTGCCGGGCCAGGAACAGTACGGTGGCGACCTTGAGTGCTTCCGAAGGCTGGAACTGGAAAGGACCGAGCGGAATCCAGCGGGCGGCGCCGTTGGTCGTGGCGCCGATGAAATAGACGGCCAGCGTCAGCAGAACGCTGCCTGCATAGGCGACCAGCGCCAGGTGGTTGTATATCCGGGAGTTGATCTTGTGTACGATGATGATCAGCGGAACGCAGACGAAAAGGATCAGCAGCTGTTGGCGCAGGAAGTGGGCCGTCGAACGAGCCGTATGCGCATCGTAGGCCATCTTCGCCGTCGAGGAATAGACCACCAGTACGGAAATGACGGCCAGTGCCGCGATAATGATCCACAGCACCTTGTCCCCGGCGAAGAGTTTCATGCCGGGCTCCTGTCCGGGTGCGTCGGTCTGCACAGTCGTACCCTCTGTGTTCGGATTGCCGGCCGTTTTCTCCGTCTGTTTTTCCGCTTCCATCTTATTATTTCGCGTGTTCGGCGACCCACTGTTTGAACAGTTCGCCCCGGTTTTCGTAATTTTTGAAGAGGTCGAAGCTCGCACAGGCCGGTGAAAGCAACACCACGTCGCCCGGACGGGAAGCTTTGCGGGCCGCCTGCATCGCCGCGTCGAGCGAATCGGTCGAAATGATTTCGGGAATTATGCCCGTGAAACTTTCGACCAGCTTGCGGTTGTCGATGCCCATGCAGACGAGCGTATGCACTTTTTCGCGGGCGAACCGCTTGAGCGGCTCGTAGTCGTTGCCTTTGTCCGTACCGCCTGCGATCCAGACTACGGGACGTTTCATACTCTCCAGTGCGTACCACGTGGAATCGACGTTGGTGGCTTTCGAGTCGTTGATGTAGGTTACGCCGCCGATCTCTCCGGCGGGTTCGAGCCGGTGTTCCACCGGCGCGAAGTCGTAGATGGAGCTGCGGATGCGGGTCGGGGATACTCCGGCCGCGAGCGCCGCGAGCGCCGCCGCCATAGCATTATAAGCGTTGTGCAGCCCGGGAACCGCATTTTGGTCCGTGTCGATCTCCACCGACTCCCGGCCGACCGTTCGCGGTGAATTTTCCGTCCAGGAGGAACGCATCGCCTGCGCCGCTCGCCACGGCGTTTTTGGCCGCGAAGGGGAGCTGCTTCATCCGCAGGTCGTATTTGGGCAACTGCTGCCAGATCACCTCGTCGTCGCCCGAATAGATGAAGAAGTCGCGCGAATTCTGGTTCTGCGTAATGCGCATCTTGGCATCCACGTAGTTCTGGAAACAGTAGTCGTAACGGTCGAGGTGGTCGGGCGTGATGTTCGTCAGCACGCCGATATGGGCGCGGAACCGGAACATGCCGTCGAGCTGGAACGAGCTCAACTCCAGTACGTACCAGTCGTAATCGCCGGTAGCGACCGAGTAGGCGAAACTCTCGCCGATGTTGCCGCCGAGGGCTACGTTGTAGCCGGCGTCGCGCAGGATCTTGTAGATGAGCGACGTAGTAGTCGTCTTGCCGTTCGAGCCGGTGACGCAGATCGTCCGGGCCTTACCCAGGTAGCGGCCCGCGAACTCCATTTCGGAGATGACCGGAATGCCCGCTTCGCGGAGTTTGACGATCATCGGCGCCTTGTCCGGAATGCCGGGCGACTTGACGACCTCGTCCGCCGCGAGAATCCGCTCTTCGGAGTGGCGCCCTTCCTCGTAGGGGACCTGCCACTGGTCCAGTTTGGCTTTGTAGCGGTCGGCGATCCGCCCCTTGTCGGAGAGGAAAACGTCGAATCCTTTCTTCTTGGCGAGGATCGCGGAGCCGTAGCCGCTGATGCCGCCGCCCAGGACAACTATTTTTTTCATGGGGTTATCGGATTTTAAGCGTTACCAGGGTAATGGCCGCCAGCAGCAGCGACACGATCCAGAAACGGGTGACGATCTTGGTTTCGAAGAAGCCTTGTTTCTGGTAGTGATGATGCAGGGGGGACATGAGCAGAATGCGGCGTCCTTCGCCGTATTTGCGTTTGGTGTATTTGAAGTAGCTCACCTGAAGCATGACCGAGAGGCTCTCGACCAGGAAGATGCCGCAGAGAAGGGGCAGCAGCAGCTCCTTGCGGATGCAGAGAGCGAAGACGGCGATGATGCCGCCGATGGAGAGCGAGCCGGTGTCGCCCATGAAGATCTGTGCCGGGAAGCTGTTGTACCAGAGGAAACCGACCAGCGCACCGGCCAGCGCTGCCGCGAAGACGACCAGTTCGCCGCTGCCCGGAATGTACATGATGTTCAGGTAGTCGGCATAGACGATGTGTCCGGAGAGATAGGCCAGGATGCCCAGTACCAGGACGATCGGGGCCGATACGCCCGTCACCAGGCCGTCGAGTCCGTCCGTGAGGTTGGCGCCGTTCGAAACGGCCGTGACCACCAGGATCGCCACGACGACGTAGAGAATCCAAGTGAGGGTGCGGTTGCCGCCCGTGAGCCAGCTGTAATCGAATTCGTTGTCCTTGACGAAGGGAATCGTGGTCTGGGTCGTCTGACGGCTCTCGGAGCTGACGATGCGCCGCTGGATGTGGTCGGCGATGGTTCGGCCGTGTTCGTCGAGGTAGATCGTTTCGACCGGTTCGGTCGTCTTTTCCCGGACGACGATGTCGGGCGAGAAGCACATGGTCGTACCTACGATAATGCCCAGGCCGACCTGTCCCACGATCTTGAAACGCCCTTTGAGCCCCTCTTTGTGGTGGCGGAAGACTTTGATGTAGTCGTCCAGAAAGCCGATCAGCCCCAGCCAGATCGTCGAAACCAGCATCAGTTGGATATAGACGTTGTCGAGCTGTCCGAAAAGCAGTACGGGGATGAGAATGGCCAGCAGGATGATTACGCCGCCCATCGTGGGCGTGCCTTTCTTCTGGAGTTGTCCTTCGAGCCCCAGATCGCGGATCTCCTCACCGATCTGTTTGCGGCGCAGGAAGTTGATGATGTTGCGTCCGAAGACGATGACGATCAGCAGGGCGATGATGATGGCTGCCGCCGCGCGGAACGAAATGTACTGGAACATACCTGCGCCGGGCAGGTTGTGAACGTTGTCGAAATATTTGAAAAGATGATAGAGCATGTCGCAGGTTAATTTTTAGCGTAGAGGGCGAAGGCACGGAGAGCCTCCTCCTTGTCGTCGAAATGGTTTTTTACGTCGCCGACGATCTGATACGTTTCGTGTCCCTTGCCGGCCAGCAGGAGGATGTCGCCCGGCTTGGCGAGCATCGCGGCCGTGCGGATGGCTTCGGCGCGGTCGGCGATCCGCAGGTAGCGGTCACCCGGGGCGAGTCCTGCGACCATGTCGTCGAGGATCGCGTCGGGATCTTCGTGGCGGGGGTTGTCCGAAGTGAGGATTGCGGTGGTCGCGTATTTTACGGCGATCTGCGCCATTTCGGGGCGTTTGGTCTTGTCCCGGTCGCCGCCGCAGCCGCACAGCACGAAGAGCTGTTGTCCCGGGCGGCGGATCTCCTCGACGGTCTGGAGCACTTTTTCCAGAGCGTCGGGCGTATGGGCGTAATCGACGATCGCCGTGGTGCCGTCGGCGGCCCGTACGAATTCGAAGCGTCCGCTTACGGGATGCAGCGTGCTCATGATTTGGAGCACCTCTTCGCGGTCGGCGCCCAGCAGCAGGGCTGCGGCATAGACGCAGAGCAGGTTGTAAGCATTGAAGCGGCCGAGGAAATGGACCCATACTTCACGTCCGTCGATGCGCAGTTCCATACCGTCGGGGTGTGTTTCGAGGATCTTGCATCGGAAGTCGGCCATCGATTGCAGCGAGAGGGTTTTGACGGTCGCCCGTGTGTTCTGCACCATGACCCGGCCGTTGCGATCGTCGATGTTTATCAGTGCGAAAGCCTCTTTCGGGAGATTGTCGAAGAAGAGTTTCTTGGCGCGGATGTACTCGGCGAAAGTCTTGTGGTAGTCCAGGTGGTCGTGGGTGATGTTCGAGAAGATGCCGCCCGTGAAATGCAGTCCCCGGATGCGCTCCTGCACGATGGCGTGCGAGGAGACCTCCATGAAGCAGTATTCGCACCCGGCTTCGACCATGCGGGCCATCATCTCGTTCAGGCGGATGGCGTCGGGGGTGGTGTGGGTCGATTCGATGCGTTCGGTGTCGATGCGGTAAACGACCGTCGAGATCAGGCCGACCTTGTAGCCCAAGCCCCGGAAGAGGTCGTAGAGCAGGGTGACGGTGGTGGTTTTGCCGTTGGTGCCCGTGATGCCGACCAGTTTGAGCTGACGGCTCGGGTCGCCGTAGAATGCGGCGGCCATGTCGGCCATCGCGGCGTTGGTATCCGCTACGACGACGTAGCAGACCGACGGGGCGAGGTGTTCGGGCAGCCGCTGGCAGACGACGGCTGCGGCACCGGCGGTGACGGCCGCGTCGATGTAGGCGTGCCCGTCGCTTTGGGTGCCGCTCACGGCGAAGAAGCAGTCCCCGGGAGCGATGCGGCGGGAGTCATACGCCAGTCTGCTCACACGTGTATCGGAGTTGCCTTCCACGCGGAGCACCTGTGTCGCCTTGATTAATTCTTGAATTTGTTTCATCTCTTTATTTGAGTGTTATGGTTACGGCTCCCCCGCGCGAGATCCGCGTGCCGGGAGCGATGCTTTGGTATTGGACGGAGCCTCGTCCCGAGAAGGAAACTCTGAGGCCCCGGCTTTCGAGCAGGAACAGGGCGTCTTTGAGTCCCATGCCTACGACGTTGGGCATCGTTTGGTCGTCCTGTGCGAGCGTCGAGATCGTGACGTTCGAGAGGGAGTCGATCCGTACCGTTCCCCAGCCTTTGCGGTCTTCGAACGAGGTGCGGGGCGAGAATTTGTCGGCGATGCGGCGGATTTGGGCGATGTCGCCGCCTTTGATTCGCCGGGGATAGTGTTTTTCCCCTGAATTTTCCGGCGAGAGATCCCAGTCGTGCTCCCGGTTGTAGAGGTAGGTGACGACCTTCTTGACCACCGGACCCGAGAGCGGGCCGCCGTAATAGGATTTGCCGGCCTGCCGTTTGGTGTGGATCGTCGTGAGCACCGTGTAGCGGGGGTTGTGAGCCGGGAAGTAGGCGACCATGCTGCCGATGTAGTAGCCGTCGCGGTAGCCGATCTTGTCGTCGGCGTATTGGGCCGTACCGGTCTTGGCCGCTACGGTGTAGAGGGTCGTGTCGCGGAAAAATCCAGCACCCGTACCTTCCGTGCCGACGCTTTCGAGAAGTTTGCGGACCTCGCGCAGCGTGCGTTCGGAGCATATCTTGTCCACGAGCGTTCGGGCCTTGAAATGTTCGACCACGTCGTCGCCCCGGCGCAGCTCCCGAACCAGGATCGGAGAGATCATCTTGCCGTCGTTGGCAATGGCGTTGTAGAGGGTGATGACCTGGATCGGGGAGAGTTTGATACGATAGCCGAACGAGCGGCGTACGAGCATACTGTTGGGGTCGGGCACCTCCTTCCAATCCTGAAAGAGCGGTTTTTTCTCGCCGAAAGCCTCCAGTCCGACGGTTTGGTCGAGGTGCAGCTTTTTCATGAAGTCGCTGTAACGCTCCTTGTTGTCGGCATAACGCTCCCAGATCGCCTTGGCGAAATAGACGTTCGACGACTGGGCGACCGCCGTGCGGAAATCCATGTCGTTGAATCCGGCGTGCGAATCCTGCACCCGGATGCCGCCGACCTTCACCACACGTCCGTTGCCCGTGTCGTAGGTCTGGTCCAGCGGCATATCCGCGTCGTCCAGCAACAGCAGCATCGAAGCCAGCTTGAAGGTCGAGCCCGGCTCCGTGTTACGCCCGATGGCGTAGTTCTCCCGCTCGGCGTATCCGCCGCCGGGGGTGCGGCCCAGATTCACGAGGGCGAGGATTTCGCCCGTGCGGACCTCCATCACGATCGTGGTACCCCAGATGGCGTTCTGGGCTTCGAGCTGTTCGCGCAGGTAACGGTTCGCCACGTCCTGCACATCGAGATCGAGCGTCGTGACCACGTCCAGTCCGTCGATCGGGTCGATGTTGTCGCCGTCCACGACGCGGCCGTAAAAACCCCGGGCGATGCCGTTGGCGCGTGGCCCGACCGTCGCGGCCGGCCAACTCTTCGCGATAGACGGCCTCGATGCCGTAGTTGCCTCGGTCGCCGGTCAGTCCGATCGTGCGGCGCCCCAGTTCGCCCTGCGGATAGATGCGTTCGTCGCTTTCACGCAGGTTGTAAACCATGCCCATGTTCCAGTTCAGGAGCGGGTATTTGCGCAGGGTTTCCCATTCGGTGTAGTCGATGTCGCGGGGAAAGATTTGGACGGGAGTGTGGTCGCGCAGGGTATCGTAGAGTTTTTTCGGCACGAATTCCCGGTCCAAAATCCGGTCGATCCAGCGGGCGATGCGTCCTTCGGAGCGGGGAACGAGGGTGTCCTTGCGGTATTTTACCTGGTAGTGTTTGGCATGCTGCGTGCGGAACATGCGACGGTATTCGGCTGCGGATCTGTCGCCGAAATAGGCGGCAAGTAGTTTGGACAGCGAGTCGCTCTGTTCGTGGAACGTACGCACGGAGTCGAGCCCCGGGCTGCCGAAATCGAATTCGACGCGGTAGCGGAAGATCGAGGTGGCCAGCGGATCTCCGTCCCGCGTGAGGATGTTGCCCCGCTGGGCCGGGATGATCTGTTCGGTGAAGATGCGTCCGGCGAGCCGTTCGGCATTGTAGGCGACCTCCGAGCTGAAGAGCTGCACCCATACCAGACGTGCGAAGATGAGCAGTCCCGCCAGGATGAAGAGGATGTAGAGCAACCTCACCCGCAGCAGGATGTCGCTTTTGATGCGCGATTTTTCCGGTTTCATCTTGCTCATCAGTCGTCGAGAATTTCACCCGGAACGACCGGGTCGTACAAGTCGATGCCCCGTCGGCGCAGCTCTTCGAGGATGGCCGAGTGGGTCGTATGGCGGAAACGCTGCTCCTGAAGGCGCGTCGAGCGCTCGCGCAGCATCTGGACCTCGCGGTAAAGCCGCGAGTATTTCATGTCGAGGTGCAGCGCCGTGAACATTACGAAGATGCTGACGAAAAACATCGCGGCGATGCAAATCATGTAACGATAGTATTCCGAGGCTCCTTTCCGAACCAGAATATTGCCCGAAAAGAGGAGCCAGAAGATGTTCGAGCGGCGGCGCTCCTCCTTGCGCTGCTCCTCCTGCCGGGCCTCCTCTTCGGCCTGCTCCCGCTCCCGGTCGGCACGAATTTCCTCGTCGGCTTCGCCGCTCTGCACGCGCAGCACTTCGCGCCGGATGCGGCGGGCGAGCTCTTCCTCCCGCTCCCGGGCGGCACGCTCCTCGTCGGTGACGGGGTCGAATTCGTGGTCGTTGTATTTCATGTCGGTCGGAAACGGTTATTGGCGTACGATTTTGGCAGCGGCTCGCAGTTTGGCCGAGCGCGAACGCGGGTTGCGGACGAGCTCTTCCGAGGAGGGAGTGACGGCCTTGCGCGTAATGATTTCGAACGGCGTTTCGGGCTTGCCGAAGAAATCCTTTTCGATGCGCCCCTCGAAATTACCGCTGCGCAGGAAGTTCTTCACCAGCCGGTCTTCGAGCGAGTGGTAGGAGATCACTACCAGCCGTCCGCCGGGGCGCAGCACCTTGAGGCTCTGTTCCAGCGCCATTTTGAGCGCTTCCATTTCTCCGTTTACTTCGATGCGCAGGGCCTGGAACAGCTTGGTCAGGAATTTCGATTCGTCCTTTTTCGGGGTACAGGGCGCTACGGCCGCAACCAGGTCTGCGGTGGTCAGGATCGGCTGCGCGGTCCGTGCGCGGACGATGCAGGCGGCGACTTTCCAGGGGGTGTCGATTTCGCCCCAATCGCCCAGGATGCGGGTCAGGGCATCGGCGTCGAGCGTGTTCACCAGGTCGGCCGCCGTGCCTCCTCCGCGCTGATTCATCCGCATGTCGAGCGGTGCTGAACCCCGGAACGAGAATCCCCGTTCGACGGCATCGAAATGGTGGGACGACACGCCCAGGTCGGCCAGGATACCATCGACCCGGGTTACTCCGTGCAGCCGCAGGGCGCCCCGCATGAAGCGGAAGTTGCTTTCGACGTAATGGAAGCGGCTGTCTTCCGGGCAGTTGTCCCGGGTATCCCGATCCTGATCGAAGGCGTAAAGACGTCCCCGGTCGCCCAGTGCCGACAGGATGCGGCGCGAATGTCCGCCACCGCCGAAGGTGAGATCGACATAGGTTCCTGCAGGATCGATGTCGAGCAGTCGGACGGACTCTTCGAGCAGGACGGGCGTATGATAGACGGAGGTCATTTGGCTTCGATATATATTTAGGGTGTAAAGTTAGGCAATTTGCAGGGAAAAATCGTTATCTTTACCGAAGAAAAAACGGTTGAGAACGGTCGTACTCCGGAAGGCCGGGGTGTCCCGCTTCCGGGATCTCCCTGTACCGATGCGGAGTTTCGATTGGAAATCCGAGCGTAGGTGCGATAGGTGCAAATCGGGCGTCGTACGACTTTCGACCGATAATTAAAAGGGTTACGTTATGCCGAAAATAGATGTCGATGCCGTGCTTGCGGCAAAGGCTCCCCGGATCGCCCGATGGGTGCCGGGATTCGTTATCCGCTGGCTCAAGCGCACGATCCATCAGGACGAAATCAACTATATTCTGGATGAGTATTCCGCGCTTCCTCCTCAGCAGTTTATCCAGGCTTGTTTTAAGTTCTGGGGAGTGACCTATTCGGTCGAAGGGCTCGAAAATCTCGATCCGAAGGGACGGTATCTCTTTGCGTCGAACCATCCTTTCGGGGGAATGGACGGTATGATGCTGGCCGACGAGCTGGTCGGATATTTCGGCGATGCGCGGGTGATCGTGAACGATTTGCTGATGCACGTCGAGCCGCTGCGACCGCTCTGGATTCCGGTGAACAAGCACGGTTCGCAATGCGGGGAATACCTGCGCAGGTTCGACGAAGCTTTCGCAAGCGACTGTCCGATTCTGACCTTCCCGGCCGGGCTTTGTTCGCGCCGTCGGCAGGGGGTGGTGTCCGATTTGCCGTGGCGTTCGAATTTCGTCAAGCGGGCGGCGGCGTCCGGGCGCCGGATCGTGCCGGTTTTCGTCGAGGGCGAACTATCCGATTTCTTTTACCGCCTTTCCAATTTTCGGACGAAGATAGGTATCCGGTTCAATATCGAGATGCTCTATCTGCCCGACGAGATGTTTTCGCAGAAGGGAAAACATTTCCGGATACTGGTCGGGGAGCCTGTTTCGACGGACGAGCTGGTCGAATGCGGATCGTGGCAGCAGCGGGCGGATTACGTACGCGAAAAGGCGTATTCTTTGGAAAAAAACGTTGCGTGCCGAAGCAAAACACGGATAAATTGTTTAGTTTTGCTCTAAATTTAACAGCATGGAACCCATCATAGAGCCTGTAAGCCGAAGTCTGTTGCTCGCGGAATTGACCCCTGAACGCAAGGTCCGAAATACGAACAAGGCTTCGAATGAAATCTATATTTTCGATGCCGCCGAATGCCCGTCCCTGCTGCGGGAGATCGGACGCCTGCGGGAGGTCGCCTTCCGGTCGGCGGGGGGCGGAACGGGGCTCGCCGTGGATATAGACGAGGAGGATCTCGCCGGCGACGGTTATTACCAGTTGATCGTCTGGGACCCTGCGGAGCAGGAGATCGTGGGCGGTTATCGCTTTATCGTCTGCACGTCGGAAAATCCCCGGCATCTTTCCACTGAACATTATTTCACCTTCAGCGACAAATTCCGCAAGGAATACCTGCCCTATACCATCGAACTGGGGCGTTCGTTCGTACAGCCTTCCTATCAGTCGCGCGGCAATTCGAAGAGTATCTATGCGCTGGACAACCTCTGGGACGGTTTGGGGGCGCTTGTGGTGCTGAATCCCAAGGTGAAATACCTTTTCGGCAAGGTGACGATGTACGCTTCGTACAAGGCTATGGCACGCAATGCCCTGATCTGGTTCCTGCGCCGTTATTTTCCCGATCCCGATCATCTGGTGGCGGGTAAAAATCCCGTGCAGCTCGATTTGGACGATCCCTATTACGAGCATTTTTTCACGGGCAAGACCTATGAGGAGAATTACCGTATCCTGATCCAGCGCATCCGCGAGTTCAACGAGAACATTCCTCCGCTGATCAATGCCTATATGAATCTCTCGCCTACGATGCGGGTGTTCGATACGGTAATCAACACCGATTTCGGCGGTGTGGAGGAGACGGGTATTCTGCTGACCATTCCGGACATTTATCCCGAGAAAAAACAGCGTTATATGCGTTGGCAGGGGTGGCGTGAAAACCTCAAGCAGCGCCGGGAACATTTCCGCCTCCGCCTGCAGGAGCATCTCTCGCGTATCGGGAAAAGATGGGAAGTGTAGTCGAGCCGGATTTTCCCGGGTCGGAGTCTTATTTTGATAAAATTACGCCTTTTCGGTGTAATTTTTTTGTTTATGGATGCGGAATTTCTCGAAAAATTGTAATTTTATAGAGAAAAGAGAAGTTTGTATGCGTACAAGATTGGTAGTGTCTTTTTTTATCTGTTTTTTGCTGCAGGCATGCTCCGGAGCTTCGACGACGAAGACGAATGGAGTGTCGAACACATCGGGAAACGATCAGGCCGGATGTATCGCCTTGGATACGATCGGCATCGATGGTGCGGTCGAGAAGTTCGTATGGAACGAAGAGGATGGAATCGGCTTCTTAATTCAGGATAATAGCTATTTGGACTTTATTAAATCGTCTTTCACATCGAGGCCGGTGTTTGCTATGCAGGCTGCTGACGGTCGAATAACCTATTCGACGGAGGATTTGATGAAAGAGATGTGGCCGAAAGAGCGGATCGAGGATCCTGTTTCGGTCGTAGCTTGGCGACCGTATGGATTTGCGTTACAAGAGGACGGGAGTTTTTTTCTTCCGGTCGGTGTGGCGCAGTATGATGAGAAGGGGTGCCGGAGCGTGCCTATGCTCGGCCGGTACCGGGGAAATCTGGCTGAAATGACACTCGATTTCGAAAATATGTTCTCCGCTGTGGAGTTGCGATTGAGGAAAGACAGCTTCGCTCTCGAACCGATTAAGGTGAAACAAGTTATTTTGCAGGGAAACGACGGTGAAATTCTGGCAGGATCGATCAAGGTGGTAGCCAGTAGGCAGGAGCTGCCCGACAGTGTGTGCGAAGAGAGGAAAGTCAGTCCTTGCGTCGTATTGGATTGCGGATCGGGGGTGGAGCTGACGGAAGAATCGACCTCTTTTTATCTGCCTGTACTGCCTGTGGAGTTTCGCCGAGGGTATTCGTTAACGGTCGTGACGGATCGTGACAGCGGGAATATGTTCAGGATTCAATGCGGTGGCAAATTCCCCGTAAGATTGAAAAAAGGTCGGATATACCGTGCGGCGGATACGATTGTTCGCCCGGCGTATCTGCAATACATGATTCCCGATCCCAATTTCCGGGCTTATCTTTTGGAACAGGGGTATATCGAAGAGATCGGCGAAAACGGGAGCCGGGTCGTAGTAACACCTGCCGGTCGGGCTGCGACGAAGATAGATTGTTCGAGGCGGGGTATCGCTTCCTAGCAGGAATCGAGTATTTCCCGCTGTTGGAGGAGTTGAATTGCTGTATGAATATGATATCGACGTTGGATTTGACGCAGAATCCTCGTTTGGTAAAGTTGGATTGTTCGGGAAATTGTCTTAAATCCTTGGGATGTAAGCCATAATTCGGTGCTAATGGAGTTACGGTGCATGTTGAATGAGCTGGTGGCATTGGAAACGGATCGGAATCCGAAGCTGACTGTTTTGCATTGTGCAATTTAATCGCTCGTTGAAAGCGTTGGATGTGACTGGTAATCCCCTGTTGAAAGAGTTGGTGTGCACGGAAAACAGTCTGTCGAGTTTGGATGTGTCGCATAATTTGGAACTGAAAAAACTTATGTGCGGAAATGGTTTTGTCAAAAAGAACCGTTTGGAAACCCTGGATGTTAGTAAAAAATACCAAACTCGACACGTTGGAATGCTCGGGCTGTTGGCTGAAAACCTTGGATGTCAGTCGGAACCGGGATTTGATATATTTGAATTGCAGTAGAAATGAATTGGAGCGTCTGAATCTCGGCGCTGTTCCGAATTTGAAGGAATTGGATTGTCCCATGAATAAATTGAGCCGACTGGACGTATCTCGTTGCAAGGCTCTGACATGGATTTCGTGCGACAGGAACTCGCTCTCCTCGTTAGATGTATCCCACAACCGGTCGTTAAATTGGCTGTCGTGTGGTGAAAATTTGCTTACTACGTTGGATGTGTCGCATAATTCGGTGTTGGAAACGTTGTGGTGTAATGACAACCAATTGACTACGTTGGATCTTTCGGGAAATCCGATTTTGAGAAAGCTGTATTGTTGCAATAACCGGTTGTCCTCTTTGGACTTGAGTAAAAATAAATTCTTGGAACCGAGGAATGTGTCCGATCACGGGAACTGTTTCCCGGAGGAAGAGGGTTCGATTGTGGTTAATTCCTGCTGTTTCTGAAAAATGAAAAAGGGGCTGTCTAACAGTTTTAGACAGCCCCTTTCGTTGCTTTTTGGTTTTACCGCGACGCGGCGATATTCGAGCTGTGCATGCCCCGGGAATCGCGGGCCCAGTCGTCCCTGGCGCGGAGTACCTGTTCGATGATGTCGCGCACGCAGCCGTGCCCGCCCGCGAACTCCGAAACGTAGCGCGAGGCTTCGATCACCTCGGATGCCGCATCCGAGGGACAGACGGGGATTCCGACTGCCTTCATACACTCCAGGTCCGGGATGTCGTCGCCCATGTAGATGACGTTCGCCGGATCGAGTCCGTGGCGTGCGAAGAAATCCTGCATGGCCGATATTTTGTCCATGCAGTCCAGGTAAACATCTGTGATTCCCAGCATTTTGAGCCGGTGGTCGAGCGTTGCGCCCCGTCCGCCCGTGATGATGCACACTTTGTAGCCCATACGGAGCGCATAGGCGATGGCATAGCCGTCCTTGGCATAGTATTTTCGGATGAAATCCCCATCGACCAGGGGCATGATTCCCCCGTCGGTCATTACGCCGTCCACGTCGAAAATGAACGCTTCGGTCTTTACGATGTCTTCTTTGAAGTTTCCCATATATCTTGACTTAATGATTCATAAATTCGTAACAGTCGCGGATCGTGAGCGAGTGCGGCTTCGTGCCGCCGCAACGTCGGCAGGTCGCCGCGTACGGCAGGCCCGGTCTGCACCCGATGCGGATCGCCCGAATCGACGGCTTTGGCTGCGGTTTCGGCGATCAGGGGTTTCAGTACGTCGAAGGGCAGTTCGGTCCCGTGCAAAATCTCGCCTCCCAATGCGTAGAGGTGATTGACGAAATTGCAGGCGAAAACCGCGGCCAGGTGAAGGCGTACGCGACGGTCGGAGTCGGCACGATATACCGTGCGGCTCAGATTGCGGGCGAACGCTTCGAGCTCCGAGGTGAAGGAGTCGTCGTTTCCTTCGACGAAAAGAGGTATTTTGGCAAAATCCACGCTGCGGCCTTGGGTAAAGGTTTGCAGGGGATAGAGAACGCCCCGACGGTCGAAGCGTGCGGGAAGAGCCTCTATTCCGATGCCTCCGGCCGTATGTACCACAGCGGCTTCGGCGGGTATGGGCAGGCTTTCGGCCAGCGTGGTGATCGCCGCATCGCTGACGGCCAGGATGTAGAGGTCTGCGGCGGCCAGCTCGCGCGGATCGGAGCTCCACGCGGTGCCGTTTTCGAGGGCGAGTGCTGTACCTCGTTTCGCGTTGCGGGCGAAGATCTGGAGCAATGTTGCTCCTTCCGTGCGGCTTATCGCGCGGGCGAGCGCTTCGGCCAGGTTGCCGCTGCCTATGAGGACGATATTTTTCATCTTTCCGAGTGTTTCGATTCGGGCTGCGGCCCGGAAGCCGGTTTGCGGGCGGCGTTCACTGCGTCGTCCAGGTCGATGAGCCGAAGCCGGTCGCCCGCTGTACGGCAGGCCGTCTGAAGCTCGTCGAGCGCGCGGTCTATTCGGCGCGTTTCTTCGGTCGCGGCGAAGTAGAGGCGTGTCGAACTGTAATTGTCGATGGTTCTGAAAATGTTGTAGAGCGTCATTTCGTGGATGTCCCGTCCGGGGGCGAAAGCCACTTCGCGGTCGTCGTCCGGATTCCGGATTTCGATCAGCAGGCCCGTGCGCACGAGCTGGTGCAGGACATCGTTCACGATGCGGGTGGGCAGCGAGAGTCGGCGGCGGAGTTCATCGACCGGGAGCGCCCCTTCGTTTTCCCGAAAGCGGTGTACGACCTGGAGCATGACGGCCAGGATGATCCGGCGTCGTCGGTCGTTGCTGATGCCGAGCGATTCGCGCTCTTCGGCGAAACGGTCGATATTCTGGTAGGCGAACGAGAGTTCGCCGCCGAAGAGCAGGATTTCCCACGAGATTTGCAGCCATAACAGGAAGAGCGGCAGGGCTGCGAAACTGCCGTAAATCGCGTTGTAGGAGGTCATCCATCCTTGCAGATAGAGGTAGCCCCACTGAAAGAGCATGAAGACCGTTCCTGCGACGATACCCGCCATGAAAGCGCTGCGCCACAAGACTTTCGTATTGGGCACGACGGCATAGATCAGGGTGAAGCTGCCCCAGATGATGACCAGGGCCGAAAGTTTCGAAAGAAGGATGCCGAGGAACGTATTCCCCGCGTCGAAGAACCGGAGCAGATAACCTCCCATCGTGCTGGCCACGAGCCAGAGGATCGGGGCGACCATCGCGATGACGATGTAGTTGAGGTATTGGCGGGCGATATTGCGCGAGGACTGAACCTCCCAGATGTTGTTGAAAGCGCTCTCCACCGACCCGAAAACCCGGATGACGGCCCAGAAAAGGGTTACGACGCTGACCAGGGCGATAAGCCCGCTCTGCGTATTGGCGAGGGCTTTGCGGGCGAATTCCACCATGTAGTCCAGCACTTCGACGTTTTGCGGGAAAAGGGCGTAGAGATCGTCGATCAGGCCGTCCAGAAGCCCGAATCCCTTGACTACGGCGAATACCAGCGCCAGGATCGGGACGATCGAGATGAGCGTATAGAACGTCAGGGCGGCGCTGCGCACGATCGTATCGTGGGCGATCAGCCCGCGTGCCGTGTAGAACAGCAGCTTGTACTGTCTGACGGCCCACCGGACGCGGGGATTGCGGTAGGAGTCCTCGTTGCGCCGCAGGATCGTGTCCGTGAAGTAGGTGAAGACGTTCTTGACTTTCATTTCGGGACGTTTCTCAAAGGTAGCTATTTTAGACGGATCGTCCAATAATCCTGCCCGATTTTCGTGAAGGCGATCCGTCGCTCGCCGCCTTCGCGTATGCCAAGCCGTGCGGCGATTTCAGCCGCCGTGAGCGGGAAATCCTGTTTCAGAATCGTCAGCCGGCTGCCGGAAAGCTCCCGTTTCAGTTGCTTGGGGGTGTAGGGCTCGATCCGCTCGATCTCCAGCCAGCGGCCCAATGTGTCTTCGGACTTTTCCGCTGCGAATCCGTAGCCGTTCGGACTCCAGATGTCGGCGCGACCTTGCAGGTAGGTCGGCGCCAGCCGGGCTTTTTGAAGCGCTACGTCGGGGATCAGCAGCCAGCGGTAAGCGGCCGGATCGAAGGGCTTGTCGCAGGGAGTTGCACGGGCTTCGGCGGGCGGACAGGAAAATTCTCCCAGTCCGAGCGCAACGGCCGTCAGCAGGGGACCCGTGCCGTCGGCATAGACGACGACTTCCTTGCATTCGTCGTGCAGCGACACCACCTCCGTGCGGCAGGGACCGAAGAGCCGGAAGGTTTCACCGACGTCGAACAGCGGGGAGTTCTTGACGCAGAGGTTCGGGGCGATGCGACGGAGTTCCGGCAGCAGCTTCGGTATGTCGGGAGAACAATCCTCCAGCCGCACCAGCTTGCGCCCTTCGGCGCTGCGTCGGTCGGGGTCGGCGTAGATCCAGTCGAAGTGGTCCCGGGTCGAGGCGAGGAACGCCTCGGCGGAGGAGTTGATAACCCGTATATTCGTTGCGCCCAGCCGCCGGAAATTCTCTCCGGCGACGGCCGCCAGCGTCGCATCCCGTTCGAGGGTGATGACTTCGCGGAAGCGTTTCGAGAGGTAGAGGGCATCGACGCCCAGTCCGCAGGTAAGGTCGAGCACCCGTTCCCCGCTGCAACTCTTGCGGGCCGCGCACGCCTCGCTCGAGGCCTGTTCGAAAGCCAGCGGCGGGAGGATGCAGCGGGCTTCGTAGTAGGAGGGGAGTTTCGTCCGCGCCCGCGCGAGGTATTTGACCTGCGTGGCGACGAGTGCCGCATGCGGAATACGCTTGTCGAGGGCGATCGCCGCAGGGTCGCGGCCGATTTGCTCTTCGACGGTACGCCGCACTTCGGGAGTCAGCAGCAGTCGGTATTGTTCCGGAGTCATCATTCCGGGAGCGAAGATACCGATTTTTTCCGTTCGGCGCTCCATAGGAGCAGGGTTGCGAAGATGAAAAGTCCGTAAACGATCCAGCATTGGGTCGTCGTGAGCCGGATGTCGAGGGCGGCTGCCGGAAGTGCCGCTGCAGCTCGGATCAGTTCGTTCTGTGCCCGGGCTGCGAATCCTGCGACGACCGAGAAGAGCGGTGCGAGCGCCGTTCCCGGGATCACGAGCCAGAGCGTGCAGCTCCCGACCACGACGTAGGAGAGCAGGATGACGACGGGGTTGAGTGCCAGTCCGACGACCGAGATCTGGCCGAAGGTATGGGAGATAAGGGGTGCGGTCGCAGCGGACGCTGAAAATCCGATGGCGAGGGTTGCGGTCAGCATATCGATGCTTTTGCGGCGTGTTCGCAGGAGGCGGCAGAGGGGGAGTCCCCCAGGCGATGATGCCGGCGACGGCGATGAACGAGAGTTGGAAGCTGATGTCGAACAGGTAATCGGGATGGAAGAGCAGCATGACGAAGGCTACGCCGGCGAGTGTGTTCATCCCGACGTATTCCGACGACGAGGCCAGGGCGAATTGCAGGACGGAGAACATCAGCGCGGCCCGGACGACGCTGGGCGGGAATCCCGTCGTGGCGGCATAGAGCCAGATGAGCAGGATGACCGCGATATTGCGCAGGATGTGTCCGTGCCGGAAGAGCGGCAGCCACCAGAGCAGCAGGTTGGCGAGCAGAAAGACGATGCCCACGTGCAATCCCGAGACGGCGAGCAGGTGCGAGGTCCCGCTGCGCGAGTAGGCCGCACGGAGTGCAGGGGAAAGCGAGCGTCGATCCCCGGCCGTCATAGCGTTGCAGAGGGCCTGTTCGTCGGGTGCCAGGGCCAGACGGTCGAGCCGTGTGACGGCCCGTTCGTGCAGGAACAGGGAGAGGTGCTTCGGGGAAAGCTCCCGGTGCAGGGTGTCGCTCAGCAGCAGGCTTGAGCGGTTCAGGTAGAGGGTGCCGACGTATCCCCGGCGGGTCATCAGCCGTCCGTAGCCGCCGTGACGGGCGGTGAAAGGGTAGATTTTGCCGCGTACGACGGCTCGGTCGCCGGGATTCAGTGCGGTCGAAGAGTCGCATCGCACCACGAGGTTTCCGGCAGCAGGGAGCCATTCTCCGGTTGCGGAGTTCCGCCGGGCGCGGATCGTTGTGCCGGAGGCCGTTTTGCCTTCCCGTTCGGAGAGGCGTTCCCGGACGACGATTTCGTATTCGCCCGGAGTGCCGGTCGGCGGAGCGGGAGTGTGTCTCAGTTCGGTGACGGTCATGCCGAAAAGCAGAATGGCTCCCAGGATGGCGAGGTTTGCGCCCCGGTCGTCGGCGAGCAGTGCCAGGATACCGCAGACGAGGAATCCGCCTACTAACAACCACAGCGGCAGTACGTAGTGGTCGGCCAGCAGGATGCCGGCCGCGAGCGGCGGCAATGCGCGGAGCAGGGGCATGCGCCGGAGTTTCGACCGGAGGTTTTCGGACTTGAGTCGTAGCATAACGGAGCCGGATCGCGGGAAATGGACGGAGAACCGGGCTTTGACTTTGTGTTTTTTTCGTTTTCTGCGTTCGGCGGGACCTCGTGGACAATCACGGGCCTCGTCGATCGGATATTTGCGGTTTGCCTCCTTTGGAGGCGGCGGAATATTCCCGCCTCTTCGTTGCATCCGCTTCGAGTGTCGGTTTTTCGGATTCGGCGATTTTCCGATTCGTAAAGATAATTATTTTTCGGAAGAATAAGCCGTTCGGATGTATGGATAATACAAACGACACGCATCAAATAGAATGATGCGTGTCGTTTTGTCGTGTCGGAGATCTTTTCGCCCGTTTAGAACGATGCGAATGTGTTCCAGTTCGAATTTTGCTCCGCTGCGGCCTGAATGTCGGCAGGCAGGTTGGCGAAGAAATCGAAGCCGGTGAGCCGTTCGATCTCGGCGACGGAAGTCGCATAGTTCGTGTAACTATCGTTCGAGTACTCCCTGTGTTCCATCCAGAAACCGATCGTCATGGCCGACGTCACTTTGTTCGACGCGTCGCGCCGGACTTTCAACAACGCTTTGTAGTAATAGTTCGGTACGGGGCATCGTTTGCTGTCCGACTTCGGTGTGATCCAGGTGATCGCTTCGTGGTTGCCTGCGGTCTGGAGAATAGCGCCCGTCACCACATATACCGTGTCCGTAGTCGCAGCGATATTTCGGACGCCGCTTTCGAGCTGCTGCCAAATACCGCCGTTGAATTTGTTCTGAATCTGCGGCGTGGAATTGGTTGCGTAATAGGTCTGTACGACCAATTCGTCCGAACCGTTGCGGTCGGCGTTGGGTATCTGGTGCCCCCGGGCGTAGAACTCTTTCGAACTGTCATATCCGTCCGATGTGGTAGCTCCGAGATTGACCCCGTAGCTGCTCGACCAGACGTTGATCTGTTCGGATTCGGCCAGTCCGGGATTGCGCTGCCATTTGTCGGAACGTCCGTTTCCCATGTGTCCTTTTGCGAGCGGATAGGCTACCCAGTAAGCCGTGTAGGTCGATTTGTCGTAGTACATCGTGTAGTTGCGCTGCGATCCGGAGGCGGGATAAACCGTCTGCGTGATCGTCTCATCGGCTGTCGTGCGGGCCGGAAGTTCGTACCAGGCGGCATGATCCGTCCGTGCTCCTTCGGTGGTAAAGGTTGTCGAAGAACTCTGCGGCGTGGAGCCGTTGGTCGCCGTTACGACGCCGTAAACCGTGTACGTCGTTGCGGGCAGAAGATCGGAGAGGTTGGCGGTCGCTTCGTTTCCGACAACAGCGGCAACGACACTTCCCGTGTCGCTGCCGTTCGTTGCGGAATAGAAGAACTGCACCTCGGTTGCGTAAGCGGCGTCGGTCAGACTACTGGAAACCTTCGCTGTACTCGAAGTTATGTCGCTTACGTTCGGTGTGGCAATTCCCGGGGTAGGGTCTGGGGAAGGATTATCGCCTCCCCCTTCTCCCGAGTTTCAGTTGATCGTGATGGTTTTAATCATCAACGACTTGCCGCTCGATTCGGTGTTTAACGTAAGGACGATCTCGCCGGACAGCGGAGTTTCCGATTCGACGACATACTCCTGGTTATTCATTTTTGCCAAGGAGATCTTTTCGCCGAGTGCTTGTCCACCGACGGTTGCATTCACGGTACTTAAGTTTGCCGTATTTGCCGACATAACCAACGTGACTTTTTTTGATTCCTCCGGTATAATCGGACGTTTTTATGGTGACACCGCTGGGTTTCGACCAGGAAAGACCGCGTATCCCGCTATTGGTATCGAATGCAGTGGGCGCTTTGCTTGCAGTCCATGTCAGTCCGTTTACTGTTAAGCCGGCAGCGATCTTGTCTTTATCCGCGCTTTCGAAGGTGTAGGTCCAAGTTTCTCCGACACCGCCTTCCGGTTTGCTGTTCTGGGTAATGAGCAATGTCGCGTTGGCTGTACCCAGTGAAGTAGTGGCGGTAAGAACGATGCGTGCTGTACGAGGTGTTGCGACCGTATTCTCTGTGGCTGCGACTTCGAGGCGATTTTCGCTGCCGTTGTAATCACCTGTGGTGATCCAGTCCGGCTGTTCGGTTCCTTCAGTGCCGTCGTAAATAGCGACGGAAACGTCTTGCGTTTCGGCGTTCTTCAACGTAACGGGGATATAGTGAGTTTCCGTATCGTTATAAGACAGTGTCAGGGTGGATGGATCCAACGTGATTTGAGGCAACTTGACGTATTCGGCAGGGATCAGGGTCAGATCTTTTGTCTGACTGCCGGTATAGAATCCGAAACCGAGGTTTGCTGTATTATTTTTCGCCAAAATACGGGAAGGGGTCGCTGCCGATGCGATTTGGTAAGTGCCTTTGTCCTTGTCCTTGGTAATTATCAAGTCGTAAGCCTCCGTAGAGATCGTAGCGCTGTTGTCACTTTCCCAGGAGAGGTAGTTTTTGCCTTGACTGATCGTGTAGTTGTCACCCGATTTGGTAATTGTCCAAATGAGGGTTTCATCACCCGTTTTGTAGGGATTTGACGGTGTAATCACTACGGGGGCCAAACGAGAACCGTCAGCCAGAGAACTCATTGCATAGGTTATTTCGGATTGGGTCGCCGTGATGACGTAGTCGCCGCTCAATGTTTCGGTTGTCTCTTCCGCAGCGTCGGTCATATCGACCGCGAAAGTCGAACTGTCGCCTGCTGCGAAAGCCAGGGCCCGCCCCTCCTGAACGGTTACCGTCTTGGTGAAGATCTTCGTTGCGGTAGTCACCGTAACGGTGAAGGTTTCACCGGCGGCCACCTCGAACGGGAAGCAGGTGAAATAGGCGGTCATGCCCGTTGCGCCGTTGGCCTTAAGGTTCATCTCCGAAGAGTAGCTCAGCGTCACGTTGTCCGAGAAATTACCGGGATAACCGTACTCCTTGACGGTGCCTGCCGTCATATCGACATAGCTACGGCCCGTGACCTTCTTATCTGGAGCCGTGAATTCGACGCCAAGGACAGGCTCCTCCGATGCGAGGTTTTTGACCGTCATCTTACCGATGGCAACGGCACGGCCGAAACTCATTTGCAGTTCGGTCGGCTGACTCTCCAGCGAGATCGATTTGGCGATCAGCAGGTCCGCGTTCGAATCGAAGCTCGTAGCGGTCGGCTGTTGAGATGTGCGTGTGACGACTTTCATGTTGGTAATATCCGTATTGTTGGACGTAACCCATGCCGAGGCGGGATAAACCGCGTTATAAACGAGCGGAGTGTTCGCATTCTCCGGGAACGATACGGCGAATTTCGCCGTGCCGTCGCTTACCGTACCTTCCTGCGAGTTGGCGTATGTGGTTTTGGAGGCGGCCGTTTCGAACACCTGAAGGTATTCGCCGGTTTCGTTCCACGAGATTTTCCCCGTCAGGGGATCATACGTCGTACGGGAACCGGATGCCGATTCGAGTTCAGACGATGCGGTGACCGTCATCGTTACTTTACGACCGTTCGACGGGTCGGAAACCGTGTCGTCTTTGGAACAGGCTGCGAACAGAGATGCACACACTGCGACAGCCAAAATGGATTTGAAAAAAGTTTTCATAGTCGTAGGATGTGTTTGTTAGTATTCTCCGTAATCGGTGTCATTAACGCTGCCGCCTGCTTCGCCGGCTCCGCCATAGTCCAGGACAGTGCTGTTGGCAAAACCTTTCTCGATCGAGATGCTGAGGATCTCAACCGAAGGAGCGGAGTACGAAGTTCCCCCCCCTTAACCGTAGATTCGTAGTGTTTTTTCATAATCATAGAGGTATTATGTTTGAGAGTTTTTTCTCGCCCTAAAATGTTTACGCACAAATGTAGGGAATATTTATGTAAAAGAGTAGGAAAAAACTAAATTTCACAGAATCTTTATATTCCGGGGGTAGAAGGGAACGACGCGGAAAATCAATACAGGTTGTCGAACATGCTCTGGCTTTTGTCGTATTTCAGGTCGGCGAGGGAAGCCGCTTTGACGCCGATGTTGAAACTCCAGCTCTGATAGTGGCCGAAGGGGACCCACGCGAACGACATTTGCCAGCAATGCAGGTCGCGTGTAATGGTGATGGAGGCCGGAGTCAGCTCTTTGGCCTGGAAGTCGTAACCGCCCTGGATTGTTACACCCATTTTTGGCAGAATCGTAACGCTGCCGTTGATGCCGAGCGTTGGGTGATGTTTTCTGGTAGCCCGTCGTGCCGTTGTTGGTCGGTGATGCGGAGTAGCTGATCGTATAGTTGAATCCCAGGTTCCAGGGTAGCGAGAAGTCGTAGTAGGCCTGGGTCATGTATTGCCGTCGCAGGGCCGGGTTCATTTGCCCGTAAGGGTCGTAGAAAGGATTGGCGTAGGCCGGATCGACCGGGGCGCTGTTGATGTCGTTGATCGCCGGGGTGGAGTTGTCCTGGCGGGATTGGAACGTATAGCCGAACGAAGTGCTGGCCGATACCACACGGCCCGGGAAAAAGAGTTTGTTGATACGCTGGCCCTGCGGGGTGACCCGGTAAGGGTCGAGCGTAGCGTTGATATTGATGCCGAAATTCTGGAAAACGGTCGTGCGCAGCGAAATGGGGATGTTCGAAAGTCCCATGGAGTCGGCCAGGAAGTTATAGGATACCTGTCCGATGCGGAGTTCGTCGATCAGTTTGATCTTCTTCATACCCGAGGTATCGCGTTTGCTGAGCACCTTCATTTCGAGCGTCTGCGAGAGCGAGGCGTTGATGGCCATGGACTGACCGGAGCTGGGCACGCCGAAGATGCTCCCTTCGAAAGGCGAGTAGGTCTTGAAATTACCCAGCGTATCGCTCTGCACGGTCTTTACGTAGCCGTATTTCTGCTTGGAGAAGTCGGGGGCGTAGGAGAAGCTCACCGTCGGGGTGATCGTGTGGCGGATCGCCTGTATCTTGCGCGTTTTCTTCTTGGCCTCGTAGCGGCCATAGATGATCGTCGAGGCCTGCAGGCTGAAGTTGTAGTTGTACAGACGGTAGAACCCGTACTCCGGGTCGAGTTTGTCGATGCGGTTCAGCACCGGGTTCCAAACCTGCTCCTGTTTTTTGAAATACCACTTTTCGGTGTAGTTGATCGTAGGTCCGAAGTTGATATAGTTGAAGATGTTGTACGTCGCCGAGATGGGAATGCTATGCTCGAAGCCGTACTGCATGTTCTGGAGTGTTTCCTTGGTGAAGATTTCGGACTCTTTGGCGTTGGCCTTGTTGTTGAACTTGCCGGTGTAGCGGAGCGAAATCTTTTCGTACCATCGCTGCTTGCCCATCGCCTCCTTGCGTTTGAAGGGGTAGAAGGTCGAAACGTTGAAGACGACGTTCGGCAGGGCGATCGAGAGCGTTCCGCTCTGCGAGTTCTGCGAAACGGACATGTTGGCCGAAAGGGAGAACGGTGTGCCGAGCCAGCTTTTCGAATAGGAGATCGTCGAACTTGTCTGCGTCTGGAGCGCTTCGTTCAGGCTGGTAGCCGAATAGCGGTTGTAGCCGCTGGTACGGAAATCGACCGATGCGGAGAAGGTCGATCCCGGATTGGCTTTGGGGTCTTGCGTATGCTGCCAGTAGAGCTGGAAGTTGTTCTGCTGGAGGAAGTCGGGTTCGCCCTTGTCGCCGACACGGACGTTCGAGTAGTTGAAATTCAGGGTGCCGTTGTACTTGTAACGCTTCATATAGCGCGACATCGCGGATGCCTCCCACGATCCGAGGGTGTAGATACCGCCCCGGATGGCCAGGTCCATGTGCTCTCCGAGCGTGAAGTAGTAGCCCAGGTCACGGATGTAGAATCCCTTGGTCGATTCCTCGCCGAAAGTCGGCATCAGCAGACCCGACTTGGGGCCGGAACTGAGCGGGAAGAAACCCTCGGGCAGCAGCGGAAAGTAGATGGGAACGTCTTCCAGGACCAGGTAGGCGGGACCCGTGACCACTTTCTTGCCGGGAATCACCTTCGCCTTGGTCATCGCCAGGTAGAAGTGGGGGTGGTCCGTCTGGTCGCAGGTGGTGTATTTGCCGTCCTGGATGTGGATGGTGTTGTCGTCCATCTTTTTGACGTTGTTGCCGATCAGCCAGCCGTCGCCCTCCTGAGTCGCCACGCCTTTGATTTTCGCCTTTTTCGCTGCCGATGTTGTAGGTGATCGTGTCCATCGTGTAGGGATTGGCGGCTCCTTCGGTGAAAGTGGGGTTTGGTAACTGTCGGTTTGCCGTCTATCGTGTCGCGCTTGCCGTGGGCGTAGATGATCTTTCGTCCATATTGTACCGCATGAAATCTCCCTTGAGATTCATGTTCTGGTAGTTGATATCACCCTGGTTGTAGATATAGACCGTGCGGTTGCGTACGTCGTAGTAGAGCGAGTCCTGGTTTTTGCCGCTGATGATGTCGTCCAGGAAAGATTTTTTCCGGGTCGTATCGCGCTGGGTCGTGTCCTGACGCAACGAATCGCGCAGCAGCGAGTCGTTGCCGGTGGGAGCCGTACTGTCGGCGGGGGCGATCGGCGAGAGGGGAGGCGCTCCGAAGATCGAGTCGATCCTGGTGTCGAAAAGCGAATCCTGCTCCTCTTCCGTACGTGTTTCGGCGGTCGGGGGGCGGTCGGCTTCCCGTTGAAGGCGCCGAATCTCCCGGCGGGTTTCGCGGCGGGATTTTTTGTACGGCTTGCGTCGGAGTGCTGTCGGGCGGTGTTTGGCGTTCGGGTGTCGCGGGATGCTGCACTCCGCCCGGCAGCGCCATGCCGAGCACCGGAAGCAGGAAGAGCAGCAGGAGTGCTCCCGAGAAGATATATTTTGCCTTTAGCCTGTCCAAAATTCCAAAAAAAAGTCATACCTTTGCCGACGAGTCGGCAAAACCGCCCGAAAAATGGCTCCGAAGGCCTCAGTGCGGGGGTTTTAACATCCGGCAAATATAGGTAAAAAATTCAGAACCGTTAAATTTTTCAGCCACTTTTGCTATGCGGAAATCGCTTTTTCTTGTTGCCCTGTTTTTGATTGCGACACTCTCTTTCAACGGAGTTGCCGCGCAGAATATTGCACAGGGCGTGCGGGTCGTCGTAATCGATGGCCGGCACGGGGGCCGAAGTTTCCGGGAGCTCATTACAGAGGCGTTTATGAGAAAGATCTCAACCTTCAGATCGCTCTGAAGCTCGGGGCCTTGATCGAGAAGGAGATCCCCCAGTTGAAAGTGGTTTACACGCGTAAGACGGACAAGCAGTTTTCCGAAAGTCTGACCCAGGATTTGCAGGCTCGGGCCGATATCGCCAACAAGGCGGGCGGCGACCTGTTCATTTCGATCCATACCAATGCTGCGGCATCGGCGTCGGCACGGGGAGTCGAGACCCTGATTATGGGTGAGAGTCCGCTGGAGAAGAACGCCAACGAGCGGGCCCTCTATTATAACAACCAGGAGGAGCTGCTCGATATGTCGAACGAGAAGACGGCGGCGATCGTTCGGGCTTATATCCAGAACCTGCAGTTCACCTATGGTGAATACAGCGAAGCGATGGCCCGT
>ENA-OPYT01000086-OPYT01000086.1-human-gut-metagenome-genome-assembly--contig:-NODE-86-length-28515-cov-3.989150_pt1 | contig 28515 bp, 28 predicted proteins | sample MGYA00242636_ERZ504480 | MGnify/ENA primary metagenome ERZ504480 (study PRJEB26092, sample SAMD00036228) | human gut metagenome | host: Homo sapiens | study: EMG produced TPA metagenomics assembly of...
GGCACATTTTTGGAATTTGGATGGATGGCTCTATCGTACAAGATACAATAAAACTATATCATACCGTGAATGGTATCTGTTCATCAAGGACGGATCCGTTCGGACAAAACTCTTGTCCATTGCAATTTCGGGTGGGAAGGAGTTGCAGACGGATATTATTACGATGGAATATTCGATTTGAGCAAAGGTCCGGTTATGCCGGAAGATTCGGATGCCGGTACTCCAGCTTCTAGATATTACAAAGATTTAAGTATATTTACTTATACGTTAGTATTATGAATATTGGAAAAATAATCTGCCTGTTATTGATAATCCCGTTGTGCTGCGGATGTAACGAACACGAAACATCTTCTGCCCCTTCATTTCGACAATGCTTTATCGAAGTTTATTACAGCGGAGGTTTAGAATTACCAATGCTCCAAACCGGGTATTTTGGAACACAACCTACCGTTCCGCCACAAAATTTACAAACAGGATTTGTCATAACTCCGAATTACTCACACAATAACATGTGTGATTCGTTCTCCGATCCGGAAGAGTTTCTGCGATTAGCAACACGCAACGATGATACGTCATTCAATCAATGGGTTCCGGACCATCTCTGTCTTCGCACCCCTGCTTTTGCTAATAATTTCCGAGAGCTGCATGTTGTGAGTAATGCCGATTGGGACGAAGAGCATCCTGCCGGTAGTCTGCTGGATGATATTCTACTTGTGCGACTTTATTCCTATGCCAATTTTATTCACGAAGGATATCCCGGGAAAAACGACAATACGTTTCTATCCAAAAGGAAGTATTTGTCTGTAATTAAAAAGTTAATGTCGGAGCTGACGCCTGCGGATATGGAAATGATTTACTGTTGTGAAGTCAACGATTTTTCCACTGATACATTATATCCCGTGATTGTTTTCACCAGCGCCCCGACGCTCGAAAAAGAGCATACGCTGACGCTTCGCTGGACGACCGTCGAGGGCGATGTCAAGACTGCCTCGGTCACCTGCACGCCGGAGGTCGATCCTGCGTTGCAATAAATAGCCGACAGGAACAGCATAATATAAGGTCGAACTTCAATACGGGCTAAAATTCTTGCCGCTCCAGTCCTGTTTCGCAAGAAAGACGCTCTAGACAAACGTTTGATCCATTGCAATTTCGGATGGGGAGGGACAGCCAACGGGTATTATTACTACGGAGCTTTCGATCTGCGCAACGGACCGGAGGCCGGTTATGACGGTGAGGACACGAGTTCGTCCAGCGACAAGTATTACGATATGGAATTGATAGTCACTTACACCAATTGTCCTTAAAAAACGTATGATTATGACACGAAAAAACTTGATATTATTGTTGTTCTCACTCCTGACACTGAACTCCTGCAACAAACATGAAGGTCCGGAGTTGAGGTTTTGCGAGAACTACATCCAAAACTATTGTCAGGGGGATTTGGTATTGCTGTCCCGAAGTCCGGACCGCCCCCCGCAAATCCCGGCAGACCCGCAAACCCCCATACGCAATTTTTGGATAGAATTGACCGATTGCGAGTGGATTTCCCCCGAAAGCGACCCTCAGGAGTTCGAACGCCTGGCGATTCGCAACGGGGACGTCGGTTATAACCGCTGGCTCGAGTTTTGGGAGTACCCCTCTGCTTTTGCCGATAATTTTCAGACAATGCATATTACCAGCAATGCCGACTGGATGAAGAGCATCCGGCGGGGACATTGCTGGACGATATCCTGTGGGCCGAATTTTGGTCCTACGCCGATTATATCCGTAGCGGATACGAAACAGGGGGCGGCAACAATGTACAGATGCTCGTCGAGGATTTGAAAGCCGACGATATGCAGATGATACGTGACTATGTGATTATCTATTTCACAAAGACCCCGACCATTGATCCCATTCACACGCTCACTGTCGAATGGACCACCGTCGAGGGGGAGGTCAAGACCGCCTCGCTCACTTGCCGGCCGCAGGTCAATGCGAAAGAATAACCTGCGTGCAGTCACGTACGATTTAACAAGATAGAAGAGCCATGAAAAAGAGTTTATTGCTATTGTTGCTGCCGTTTTTATGCGGATGTTCGGAAAAGGAAGAGCCGATCGGAGGACCTGTCATCGGACCTACTTATTTGATAGCCCGTTACGTGGAAGGAGATATGAAGCTGGACTATATTCCCCGGACCGCTGCGACGGACGGCAAATCGAATACGCTTTACATAGACTGGGCCGACACCGAAGAGTATTATAATCCGGATATGGAGAAATACAATCTTGGCCGGCAAGAGTTCTGGACTCCCGAAAACAAGGCGAAATATCTCGAAATCGCAAAAAGAAACGGGGATGAAATCGGTGCGTACGAGGGCGGCACGCCTCCCGGTCTGTATTTCGGCGATCAGATTGCCCTTGCCGATAATTTCACTTCGATGCATATCACGAGCGATGCCGACTGGGATGAGGAGCATCCGGCCGGCAAACCGCTCGACGACCTGTTCCGGGTATCGGTGCGGAGTTGGAAACAGAGGGATGAATACGGGGCCCCGCTTCTTTGCCGCGAGAGGATGGATCGGATCGGGCCGGAACATTTGCAGATGATCCCTTTCAATCCGAATGAATCCGTGGGACGGCCGGAAGAATTTGCGGCCGATCGAAATCGAACCGCTTGCCGAGCCTGCGTCGGAGCAACATCACCGATTGACGCTCACGATGACCACCACCGACGGACGTACAAAATCGACTTCGATCGACTATCCGCCGAAAACGGGACTATAGCCGACCTTATACTGTAGCCCGATCAATCGGACCGGCGGGAACAGGTAACTTCAGGTAATATTAATTGCTGCCGGGGGTTGTCTGTATGGGGAAATTATCTCCGAGGAAACTTGACTGTACCTGTCGCCGGGAACAGCGGCGCAACGTCCGTTGCAAGCAAAATTTCGGGACATGAAACAGAATAATCTGATGTCAAGTCGTATTCAGAGCACGAAGGAAAAGGAGAACGGAAACGATCCTCATACAGGAATCGTTTCCGTTCTTTATTACATCCGCCGGTCGCTATTTCTTCCCGGTTTCGGCGATGATCTTCCGAAGGGCGGCGGTAAACTCTTCGGCCGGCATGGATCCTGTTATCTTGCCCAGCAGGTCGCCCTCGGTATTGAATACGAGGTAGGTCGGGATCGACCGTATGCCGTGTTTGCCTGCCAGGGCTTTCCCGGTCGGTTTGTCGATGTCGTACTTGGCCGCGACGAAATATTCGTCCATAAAGTCGCCCACCTCCTTTTTCGAGAAGACGTCGCGCTCCATCGCCTTGCAGGGGCCGCACCAGGTGGCGTATAAATCGATGAAAACCAATTTGTCTTGAGCGATGGCCTCTTTGCGGACCGCATCGGTCGAAGAGTCCAGGAACCGTACCTGCGCGTCGGCTGCGGCGCTGATGCCCAGCACGAGTAAAAGGGTAAAAAGAATTTTTTTCATTTTCGTATTTTATTAAGAATAACGAAACGGGTGCTGCTAAAATTGTGCCGCCTCGTTCTGCGCCGTACTCAACAGGCCGCAGGCCGCTTGGATATCTTCGCCGCGAGAGGTGCGGATGGTCGTGTGTATGCCTTTGGCGGTCAGAGCATCACGGAACGCGATCATGGCCCGGTCGTCGGGGGAGAAATAGGGCGATCCGGGAATTTTATGGAAACGGATCAGGTTGATCCGGCACTTGATGCCGTCCAGCAGGCGGCATAGCTCGCGGATGTGACGCGGAGAGTCGTTCAGGCCGCTCATGACGATGTATTCGAACGATACCCGCCGCTGGTGCGTGAAATCGTATCGGCGCAGGATTTCCACGACTTCGCGGATCGGCCATGCCTTCTCTACGGGCATGATTTCGGCCCGTTCGTGCGGAAAGGGGTTGTGCAGGCTCACGGCCAAATGCACCTGGGTCGCCTCCAGAAATCGTTCGAGTCGGGAGGCTACACCGGCGGTCGAAACCGTGATTCGTGTGGGCGACCAGCCGAATCCCCACGCCGAAGTGAGGACTTCGAGCGCCGGCAGCAGATTGTCCAGGTTGTCGAGCGGTTCGCCCATGCCCATGAAAACGACGTTGGTGAGCCGTTCCCGTTCGGGCAGCGACCCGATCTGGTTGAGGATTTCGTTCGTCGAAAGGGAGTGCTGGAGCCCCTGTCGTCCGGTTGCGCAGAAACGGCAGCCCATACGGCAGCCCGCCTGCGACGAGATGCAGAGCGTCGCCCGGTCGCCGTCGGGGATGTAGGCCGATTCGATGAAATGGTTCTGCGAGGTACGATAGAGGTATTTTTTCGTGCCGTCGGTCGAAATGCTGACTTTTTCGGGAGCGGTGAGTCCGACTTCGTACGTTTCGGCGAGCAGGGCCCGGTGCCGGGCGGATAGATCGCTCATCGCCTCGATCGTCGTCGCGTGCTTGTCGTAAAGCCAGCGTGCGATCTGTTTCGCCGCGAAACGGGGCATCTCCAACCGGTTGCAGAGAGCTTCCAATTGGGGCAGGGTTTGTCCGTAAAGATATTCGTGTCGGGGCATGGAAAGCGGTCGTGAGGGAGTTTTCGGGAACAAAATTAGTCAAAAATAAAGATTTTTCAGACCGAAAGCGCTGTTTTTGATTTTTTATCCCTATATTTGTCGGTAGTTAGTGTGCCTTCGGGTCACTTGAAAGGATAACAATAAACAGGAACAATAATGGAAATTAAGAAATCACCGAAAGCCGACCTGGAGAACAAACGGGGTCTTTTCCTTGAAATCGGTTTGGTCGTGGCGTTGGTACTTGTTATTGGTGCATTCGCCGTGACTCCGAAGGAACATCGTATCGAGAAAGTCGATCTTGGCTATGCTCCCGTCGAAGTGGAAATTGTCGAGGTTACCCGCGAGGACCAGAAGCCGCCCGAAGCTCCCAAGAAAGTCGATATGGCCGTCGTGAGCGACATGCTGGAAGTCGTAACCAACGATACCAAGATCGAAACGGAGATCGATTTTGCGGAGTTTGATATGAACCAGGCGATCGAAGTGGCTCCCGTCCAGACCGAGGAGGTTTTCGAAGAGGAGATTTTCATCGTCGTGGAAGAGAAGGCTTCGTTCATGGGCGGTGACGAGGGTACCTTCCGCAACTGGGTACAGGAACGTGTGAAATATCCGGCGATTGCCCAGGAGAACGGTATTCAGGGTAAGGTAATCATTTCGTTCGTCGTGAATACGGACGGTTCCGTATCCAATATCGAAGTGTTGAGAACTCCCGACCGTACTTTGTCGGACGAGGCCGTACGTATTATCAAATCTTCTCCGAAGTGGACCGCAGCCAAGCAGCGTAACAAGTCGGTCCGTCAGAAATTCGTCATTCCGATCGATTTCCGTATTTCGGATTAAGGTTTGCTTGAAACATTTGGTAAGGGTATCCTGCGTAAAGATGGGGTACCCTTATTTTCACCGTGCAGGAGGATGCGTCTTTTCGAAGATGCGTGTCCGTGCGTAAATTGCATGATGGATTGGAACAGAATAAAGAGATTGTAACGAAGAACGACCAACCCGCTTCCGGGGCCGGGTTCGAGCGGGCCGTATTGGTCGCGGTCATCCGGGACCAACAGGATCCGCGTCAGGCGGAAGAGTACCTCGCCGAATTGGAATTTTTGGCCGAAACCGCCGGAATCGTGGGTGTCCGCCGGTTTACGCAGCGCCTTCCGCAGCCGTCGGCCCGTATTTATGTCGGTCCGGGGAAACTGGAGGAGATCGCTGCCTATTGCAAGGAGGAGGAGATCGACGTGGCGATTTTCGACGACGAACTCTCTCCGTCGCAGACGCGCAACATCGAGGCGGCCATGCCCTGCCGGATTCTCGACCGCACGCGTCTGATTCTCGATATTTTCATGTCGCGGGCGCAGACGGCCTATGCCAAGACCCAAGTGCAGTTGGCCAATTACCAGTATATGCTCCCGCGTCTGTCGGGTATGTGGACACACCTGGAGCGGCAGCGGGGTGGCACGGGAACGCGCGGCGGTGCCGGCGAACGCGAGATCGAGACCGACCGGCGAATCATCCGCAACCGCATCAGCAAGCTCAAGGAGGATTTGCAGAAAATCGACCGCCAGATGGCTGTCCAGCGATCGAACCGGGGTTCGATGGTCCGTGTGGCGCTGGTGGGTTATACCAACGTCGGCAAATCGACCCTGATGAACCTGATTTCGAAAAGCGAGGTGTTCGCCGAGAACAAACTCTTCGCCACGCTCGATACGACGGTGCGAAAGGTGGTTTTCGATAACCTGCCTTTCTTGCTGTCGGATACCGTGGGTTTCATCCGCAAACTGCCGACCGAACTGATCGAGTCGTTCAAATCGACCCTCGACGAGGTGCGTGAAGCCGACCTGTTGCTGCACGTGGTCGATATTTCGCATCCGCAGTTCGAGGACCAGATCGCCGTGGTGAAGCAGACGTTACAGGATATCGGTGCCGGGGATAAACCGGTTTATCTGGTTTTCAACAAGGTGGACGCTTATACTTACGTGGAGAAGGAGCCCGACGACCTGACGCCTTCCACACGTGAAAATCGTTCGCTCGAAGACCTGAAACAGAGCTGGATCGCCCGGGCCAATACGCCCTGCATCTTTATTTCGGCGGTCGAAAAAATCAACATCGAGAAGCTGCGTTCGGATCTGTACGGCATGGTCCGTGAAATCCATTCGGGCCGCTATCCGTTCAACAACTTCCTCTATTGACCTGAAATGAAAGTTAAATAAATACAACCTTATGTTGCACATTCTCAACAGTCAGAACACCGTTCTCAACAAGTTTGTCGCCGAAATCCGCGACAAGTCGATCCAGAAGGATTCGATGCGTTTCCGCCGTAATCTGGAGCGTATCGGAGAGGTCATGGCCTATGAAATATCGAAAACGTTCGAGTATGCGGTGAAGGTGGTCGAAACTCCGCTGGGCGAGGCTTCGGTAGCGATGATCTCCGACCAGGTCGTGATCGCTACGATCCTCCGGGCGGGACTTCCCTTTCATCAGGGATTCCTGAACTACTTCGACGATGCGCAGAACGCTTTCGTTTCGGCTTATCGCAAGAGTACCAAGGACGGTAAGTTTACCGTCAAGGTCGAATACATCTCGTGTGGCGAGCTGGAGGGCAAGACTTTGCTGCTGGTCGATCCCATGCTGGCTACCGGTTCTTCCCTCGTGCTGGCTTACAATGCTTTGTGCGAACGGGGCGGGCAGCCCGCGCATACCCATGTCGCGGCGGTTATCGCCAGCGAACAGGGGGTCGAATATGTGGAGAAGAATATGCCCAAGCGTACGACCACGATCTGGTGTGCTGCGGTGGACGAGGAATTGACTTCGCGAGCTTATATCGTGCCGGGTATCGGCGATGCGGGCGATTTGGCTTATGGCGAGAAGATCTGACGTGCGACGCCTGTTGTTTTTGGGAGCCGTTTTCTGTACGACAGTAGGTTGGATGCTGTTGCAGAAGCCGGCTTTCCTGCTTTTCTACCACACTCGGGCAGCAGAGGCCTCTTTCGGAGAGTGGCTCGGAGTTCTTTGGCACGGACTCTCGCTCGACTGCACGGTGGCGGGTTACGTCACCGCTTTTCCGGTCGTCGTCGTGCTGGCATCGTTTTGGATTCCCCTTTCGCAGCGGGTGTGGCGGATCATTCTGACGGTCTATTTTTCGCTGATCGCACTGGTGACGGCCGCGATCTTCGCCGTCGATCTCAACCTGTACGGCTATTGGGGCTTTCGGCTCGACGGTTCGGTGCTGATCTACCTTGCCGATCCTGGGGAGGCGCTTGCGAGTGCCAGTTGGGGCGAAGTTCTGCGGCAGATTATAATCATGCTGGTTTATGCCGGGGCGATGATCTGGAGTTATCGGCGGATTTTACGGCTTTTCCGGGTCGAACCCGTTTCCCTGCGGGGCCGGATCGTCCCGACGGTTGCGGCGCTGCTGATCGGCGGCTTGACTTTTCTGGCGATCCGGGGCGGTGTGACGGTCGCCACGGCGAATGTCAGCAAGGTCTATTTCAGCTCGAACATGTTCCTGAACCACGCTGCGACGAACCCCGTTTTTTCGTTCTCTCTTCGGTCGGGGACAATGAGAACTATGCCGAGGCCTATCCGTTTTTCGAAGAGGAGCGGCGGAAAACTCTTTTCGAAGAGTTGCGGGGCAACCGTCCCGGGGCCGATGCCGGTACGCCCCGGTTGTTGCGCAGCGACCGGCCGAACGTCGTACTGATCCTGCTGGAGAGCTTCGGCCGAACGATCATGGACGAAACGGTGAACGGCGAGCCTGTGATGCCCAACATGCAGCGTTTCAAGCGGGAGGGTGTCTGGTTCGAAAACTTCTTCGCCAATTCGTTCCGTACCGATCGGGGACAGGTGGCCGTCCTGTGCGGATTTCCGGCCCAAACGACCATGTCGATCATGAAGCTGCCGCGAAAAAGCGCCACGTTGCCTTCGCTGGCCCGTTCTCTCGGCCGGGAAGGTTATCGTTCGGTATTCATGTACGGCGGCGACCTGAACTTCACCAACCAGGCTTCGTTCATGTATTCGACTGGCTGGGAGGAACTGATCTGGCAGAAGGATATGCAGCTCGACGCCCCGACTTCGAAATGGGGCTATGCCGACGACGTGGTGGTCGATCTTTTCGGGGACGAGGTGGAAGCGCTGGGCAGAGCGGAACAACCGTTCCTGGCGGGTCTGCTGACCCTTTCGAGCCATGAGCCGTTCGAGGTGCCGTTCGCAAAATTCGATGACAAGCTGTTGAATGCCATGGCCTTCTCCGATGCACAGATCGGACGTCTGATCGACCGGCTGCGGGAGTCGCCCGTGTGGGACAATTTATTAGTGGTGCTGGTCGCCGATCACGGCTACCCCTATCCGTACGATCTGGCCTATAACGCTCCGTTGCGACACCGGATTCCGATGATCTGGCTCGGAGGCGCACTTGCGGCCCCCCCCGAACAGTAGATACGTATGCCTCGCAAATCGACATTGCGCCACGCTTCTGGCGCAGCTGGGCCTTCCGCACGACGAGTTCGATTACAGCAAGAATATTTCGGTGCGACTCCGCCCCATAAATTCGGTTACTACTGTTTCAGCGACGGGTTCGGCGTGATCGGACGCCGACGGCGAAACGGTCTATGACAATACGGGTGAAACGGTGCTTTCTCAAACCGGCCCGCAGTCCGAAAGGTTGGAGTGGGGCAAGGCGATGTTGCAGACCACTTACGAAGATATCGGGCGGCGCTGATCCGAAAGAGCCGGTACGGAAAAGGTCATCGCGGGAAGCGATGACCTTTTTTCATGGGTGGAGGCAGGCTTATTTATCGCCTTTGGGCATTAGGGAGCGGGCTTCCAGAAATGCGTAAAAAGCCTCCTTGTAGCCGTCTGAAACGGGGATATACGTTTTGCCGAAGACGATCCGGCCCCGCTCGATGATCCGGATTTTGGCGGGTTGGACGATGTAGGAGCGGTGTACCCGGACGAAACGCTCGGCGGGGAGCTGCTCTTCCAGCGATTTGAGGCTTGCGAGCGACAGCACGGGGCGGGGTTCGTCCTCGACGTAAATCTTTACGTAGTCCTTGAGTCCTTCGATGTAGAGGATTTTATCTAATTCGATCTGCCGAAGCCGGTATTCGGTCTTGACGAAGATGCTTTCGGGCCCAGCTTCTGCAGGCGATGGTTTGCCGACGCTGCGGCGCTTGAGTTCGAACCATTCGAAAGCTTTGTTGGCGGCCGTCAGGAAGTCGGCATAGCTGATCGGCTTGAGCAGGTAATCCACCGCACCCACGCGGAATCCTTCGACGGCATATCGGTCGAAAGCCGTCGTGAAGACGACCCGGGTCCGGGCCGGGAGCATCCGCGAAAGCTCCATGCCGTTGAGTTCCGGCATCTGGATGTCGCAGAAAAGCAGGTCCACCGGTTCGGTTTTCAGGGCTTCGAGTGCCGTGATGCCTCCGTTGTAAGCTCCCTTCAATTCCAGAAAGGGGGTTTTCCTCACGTAGCTTTCGAGCAGTTCGACCGCCAGCGGTTCGTCGTCGATAATGGCGCAGGTCAGTTTCATCGGTCGGTCAGGTTAATGCGGAGCAGAGTTTCGTACGTGTCGCCGTGTTGTCCGTATTTCATTTCGTAACGCCCGGGATAGATCATTTCGAGCCGACGGCAAAGGTTCGCGAGTCCGATGCCCGAGCCGCTGCGGTCGGCCCCCGATTTTGGGAAGAAGCTGTTCTCGATCCGGCAGGCGAGCACTCCTTCCTCTTCCCGGATGTCTATGTCGATGAACGAGGGACGGTCGTTGCTTACGCCGTGCTTGAAAGCGTTTTCGACCAGCGAGATGAAGAGCAGCGGCGCCACGAGAGTGTGCGACGGATTTTCGGGCAGCGAAACATCGAGTCGCACATGGCGCGGCAGGCGGATGCGCATCAGTTCGATATAATTGCCCAGGAAGTCCATTTCGGCTTTGAGAGGTACCGTCGGCCGGCTGCTGTCGTAGAGTACGTACCGCAGCAGGCGGCTCAGGTCGTGTACCGTTTGCTGGGCCCGGTCGGGATCGAGCTGGATGAGCGAATAGATGTTGTTGAGCGTGTTGAATAGGAAATGGGGGTTGAGCTGGCTCTTGAGGTTTTGCAGCTCCGCTTCGGAGCGGCTGCGCTCCAAGTCCTTGCGGATGTTTTCGGCCCGGTACCACTGTCCCGTCATCCGGATGGCGACGCTCACTCCGACTACCAGCAGGTAGAGCATGGCATTGCGCAGGAAGAAGAACATCGTATCCTGCCACGGACGCTCCATCGGCGGATGGTGGGGGCGCGGCGGTATTCCGAAGCGGAAGAAAAGGTGTACGAGTAGCATGACTCCGGCCACGAGCAGCGCATTAGCGAGCAGGAATCGCCCCACATGCCGCGTGAAAAGGTAGCGGTCGATCAGCAGGAGGTAGTTCACGTAAAATACTGCCATGAAGGAGAGGGGAACCACCAGAAACCGCACGTATTCCTGCATGTTCATAACGGGTTCGCGGCCGCCCGGTACGAAGAGGGGAAGGCCGAAAACCACGCTCCAGGCCGCCAGGTGGAGCCAGAAGCCCGTATGTCTGGATTGCAGGGATGTCATCCTGTTGCAAATATAGGAATTATCCGGGTATTTCATGCTTCTTTTTCTGTATGGCGACGGCTGTTTCGGATTCGGCCGGTTTTCCGAAAAAATAGGGTCGGTATCTTATCCTGAAAAGCGGTTATTCGTAGCGCAGTGCGTCGATGGGGTTGAGCATCGCGGCTTTCTGGGCCGGGTACCATCCGAAGAAGATGCCTGTAAGGGTGCAGACGGCGAACGAAAGGAAAACGCTCCAGGGCTGGATATAGATCGGGAATGCCGCGAAGATATTGACGAGTACGGCGGCGCCCACGCCGACGAGGATGCCGATCACGCCGCCCGTGACGCTGATCAGGATCGATTCGATCAGGAACTGCGCCAGAATATCGCGCCCTTTGGCTCCGATACTCATGCGCAGGCCGATTTCCCGGGTGCGTTCGGTCACCGAGACATACATGATGTTCATGATGCCGATGCCGCCCACGAGCAGCGAAATGCCCGCCACGGCCGCCAGCAGCAGGGTCATCATGTCGGTCGTCGAAGTGAGCATCGACGAAAGCTCCTGCTGGGAGCGGATCGTGAAGTCGTCTTCGTCGGTCGCCTTGAGCTTGTGGTTGGTCCGCAGGATTTGCGTGATCTCCTCGATGGCCTGGTCGGTATATTCTTCGCTCAATGCCGAGCAGGTGATCGATTGCAGGTGGGTGATGGCGAGGATTCGCTTCTGAACTGTGGTGTAGGGGGCCAGAATCAGGTCGTCCTGGTCCATACCCATACTGTTATAACCCTTGCTCTCGAGTACGCCGACGATGCGTAGCGGAATCTTTCCGAAACGGATCACTTTGCCCACAGGACTTTCTCCGTCCGGAAAAAGCTCGTCCACGACCGATTTGCCCACCAGACATACCTTGGCGGCGGTCTTGACGTCCTGTTCCGAGAAGATGTCCCCGTCCTCGACTTTGTAGCGCCGAATGTCCAGGTATTCGGGGCTGATACCGTAAACGGTCGTCGGCGTGTTGTTGGCACCGAAGATGGCCTGCCCGGAACTGTTGACCGAAGGCGAAATGTAGCTGATATAGCGCGCCTGCGCCTGAATGTCTTCCAAGTCCTTGAGCTTGAGCGACTCCATGTCCGCCGCGTCGAGCCGCACACCGCCCCGCCGGTCGCCGCCGGGATGGATCATGATCATGTTCGATCCCATTTCGCTGATCTGGGCCTGAATGCTCCGTTTGGATCCCTGTCCGATCGCCAGCATCGTGATTACCGACCCCACGCCGATGATGATGCCCAGCATGGTGAGGAATCCGCGCAGTTTGTTGTTGCTGAGTGCTTTGAAGGCTATTTTGAAAAAGATTCGTGAGGTTCATGGTCTGCTCGTGTTTCCGTGCTCGGGTTCGGATGGATGGTTTGTTTTAGTCGTCGGTTGCGGGCAGTTTCGCCAGAGCTTCGGCAGCGCTCAGGATCTCTTCGTTGCGGACGTCGCTTATGATGTGTCCGTCGCGCAGGGTTACGTTGCGGCTGCTGTAACGGGCGATTTCGGGGTTGTGCGTTACGAAGATGATCGTGCGGCCCTGGGCGTGGAGCTGCTGGAAGAGCACCAGCACTTCGAAGCTGGTGCGGGTGTCGAGGTTGCCCGTCGCTTCGTCCGCGAGGATGACGGCGGGGTCGTTGACCAGTGCCCGCGCGATCGCCACGCGTTGCATCTGGCCGCCCGACATCTGGTTGCTCTTATGCAGCATGCGGTCGCCCAGACCGACGTTGCGAAGCGCCTGTTCGGCTCGTTCCCGTCGCTGCGCGGCCGAGTAGGTCGAGTTGTACATGAGCGGCAGTTCGACGTTCTCCAGCGCCGTAGTTTTGGCCAGCAGATTGTAGTTCTGGAAGACGAAACCGATCTTGCGGTTGCGCAGTGTGGCACGGGCGTTCTTGTCCATCGAGCGCACGGCGATTCCGTCCAGGTAGTATTCGCCCGAGGTAGGCGTGTCGAGGCAGCCGAGCGTGTTCAGCAGCGTCGATTTTCCCGATCCCGAGGTGCCCATGATCGTCACGAACTCTCCTTCGGTGATCGTCAGCGAAATTCCGCGCAGTGCGTGCACCACCTCGTCGCCGACGACGAAATCCCGTCGTATGTTGTCCAATCGGATGACCTCTTTCATCGTCGTTCGCTATTTTTTCTTGTCGTTGCTTCCCGGAGGTCCCGGCATGAAGGGGCTGCGCTCGATGGCGGCAGTCTCCTCGCGGGGCTTGGCCGTTACCAGTCCGGTAACGATCTCCTCGCTGCCCGTGAGCCCTTCGGTGATTTCGGTCATGTCGCCGCTGGCAGCGCCTGCATATACCCGGCGGGGGCGGAGCGTCGTTCCCTCCTTCACCCACAGTTCCCTGCTTCCCGGAGCCGCCTGACTGTCCGTTTCGACTGCGGTCAATCCGATCTCTCCCAACAGTTCCGCATTGGGAACGAAGCGCAGGGCTTTGGTCGGGACGGCTGTTGCGTCGTCTTTTTCGAGCGTGAAGATCGTCACGTTGGCCGTAAGTCCCGGTTTGAGTTTCAGGTCGGGATTCGGAGCGTCGATGACCACTTCGTAGGTGACCACGTTCGATTCGGTCGTGGCTTCGAGCCGTACCTGGAGGACCGTCCCCTCGAACGTGTCGTCCGGATAGGCATCTACGGAGAACTGTACCCGCTGGCCGTCGGCGACCTGGCCGATGTCGGCTTCGTCCACATCGGCCACGACCTGCATCTGTGTCAAGTCGTTGGCGATGGTGAAGAGCGTCGGGGTTTCGAATCCGGCAGCCACCGTCTGGCCCTCTTCGACGGCACGGCTGATGACCACGCCGTCGATCGGCGAGGTGATGGTCGCATAACCCAGGTTGCGCTTTACCTTGACCATTGCCGCCTGGCTCTGCTCGTAGGCGTTGCGGGCCGTTTCGTAGAGGTAAAAAGCCTGGTCGTACTCTGCATCGCTCACCAGTTGTTTTTCATGCAGGGTCTTGGTGCGGGCGTAGTTCTTGGTCTGGTATTCGTATTCGGTTTTGCTGCTGGCGAGTTGTGCCTGAGCCGATTCGAGTTCGGCCTGTAGGGTCACCTTGTCCATTTCGGCGATCAGTTGTCCGGCTTTCACCTGGTCGTTGTAGTCGGCATAGAGCTTGTCGATGATGCCCGATACCTGCGTGCCGACCTCGACCTGCGTAACCGGCTCGACCGTTCCGGTCGCCGTCACCGAGTTGCGGATGGTGATATGGCTTATGGGGGCGGTTTCGAGCAGGACTTTCGGCCCTTTCGAGGGGCGTGCGATCAGCCAGATGCAGACGCCTGCGGCTACTACGCCCGCCGCTATGAGCAGATTCCGTTTTTTCATATCTTCGATTATCGATTTATCCGGTGCGGCCCCGCTTGGCGGAACCCGCTTGTGCGGATTAGTAAATGTCGCTCGCAGGAAGCCCCTGATAGATGTTGAGCAGTTCGATACTCAGCAGGGTGAGATATTTGGCTTGCAGGACCTGTTGCTGTGCTGCCGAATATTCGTTTTGGGCCGTGATCAGCTCGACGGTGTTTTTCACTCCGACGCGGAACTGTTCGCTGGTCAGCTCGTAACTCTCCCGGGCGTATTTCTCCTTTTCGCGGGCCGAGAGATACTGGGCCTGGGCCGATACGGCGTCCAGGTAGGCCGATTCCACGTTCCGTAACAGCTCTTTTTGCAGCGATGTCCACTCCAGATAGCTGTCGTTGAGGGCGATTTTCGCCTTATTGACGGCCGTGCGGTTCTTACGGTTCGAGAAAATCGGGATGTTGAGCGTGAGCCCTACGTTTTCGTTGAAGCGGTTCCATATCTGGCTGCCGCTTTCGAAGTCGTTGTTCGACATATGTCCCGTTCCCACGCTGGCGGATAGGGATATGGAAGGGAAGAATCCGGCACGTGCGCTTTTTTCTTCCAGCTTCGCCGCCTCGATGCCCAACTCTCCCCTACGGATCTGAGGCATGACTTTCAGAGCCGTTTCATACACTTCGTTTTTGGGCGGCAAAGCCTTCAGCACGTTCTCTTCTTTAACCCCCGGCACGGCCGGATTCATCTCTTCCATAATATCTAATTCAAGCAGTTGCTTGAGTTGCAGTTTATAGTTGTCCAGTGTCGAGCCGGCTACGACTATCTGGTATTCGTCGCTCGAATATTGGCTTTGGAGCTGGGCGAAATCCACGCGGCTGATCGAGCCCGTGCGCAGCATCTCTTCGGCCCGGTCGCGCTGGGCCTTCGAGGCTTCGGCCGTGCTGCGGTTGATTCGCACGGCGTCGGCGGCGTAAAGGCACTGCATGTAAGCCTGTACGATGGCGATGCGGATGTCGTTCACGGATTCCTCGACCGAGAGAGCATCCATTTGATTCTGGACTTTCTGCCTCTTGACTTCCGTACGGAGCTTGCCACCTTCGAAGATCGTCATTCCCGCCGTTATGCCGTAGGTCCCCGTATAACTGTTGTTGTCCGTGACTTCGGACGAAGGGTAGTTCGTGTAACTTTGCGTGGTCGATGCCACCAGCGACGGAAAGAGGGCGGCTTTCGCCTGTTTGGTATCCTCGATGCCCGAAAGTTGGTTGTTGCGGCTTTGCCGTACCTGGATGTTGTTCTGGTAAGCGTAGTCCAGACACTCCTGCAAGGTCCATGTTTTGGACGCTTCCTGTGCGGTTGCATTCCGTAGCCCCGACAGAAGAAGGGAGCAAAGCAGTATCGGCAGGAGTCGTTTCATGGTTTTGGTTTTGACGCAAAACTAACGACGGCTTTCCGTGCGTGCAATTGAAATAGACGAAGAGGGGAATTTTATCGACGAACGGCCGGTTTCGGGAAATAACCGGAATAACGAACCCTGCGATCCGCTCGGATTTCGGGATGCAGGGTCGGATACGAAAAAGTCCGCCGACCTTTATTAGGGTACGGGGTCGTATCCGCTGCCGCCCCAGGGATGACAGCGCGAGAGTCTTTTGAGCGTAAGCCACGTTCCTTTCAGGGGACCGTACTTGCGCAGCGCTTCGAGCGCGTATTGGGAACAGGTCGGCGTGTAGCGGCACGAAGCGGGAGTGAAGGGCGATATGCAGCGTTGATAGAACTTTACCAGCACGATCAGCGGCAGCGTGCAGACCCGCCTAAAGCCTCGCCATAATTTGTTCCATGGATTTTCTGTACGGCATGTTCTATGACCCGGTAGGGGGTGAGCTCTTTGGATGAATAGATCAGGGCGAGATCCAGTGCGACGGGATTTCCCTCCCGGTCGAAGATCTCTTTGTTGAGCCGGTAAGCCTCCTTCATACGACGACGCTGCAGATTGCGCTTGTTGGCCCGTTTCTGAAACTTCTTGGGAACCGAAAAGAGTACTTCGACCGAAGGAATTTCGTCCGCTTCGGCGATCCAGACGTAGCGCAGCGGATAGACGAATCCGCTCTCCCCGCTTTCGAACAGGCGGCGGATGGCCCCGAACGAACGAAGCCTTTCCTGACGGGGAAGCGAACGGTCTGTCATAGCTGAAACAGGTAACTGTATGCGGTTTTAATGCCGTTTTCGGTCGGTGTCGGCGAAATCGCGACGGAAATAGCGTCGTCCGCTTCTTGTTTGCCGGATGGAATCCTTCGGAATCGCACTTTGAACCGGTGATGGTCGCACGGAGCCGTTCCGTTATTTCTTCTCCGCCGGAGTCGTGCGCCGGGTACGGCTTTTCTTGGCTAACTTATGCTGTTGGGTTCGGATGAACTCCTCTTTGTCGGCGTCGTGCGTGACGGCGACATCTTCGATCTGTTCGCCTTTCGCCAGTTTCGTGAGGTAAATATCGACGGCTTTGGCCATCGAAGGGACCGTAGGGGTCGGAGCCATGGCTTTGACCTTGATGCCGACATCGACCGCAGCACGCAGCGTGCCTTCGCCGAAAGTGGCGACTGCGGGCAGCTCCTCGGCGGGGAAGCGTTCGAGAATGGCCTTGACGTCCGATGGCGAATAGAGGGCCAGCAGATCGAATTTCTTGATGTCCAAATCGTTCAGGTCGGCGGCGACTGTGCGGGCCAGAATCACCGGAGAGAACTGTAATTTCAACTTGGCGAGCGTTTCCGGCAGTTCGGGTTTATGGGGTTCGCTCAATGCCAGCATGAATTTTTCTTCCTTGTGCTTTATTATCAGCTCGATGAAGTTGGTGAAACTGCCGTCGGCGAAAGAAATTTTGCGTTTGCGATATACGATGTATTTTTGCAGGTAGAGCGCTACGGCTTCCGTCTGGCAGATGTATTTCATGGTTTCGGGAACCGTAATCCGGGCCTCTTCGCAAATGTGGAAAAAACTATCGACTGTCGTGCGCGAAGTGAAGATGACGGCCGTATGAGCCAGTATTTCAACACGCTGGCTTCGGAATTCCTTGAGCGATACCCCTACTACGCGGATGAACGGCATATATTCGATTTCAGCCTTGTGTTTCTGGGATAATTCGTAGAAAGGAGATTTTTCGACCACGGCCGGACGGGGCTGTGAAACCAATACTCTATGGGCTTTCAAATTCAGAACGGTTTTATCGGGTTATCAAATTCTTGTCAGCGAGAGCCACACGAATGCTCACGGGAAAAATTTCGACGCACAAAGGTACAAAAACCAATGCAAATCGAAATTTTTTTCGAGAGAAAGAGCATGAGCGACTCTTTCAGGTAGAGCAACAGCAGTGCTCCGCCGAGGATGAGGATGCCGAAAGAGAGGATATGCCCGGTGTCGGGCGAAGCCAGCAGGAAGAGTAGGATCAACGGGCACAGAAAGACGACAGAAAAGTGCTAAATAGTTGAATTTTAGCGCTACAAGCTGATCTGTGATCGGTCGGGAGAGGGTGACGTAACCCGTGATCCGGAGCAGTCCTACCTGGAAAAGCAGGAGAACGGCCAGGCCGACCGTAGCGAGCAGTCCCAGTACCGGGATCCAGGCTTCGGGGACGACCTCGGGGATGGGGAACCAACGGTCCGTCAGTCTCAAGGTCAGTAGAGCCAGCATGGGAAGTCCTATTCCGATGGCCGCCCACAGGAACCGGGTGTAGGTGCTGCCCTGCGTGTCGGTCATGCGTCCCGGCTTCGACCGGTCGAGACTCAATTTCCGACAGAGGATATAAACTTCCCGCAGGTTATGGTAGATGATGACCAGATAAGCGAAAACCAGGGCCAGTACGATCCCTTGGAAAGGGGCCGATTCGTATATGGGACGGACGGATTGCGTCGGAAACGGTTCGATCGCGAGTGTCGAACCGGCTCCGAACAGCTCTTCGGCCGTGACGGGGGGTGTCGCCTGCAGGGTGTCGGGGGGAATCGTCGCCAGCGAATCCCGCAGCCGGAAGATGGATTCCCGAAGGGCCGTTTCGGTTGTCGGCAGGCTGTCGGACAGTTGCCCTGCCAGCGAATCCGTGCGTATTTCGGGTTGCAGGGCCATCAGTCGAAGTAGCGTTTAAGGGTAATGCGGATATCGGTGCCTTTGCCCAGTTCGGAGTAAACGACGCCGATCCGGCCCTGGTGATACTCTTCGATCACGCGGCGGGAAAGGGAGAGTCCGAGGCCCCATCCCCGGGTTTTGGTCGTGAAGCCCGGTTCGAAGATCCGTTTCCAGTTGCTTTTGGGGATTCCTTTGCCCGTATCTTTGATGTCGATCATCACGTGTTTGTCGTCGGAGGAGATCTCTACGTCGATCCGGCCGTGACCCTGCAAGGCGTCGAGCGAGTTTTTGATGAGGTTCTCCACGACCCATTCGAACAACGCGGTGTTGATCTGGGCTTTGACCGGCGCGATAGCCAGCCCGTTATAGTCGATCACTACGTTGCGGGGTGCCCGCGTGCGGAAATACATCACCGATCCGCTTACTATTTCGTTGATATTCTCGGGGGTGAGCGGAGTTTCGGAACCGATTTTCGAGAAGCGGTCCACGATCTTCATCAGGTGGCTCAAGTCCTTGTTCATCTCTTCGACGGCACCCTGATCGACGGGCTGCGTGCGCAGGTATTCGATCCATCCCAGCAGCGAGGAGGTGGGGGTGCCCAGTTGGTGCGCCGTTTCTTTGGCCAGTCCGATCCATACGCGGTTCTGCTCGTCCTGCTTGGTCGAGCGGAAAGCGATGAAACCCAGCAGGATGAAGATCGCAATGACGGAGAGCTGGATGTAGGGGAACCAGTAGAGGGTCTTGAGCAGCCGGGACTGGCCGAAGAATATGATGTGTTTGTGGTCTTTGCCCCAGTAGTATTGGATCGTGATCGGGGTGTTCTCTTCGGTGAGCTGGTTGATCTTCTTGCGCAGGCGGTCGGGATGGTTGATGATCTCTTCGGGAATGAGATGCGAGTGCAATACCTTCAGGTTCTGATTGGTGATGATGAAGGGGATGTTGTTGCGCTGACTCAGGATGTCTTGGACGAAGGGGTCGTTACTCGAGTCGCTCATCACGCGCTCCATGGCGTGTACCCAGAGGGCCACTTCGTGCTGTTCCTTCTCCCGCAGGCGGCGGGCCATGTCGTTGGTGAACAGCAGGGACAGCGTCACCATCGTCACTCCGACGACGATGGCTACGATCCGCTTGCGGAACGAGAGTATTTTGCGCCCCAGTTTGAGCATAGCGGTTATTTCTTTTCGGACGTCTGCATGGTCGTGATTTCTTGGTATTCCGTCGGATTTTCCAACACTTCGGTAGCCCGGAGAACCTCGGTGTCGTCACCCAGGTTATGTTCGATCACGCCGGCCTGATAGCTGTGACGCAGAACGATGTCGTTGTTGATCGTTTCGGCGATCTCTTTCCGATAGGTATGCAGATTGGTCTGCGTGTCGTCTTTCAGGTCGCCCTCGATCGCTGTGATTTCCTGGGCCAGGTCGCTGTAAAGGTCGTTTTCGGCCGCTTCCTTCAGGACCTTGAGCACCCGGCGGGTTTCCGATTCGTAGGGGACTTCCTTGCCTTCCATAAATTTGACGAAGGCGTCGTAGTCCGCATCGGTGATCGAGAACGTGCGGTTGTCGATCGTGTCGGTGTGGTGTTCCTGCATGTATTCGTCCACGAAATCCTCGATGAATCCCATAGCCAGCAGAGTAACGGCGAAACGGCTGATGTACTGAGGCTCGGTGGCTATGTCGGGCGAAATGCCGCCGCCGTCATAGACTTTGCGGCCGCCGCGGGTCGTAAATTCCCGTACGAGCGAATCGGCTACCTTGCCGACCGTGCCGTCCTGCTTGCGCGAGGAGTAATCGATAGCCTGGATGCAGCGCCCCGAGGGAATGTAGTATTTGGCGGTCGTGAGTTTCAGCAGGGTATTGTATCCCAGCGGACGGGTCGTCTGCACGAGGCCCTTTCCGAAGCTCTTCTGTCCGATCAGTACGGCCCGGTCGAGATCCTGGAGCGAGCCGGCGACGATCTCGGCCGCCGAAGCCGAATTGCCGTTGATCAGCACGGCCAACGGCAGATCGGGCAGGATCGGATCGTTCGCGGTGCGGAAGACATTCTCCTGCGTAGCGGCCCGTCCCTTGGTGCGGACCACCTCCGTACCTTTGGGAACGAACATAGAAACGATCTTGACGGCTTCCTGCAGAATGCCGCCTCCGTTGCCCCGGTAGTCGAGGATCAATCCCCGCAGGGTATCCTGTGTGCGGAGTTTCTCGATCGCGGTGCGCATCTCTTCGTACGATCCTTCGGTGAAGTCGCTGTGCTGGATATATCCGATCCCTTTTGCGACGAACCCGGCGTAGGGGACGCTGGGAATGGCTACCCGTTCGCGCGTCAGAGTGAGAGTGTCGTGCTCGCCGCCGATCAGCCGTTCGATGACGATTCGGACGGTGGTGTTGGGCGTGCCTTTCAGGGCGGAACTTATCTGTGCGGGGTCCCAACCCTTGGTGTCCTCGCCTTCGATCGAGAGGATCTTGTCGCCGATGCGGATGCCGGCCCGGTCGGCCGGGGAGCCTTCGTAGGGCTGTGCGAAAATTACGTAATCGCCTTTCTTGCGGATCATCGAACCGATGCCTCCGTACTTGCCCGTGGTGAGCAGGTCGAAGTTCGACATCTGCTCTTCGGGCAGAAATTCGGTGTAGGGGTCGAGGTTGCGGGTCATGCCTTCGGCGGCATCCTGCATTAGTTGGTCGGGATCGACTTCATCGACGTAGAAGAGCGAAAGCTCCCGCATCATATTGACCAGTAGCTCCATGTTTCGGCCCAGCCCGAAATCGTTGGGCTTGCCGAACCAGAAGAGCGTGCAAAGCAGGGCGAGGACCGCAGGAATCGCCGCGCGGCGAAGTATGGGACGTTTCTTATTCATTTTCATTGCGTGTTCTTTCGAGATAGGACTGCAGGCGGTAATAAACCCGGGCTACACCCCGGCGAATACCTTCGATCGTGATCCATTCCCCGGTCTGGGTGACTCGGATTTCATCTTCGAAAAGGAGCGTGAGCCGCTTGAAGAGGGAGTCTGCCCGGAACACCATTTCGTGTTCGGATTCCCGGACCGGCTTGAAGCCCTCCGAAACGAAGGCATTGAGGATCTGTTCGCGGTTCTTGCGCAGGCTGCCGATCTCCTGCCGGCGGATGAAGCCGAACTTGGGATACAGGGCCGAAAGAAGCACCACCGCGACGATCAGCACCTGTCCGCGTGTGGAGTGGACGAGGGCCGAGAAGGTTTCCGAAGGGGTCAGCACCGAGGTATTCGTGAGCAGCATCAGCGCCATGATAATCAGATATAGAACGCAGAGCGCGATAAAATATTTTACGGAACGGATCAGGTACTTCATGGTCGTTATCGTTTTTATAAGGTTGAATTTCTTGTCTGTTTCCGATACGGAGGCACGTGCCGGCGCTTTGCGTCCGTATTTCGGATTTTTTGTTTCACGGCTTCTGCCCGGCGACCGCATCGGCCACCTCCTGCATCAGCCACTTGGGGGTGGACGTAGCACCGCAGATACCGACGGATTCGGCTCCTTCGAACCATTCGGGACGCAGCTCCGAAGCCTCTTCGACGTTATAGCTGCGGGGATTGGCCCGGCGACACACTTCGAAAAGGACCCTGCCGTTGCTCGACTTGCGGCCGCAGACGAAGATAATTACGTCGAATCGCCCTGCGAACTCCTCGAGGTGACTTTCGCGATTGGATACCTGGCGGCAGATCGTGTCGTGGGCGAAGACCTGCGCAGGGTCGGTGGCCCGGCTGCGCATCCGGTCGCACAGGTGCTGGAACAGGGAGATGCTTTGCGTGGTCTGCGAAAGGAAATAGATCGGACGTGTGAAGTCGATCTGGTCGAGGTCTTCCTCTGTTTCGACGACCAGCGTGGGAGCTTCGACCTGCCCGGTGAGTCCGATCACTTCGGCATGTCCCCGCTTGCCGAGTATCACGACCTGCCCTCCGACCTGCCGCATCTTTTCGTGTGCTTCGACGACGCGCCGTTGGAGTTTGGCCACGACCGGGCAGGTCGCGTCGATCAGCTCGATGCCCAGCTCTTCCGCCAGCCGGTAGGTCGAAGGAGGTTCGCCGTGCGCCCGGATGAAGAGGCTCCGTCCTCCCAGTTCCGGCATCTGATCGTGGGTCACCGTGTGCATGCCGAGCCGTTCGAGCCGCTGCACTTCGACGCGGTTGTGTACGATGTCCCCCCAGCGAGAAGACCTCGCTCTGCTCCTGCAGAGCCTCTTCCGCGCGGGAGATCGCTCTCACGACTCCGAAGCAAAAACCGGAATGGCTGTCGATTTCGACTCTCATAGCCAAGGTTGTTCGTTATTGTATTTTATGCGATGCGGTTATCGGCCGCAAGCTATCCTATCGAAACGCTCCATGAACCAGGTCATTTGCTCTTCGACGGTCATGTGGCTGTTGTCCAGCACTACGGCGTCGTCGGCCTGGCGCAGCGGCGAGATCGCGCGTGTCATGTCGGCCTTGTCGCGTGCGACGATGTTGGCCCGGATCTCCTCGAGCGATACGGAGTCGCCCTTGGCCTGCAATTCATCGTAGCGGCGCCGGGCCCTGACTTCGGGATCGGCCGTCATGAAGATTTTCATTTCGGCATTGGGGAATACCACCGTGCCGATGTCGCGGCCGTCCATCACCACGCCCCGCTGCCGGCCCATCGCCTGCTGCATGGCCACGAGTTTTTCGCGTACCTGGCGGATCGAGCTGACGCGGCTCACGCAGTTGCTCACTTCGATCGTGCGGATGCGTCCTTCCGCCCGGTCGCCATTGACGTATATGTCGCTCGCACCCCGCTCGGGGTTGAAGCGGAAGTCGATCGAAATGTCGTCGAGCAGGGCGATCACCTTCTCTTCGTCCACGATGCCCGAAACGATGGCGCCGTGTTCGAGCGCGTAGAGCGTTACGGCGCGGTACATGGCTCCCGTGTCGATGAAGATATATCCCAGCTTGGCTGCGATGGTTTTGGCGAAGGTGCTTTTGCCGCACGAGGAGAATCCGTCGATGGCTATGATGATCTTTTTTAAGCTTGGAGCATTCCATGGGGGATGAGGTTGAAGAAGGTGGATAAAATCGTATAGACGCCGAGCACTCCGATGATAATGCCGGCCACATGGTTGATCGTGAGCATGTGGCGGGGCCGGAACCGGCGTCGGAAAAGGTTGATCAGGAAGGCCAGCGACGTCCACCAGAGAACGGCGCCGCCGAGGAATCCCAGGATAACGAGGAATCCCCGTCCCAGACCGGCTATGTCGAAGGTTTCGATCGTCGAAATTTTGAAAATGGCGAAAAAAGTCAGGATGTAGGGAATGACCAGCACGAAATTGGCGATCGTAAGGCCGAAAATCGAGGCGAAGTCCTGCGTAAGGCTGGTCTTGCCGGCCCGGTTGCGGCGGATCTGCGGTACCGGGTTTTGAAAGAAGATATAGACGCCTACGATGACTACGAAGATGCCGGCGATTACGCGCAGCAACTGGTTGTATTGGTCGATCTGGGCCTGAAGCATCGAGTAGCAGAAATAGGCGATCATCGCCATCGTCGTATCGGCGGCGGCTACGCCGAGCCCCGACACGATACCCGAGCGGCGGCTTTTGCTGAGGGTCCGCTGGATGCATAGAACGGCCACCGGTCCTACCGTGATCGACGCGGCGACGCCGACGCAGAATCCGCGCAGCAAAATCTCGATGATTTCCAGATACATGCTCTTTCTTGCAGGTTTTCTTCGCAAAGATACGAAAACTAACTTAAATTCGGCCCGGTTTCGGAAAAAGGGATGAAAAGAGAGTTGCAGGGGATTTGTCCCGGTATAATGTTGATAAGTTCTCTATAACTTTGTATTTTTAAGGACAGAGTGGGCTCGAAAAATGGATATATTTGTCCGTGTACCTAAAAAGACAATGCTATGGCAGAGAACCAAAAAATGGAGATAGATCTGGGCGAGGACGTAGCCCAGGGCAATTACATCAATCTGGCGATCATCGCACATTCGGTTTCGGAATTCATCATCGACTTTGCGACGGTCCTTCCCGGTGTGCCGAAAGCCAAAGTCAAGAGTCGTGTGATCCTGACCCCGGAACATGCCAAGCGCCTGCTGCTCTCCCTGCAGGAGAACATTACCCGCTATGAAAGCAATGTGGGAAAAATCGAAATACCGGCTCCGCAGCGCCATTCTCCCGGCGATTTTCCGCTGGGCGGAGGTCCCAAGATCGGTGAGGCTTAAAGTCCGGTATTTCCGGTCGGCTGGTGCGGGACGGGCGGTTGTTTTGCCGAAGCCGTGAAACAAGAGAAGGCCGGCCGGGAAGAGGCGGACGAAGGCGCGACAGCTATGCCGCGAGAGTTTTTGCAGCCGGGTCGGCAGTGCCGGCCACGATTGAAAAGCCGGAAGGAAATGTTTCCTTCCAGCTTTTAGGTAATGGCTTTCGCCAAAGGTGACTTAGGGTTTATTCGAGCACTTCGGCGACGACGAAATTGCTGCCTCCGATGAAGATCATGTCCTCCTCCGAGGCCATCTCCCGCGCCCGGGCCAATGCCCCGCTCACCGTGTCGGCCACTTCGCCCCGAAGACCGTATGCAGCCGCTTTTTCAGCCAGCTTGCCGGCCGGAAGCGCCCGTTCGTTGCCGGGCTGCGTGAAGATATAACGGGCCTCTTTGGGAAACAGAGGCAGTACGCTCGATAGGTCTTTGTCATTGACGAATCCCAGTACGCAGTAGAGGTCGCGGTGGGGGGTTGCGGCCAACTGTTCCGCAACGTAGCGGATGCCGTGGGCGTTGTGTCCCGTATCGCAGATCGTGAGAGGTTTGTCGCCGAGCTTCTGCCACCGGCCTTGCAGGGCCGTGCCCGAAGCGACGGTGCGCATGCCTTCCGTGAGCGCGCGCAGGCTGATCGTCAGCGGGGTTTCCTGGTGCAGCAGGTCGATGACGGCGATTGCCGTCAGTATGTTGTGTACCTGGTAATTGCCCGTAAGGTCCAGTTCCAGGTTGAAAAACTTTGTTGTCGCGGTGGCGCTGGATGCTGAATTTCTGGAAATCCCCTTCCGTCGAATGGTTGATGCACGCGAAATCGTTTTCGGCATAGACGATTTTGGACATCATGGCCGTTGCCGCCTGGTCGAAGACGTGGTTGTATTCGTCGCTCTTCTCGCCGATCACGACCGGGATGCTTTTTTTGATGATTCCCGCTTTCTCGGCTGCGATTTTGGGAAGCGTGTCGCCCAGCAGGGCCATGTGGTCGAGTCCGATGTTGGTGATGACGCTCACGATCGGGATGATGAGGTTGGTGGCGTCCAACCGTCCGCCCAGTCCCGTTTCGATGACGGCGACCTCGACGTCGCTCTGGTCAAAGTAGTCGAAGGCGAGGGCCGTGGACATCTCGAAGAACGAGAGTCCGAGCTCCTTCATGCAGTCGTAGTGTTTGTCCACGAAGTTCACGACTTTCTGCTTGGGGATCATCTCTCCGTCCACGAGGATCCGTTCGCGGAAATCGCGCAGGTGAGGCGAGGTGTAGAGCCCCGTGCGGTAGCCCGCCTGTTGGAGTACCGAGGCGAGCATGTGCGACACGGAGCCTTTGCCGTTGGTGCCGGCCACGTGGATCGTGAAATAGTTGCGCTGGGGATTGCCCAGGTGCTTGCAGAATGCGGTGATGCGTTCCAGTCCGGGTTTATAGGCTTCGGGCCCCTTCTCCTGGTACGAAACGAGCGATGAAAATAGGAATTCGAGCGTTTGGTTGTAATTCATAATGCAAAAGTTCCGGCCCCCTCCGGATTTATGCGGGTCTTGTTAGCGGTCGTATGTCTGTTCCGGTTACTTCACCAGATGGTTTTTCTTCTTGATTCGATAGGCGATGTAATAGAGGATGCAGAGTCCCATGAGGAGCTCCGAAATTCGTCCCAGGTAGTCGCCGTATCGGGTGTAAAAAGTCAGTTCGCTGTTGAGTTCGACCTCTCCGGTGAGGATGCCGCGACGGTCCCAGCCCAGCTTTTGCTGCACGTCCCCGCGCGTGTCGATGAATCCCGAAGTGCCGGTGTTGGCGCTGCGGGCGATGGCCCGGCGGTGTTCGACGGCCCGCAGGCGGGCGATCGAGAAGAGGTGTTTGTGACCGGGTGTGTCGCCCCACCAGCCGTCGTTCGACGAAATCAGCAGGGCTCTGGCTCCCTCGCGTACGAATCCGCCGTAGAAGTTGCCGTAGAGCCCTTCGTAGCAGATCGGGGTTCCCACGCTCACGCCGTTATGAACGAATGCCGGACCCGGTTCCCCCACGCCGAGTTGCCCCACCGTGCCGCCCAGGTCGATCACCAGGAATTTGAGGGCCTTGAAGATCCAGGTCGGAGTGCTTTCGACGCCGATTACCAGCCGGCCCTTGTGGTGGATCGGGAGGCAGGCGGTCGTGTCGATGCCGAGCGTCGAGTTGAATTTGTCGTAAAAAGCTCCCCGTTCGTTTTGACGGGCGGTTTCCGTCTGTTCCTCCGGCGGATAATAGACGATGGTTTCGGCTCCTGTGACGATCATCGCACCGGAAGATTTTTCGCGCAGGATCTCTCTTATTTTCGTAACGACCGGAGCCTGCGGCAGATAGCGCTCGTCGTAGGCGTAGGGCCAGACCGTTTCGGGCAGTACGATGAAGTCGGAGCCTGCGGGAGCCTCTTCGATCATCGAGAGCAGCAGCCTTTCCTGCATCTGCTCCGTTCCCGCAGCGAATTTGTCGTAACAGTCGATGTTGGGCTGCACTACGGATACCGTGACCGAGCCTTCGTCAGGTGCTTCGTAACTCCAGAAAATGCCCAGCGAAACGAGAATCGGAAGGAGTACGACCGCTCCGGCCCAGGTCCAGGCTTTTGCGTCGCGCCGACGGCGCCAGGCCTCGTAAAGCAGGATATTCGAGAGAAGCACCCAGAGCGTACCGCCGAAGATGCCCGTGTATTCGTACCATTGCACGGCCCACACTTCGTGCGAGAATCCGTTGCCCAGCAGCAGCCAGGGCCAGGAGAAGTCGCCGGTCGTGTACCAGTACTCCGTGGCGATCCAGCCTGAAACGAGCAGCGTGTAGGCCAATGCCTTCGGTCCCTTTTTCGAAACCGTATGGAAGAGCATGAAGGCGACCATGTTCAGGAAAGACGAGGCGATCGTCGCGGCGAAAGGGCCTACGGGAGTGGCCAGCCAGATCCACCAGATCGTAGAAACATTCCAGAGTACGAAGGTGAGGAGCGCCCAGCCGAAAACTTTCCACCACGAGCGGCGGGAAGCGTCGTACGAATCGCTGATCCAGAGCAGCGGCACCAATCCGAACAGGAGGGTGAATCCCGTTCCTCCGAGCCATCCCGGCGAGAGCAGGAGGGTCGAGCAAAGTACCGCAGCGAATTTGCGCCCCATAGAAGTCATTAATTTCTGGCGACAAAAGTAACGAAAGCCCTGCATATTTCAAAAAATATAGAATATGAATTCCTTCTTTGCGGAATATGCCGCTGATTCTCGAAACCCCCGACGAATCGCGTTGGGCGGAGGAGATCGCGGAATTAAAACGGTTTTCGGAAGAATAGTCGAACGGTTGCGATTCGCTTCCCGCCGAAACAACCGTTTCGGCGGGAATTTTTGTGCGGATTTCCATTCGCAAGTTTGTAAATCGGAAGCGTATTCAGTATCTTTGGATAGGAGTGTGAGTGTTTCCCGTTCCTTCGAACTTATAAATCCGCCTGCCATAAATATTTTAGCGGTCTTTTTACGGTATTTTCCGGCATTCGAAGAGGGGGAGGCGTTCCGGAACAGTATTCCGTCTGCGCGGGAGATTCAGGAAATAGCTTTCGGGTCGAAAAACAGCCGGGAAGCGGGTGGCTGGATCATTCAATATGCGGGGCGTCACGGTTACGACGCAGAAACGATCGATCGTTTTTGGAGGGTGTACAGTATGGTTGCTAACGAGGATTCTTACTAAACTATAATTAAAAAAGGTTCCGATATGAACGATGTTTTTCTGATAGCGATAGCTTTTTTGATGGCTGGTTGCAGTGACAAGGATGATGAAAATGTTGATATGGCG
>ENA-OPYT01000090-OPYT01000090.1-human-gut-metagenome-genome-assembly--contig:-NODE-90-length-28075-cov-4.591134_pt1 | contig 28075 bp, 28 predicted proteins | sample MGYA00242636_ERZ504480 | MGnify/ENA primary metagenome ERZ504480 (study PRJEB26092, sample SAMD00036228) | human gut metagenome | host: Homo sapiens | study: EMG produced TPA metagenomics assembly of...
ATGGAGGCTGCGACCGGGACGGTGATGACGGAAGCCCAGCAGCAGGTCTCGCGGGATCTGAAAGCCGCCTATCCTGCGTATATCAATGGCCTTCATCTCGTCGATACGAATGGCACAGCCCTGACCCTTGATGAAAATGGACACGGTACTTTTGAAACATACATTAAATCGATTTACATGGCGTCTGCGCAAAAGGCACTGGACAGCGGTATCGATTTATCTTCAAAATCGTGGCTGACGATACAGGATGGAAAGGTCGTGGATATGGATTTAGCCGGTTATGCCCGTGATGTCAATCGGTTAAAGGCGGCGCCGGCCTTCGATGCCTTAGACTTGAGTTCCGGAGAAAACCAGGAATTTGGTACGGCTTCGATCGATAAACAGCACTTTACGGCCTATGGTCAGGCCCATTCCTTATCGACGGCAACGACGGCCGACAAGGACATCGTAAAGATGCTCAATCCCTTGAATTATATCGGGACATCAAAGGTTCAAACGGCTAAATATTGGCGTATTCGCCACGGTGAAGTCGACCGGGATACGACCCTTGCCGTACCGGCTCTCCTGGCCCTGCGGCTGCAGCAGGCCGGATATACTGTGGACTTTGCCTCTCCTTGGGGACAGGGCCACGGCGGTGACTACGACTTAACGGAACTCTTTGCCTGGATGGATGCGATCGGTCATAAAGGCTTATAATACGGTACTGACAAAAAAGCATTGCCACAACGCGAGACTGCGGCAATGCTTTTTTGCTACCATAGATTGTCTTCGTCATTAAACGACCAAGTTAAACGGATCGGATACGACGGCCATATCGGAACGGCCTTCAATATCTTCCAGGCAGGACGTGGAGCATTCGATTTCTTCCAGTTTCAAGGTGTTCTTGATGCGGACGACCTTGGCTTTATTGGGTTCGGTCAGGAAGGAATGGGCCATGGCCATTTCGATGGCGTCTTTATCACTGTTGCCGTAAAGGGGCAGTAAGGCCATGCGGAATGATTTGGCCGTAATGCAATTGGTGTAAACGGAGGCGAAGTCCATCTTGTTTACGAAACGGTAGCTGACGATATCGGCCATACCGCAGCCGGAACCGTTCCCGTGGGAGGCTTCGGTAATGTCGAGGATGACGATGCGTTCGATTTCCGGTGCCAGTGAGCGGAAGGCTTCTTCCTGACTGAAGCGTTCTGTCCGGCCGGTGATATTGGGGTCCATCCCGGTACCGCTGATTTCTTTACCGATTTCATCGACGATCAGGACGTCGATATGGGGGAGTTTCAAGCGCGGCATCTCTTCTTTGGCCAAGGTCTGGAGAGCGGCGTCGCGTTCAAAGAATTTTTCGGTCGGGATGACTTCTAAGGCGGCGATGTCGTCGCTGGGACTCTGGACCATGGCGACAGAAAAGACGACGTTTACTTTGTTTAAGAAGGCCTTGGCGACCCGTTCCAGGTTGGGGCCAAAGGAATCATAGCCTCGTCCATGAAAGGCCGAGGCCCCTTTGTGCTTCCCGCAGCCGATGCAGATCATCTTCAAGAGCCCTGATTCGTGGCTATATTTGAAGTGCGTGTGCGGTTTAATCTTGTTAAACAAGATGATGCCGTCGGCTTCATAGGCGTTCTTGTCGCAGTAAATGGGAAAACCGTCGTCCAGGGTGCCGACGGTGACGACATCCATGGTCGATAAAACGGGCACGCCGAGGTAGTCTTCGTTGATCCCGAATTGGGCTAAATGGGCCTTTTGGCCTTCTGCCGTCGCTCCGGCATGACTGCCCATGGCGGGGAAGACGAAGGGCTGGGCCTTCCATGCTTTAAGCTGGTCACAAAGGACTTTCATGAGCTCCTTATAGTGGGGCAGGCCGCGGCTGCCGGCTGTGATGCCGATGCGTTTTCCCGCCAAGTTTTCGATGGTATTTTTATCGAGGGATTGAAGCTGTTCCTTTAACCGGCCGATGGGATCGGTCAGATTATGAGAGGGAAAGCTTTGCCGGACTTTTACCATTTTCGGGATGACGATGCCTTCTGTCAGGGATTGTTTATCAAGCTTGGGGAATTGCAAGGAAAAGACCTCCTTTGGGTGAATCAATAGGATTTCTGATGCTTGCTTTTATTATACGTGATTATTTAAAAATATACAAAAAAGTCCTCGCTGCGAAGACGAAAATCGGAGCGAGGACTTTCTTTAGAAAAACTTTTTTAATTTCTAACAGAAATTTAATACACCAAATCTTTGACTTACTTGTTCGAATCGCTTTCCGGCGTGAACTTGGTAATGAAGATGTGGCGGATAAAGATGACGATCATGGCGATGAAGGCGATGAGGCCGAGAATATCGGCGGTGGACTGGAAGTCCTTGCCAACCAGAGCCAGAGGATTTTCGCTGCCGCCGGAGGTGACCGATACGACGATGAGCAGGGCGATGATGACGCCCATGAGGCTTTCGCCGACGATGAGGCCAGAGGCGAAGAGGACACCGCGGTGGTTGCAGGCTTCGACGTCTTCTTCTTCATGGCCCGGGCTGCGGCGAGCTGCGCGAGCTTTCAGGGAACGATTGACGAAGTAGCCCATAACGGAGCCGATGACCAAAGGAATTTCAAGGGTAGGCGGTAAGTAAATGCCCATGCCGATAGCCAGAGGTGGTAAGGCCAGGGCTTTCGTGTTTTTCGTTAAAATCAAATCGATGATGATGGCGACAATGCCGACGCCGACGCCGAATAGGATGTAATTCCAGTCCAGGCTGGCGCTGAAGATACCTTGAGCGATGGTCGTCATCAACGTTGCCTGCGGTGCGGCCAGGGCCTGGGTCGGATCCATGCCGGCACGGGGAAGAGCACCCGTAAAGCCGTAAGCCTGATACAAGAGGTTCAGGACCGGAGCGATGGCGAGAGCGCCGACGACAGAGCCCAAGATGAGGGCGACCTGCTGTTTCCACGGCGTAGCACCGACGATGTAACCGGTCTTGAGGTCCTGCAGGTTATCGTTGGAAATAGCAGCGATGCTGACGATGACGCTGGTAATGAAGATGGCCAGTGCCGTTGCAAACTGCGTACCCTGAAGGGTTTCAAAGATACCGGCTGAAGAGCCGAGGCCGAGGACGACCAGGGACGAGATGATGATGCCAAGGATACCAATCCCGGAGATCGGGCTGGCAGAGGTGCCGATCAAACCGGCCATGTACCCGCAGGCAGCGGCGACGAAGAAGCCCATGAGGATGGCGACTAAGATGCCGATGACGATGAACATGAGGGTGACCGATAAGGACAGACCGGCGTTGCTTACGAAGGAATAGAAGGTGATGAACAGTCCGACCAGGATAGCCAGGAATACGAGGCCGACCGATTTCGGCGTCATATCGATATCCGTATGGTGGAGCATTTTCTTTTCTTCCGTATCGTTGGCGCGAAGGGCGTCAATCGACATTTTAATGCCGTCGACGACCGGTTTAGCCAAGCGGATCAAGGTCCAGACAGCAGCGATACCGATACAACCGGCGCCGATGAAGCGGACTTTCTGAGCCCAGATGGTCTGAGCAAAGGCAGCCGCCGATTGGCCTTCAGCCGGAGTCAGGACCGAGGTCAGGTAGGGAACGAAGACGTACCAGGACAAGAGGGTACCGACTAAGATGGCGATACCGCTGGTGATGCCGATGAGGTAACCGGCACCGAGGAGGGCTGTTGAAAAGCCAAGGGGAATCTGGGTGATGGCTTTTCCGAAGTGGAGCCAGTAGCTGAATTCCGAGGAGAGGACGTGGAAGCCGTTGGAGCAGAGGCTAAAGAGACCAGCCAGTGCCGTACCGCCGACGATGTCTTTCATGCCCGTTTCCTTCTTAGCGCCCGCTTTTCCATCCGCTTCTTCTTGGCGGATTTCACTGCCGACCTTTAAGATTTCAGCAGCAGCCCGGCCTTCCGGGTAGGGCAGGTCGCTGTTGACGACCATTGCACGGCGGAGGGGAATCGTAAATAAGACACCGAGAGAGCCGCCGCAGGCGCAGAGCAGTAACGTTTCCCCGAAGGGGAATCCTTGCCAGTATCCCAGCATGAGCAAGCCCGGCAGAATGAAGATGATTGCAGATAAGGTGCCGGCAGCAGAGGCCTGCGTCTGTACCATGTTGTTTTCCAAGATGTTGGAATCTTTGAACATGCGCAGGATTGCCATGGAGATGACTGCAGCCGGAATGGACGAGGAGAACGTCAGACCGACTTTTAAGCCCAAGTATACGTTGGATGCCGTGAAGATAACGGTAATCAAGGCCCCGAGAATCATCCCGCGGGCGGTTAATTCCGGCATACTTGGGTAGTTCACAGTCAAGTTTGATTGTGGTTTCATAGAAAAACCTCCCAAAGTAAGAATTAATAAGTACAAAAATGTACTATCACAATAACAATTATATTATACTCATTTTTGGTGCATTCGTCATATATCAAAATGTACACTGGAAACGGAAATTAGCTTGCATAATTACATTTTTTGCAATTGATGATGAACATGATGGAATTGTAGCTTGAAAAGAGCCGCCGTGGTATAATAAAAAGCGATTATACAAGTAGCAAACCACTTTGAAGGGAGCGTTATACTATGCATGATAATGAAATTATTGAAGGGATTATTGCGGAATTTAAAGGCCTGGCCAAGCATCCGCGTCCGTCTCACCATGAAAAAGCCGTCAGCGATTATATTGTAAGCCGTCTCCATGAATTGGGCGTTACCGATGTCATTCAGGATGATGTCTATAATATCGTCGCCAATGTTCCGGCCACCAAGGGCTGTGAATCTTGGCCGCGGACGGTCCTTCAGGGCCATATGGATATGGTCTGCGTCGCCAAACCGGGTGTCGACTTCGACCCCTTGACGAGTGAAATCAAATTAGTCCGCGAAGGAAATATCCTCCGCGCTGACGGTACCAGCCTCGGTGCCGATGACGGCATTGCCGTAGCCTTGTCGCTGTACCTCATCCAGCAGGATATTCAGCACGGACCGCTGCGCCTCATCTTTACCATCGATGAAGAAACGGGCATGACCGGTGCGATGAATTTAGATCCGAAACACGTTCAGGACGTAAAATATATCATCAACTGCGACTCCGAAGATATCGGTATGCTCGGCGTCGGTTCGGCCGGCAGCGTCCATACCCACTTCCATCGCCCCATCCATTGGCAGCAGCCGGCAGGTAAACAGGCGTTTACCATTGAAGCGAAAGACTTCGTCGGCGGCCATTCCGGAGAAACGATCAACCGCGGTAAGAGCAACGCCATTAAGGCTTTGAGTTTAGCCCTGCGCCGAATTGCACAGGCCGGTGTCGCTTATACCCTGGCATCGATCGACGGCGGCGTTGCGGCCAATGCCATTCCGTCTCAGGCCTCGGCTGTCATCGTAACGGCTGATGAAAAAGCAGAAGCAGCCATTAAACAGGCTGTCCAGGAAGAACAGGCTCAGATTGCTGAAGTATATGGCAGTGTGGAAACGAAGGCTCAGTTCATTGTCGAAGGCGCCGACGTACCGGAAAAGACATTCTCGGCAGAAGATACCAAAGCTATCGTAAACCTGCTCAACATCCTTCACTGCGGTGTCTTTGCCATGAATCAGACCTTGCCGAAACTGCCGGATCTGTCGGCCAATATCGGTACCATTCGGACCGAAGCCGATACCGTCGCTATCCAGTACTTCCCGCGGGCATCGTCTGACGGCCGTTTACGTGAATTTGTCCTGTCGCTGCCGGTCTTTGCCGAACTTACGGGCTGCACCCTTGATCTGGCTACGCCGGAACCGGCTTGGGCTGAAAATCCCAAGAGTAAACTGGTCCCCTTGTTTGCCGACGTATATCGTGAAGAAGCCGGCCGGGATCCTCGCATCGAAGCCATGCATGGCGGTCTTGAAACGGGGTACCTGTTCTCTATGAATCAGGACCTCGACATCATTTCCGTCGGGCCGACGACGCATGACATCCACAGCGCCGACGAATCGGTCGAACTCGACACGGTGGCTCTCTTGACTCGTATCGTAGCCAAAGCCTTAGGCAAGCTCGATAAATAATGATTTGATGTAAACTTAAAATAAAGGCACCCGCCTTACCGTGAATGGTGAGGCGGGTGTTTTTATGCGTTTTCCAGATCGTTTAAGGTTTCGCCTAAGGCTTCTACATTGACAGGCAGGCGATTTAACGGGATGGCGCCGTATCCGATGAGAACTTGGTTCTGCGGGCTGTCATCGGGATTGGCCCAGTACGGCTTTAAGGAGTAAACGCCGACTTCGTTTTGGCGGAAGCGGTTTATGATTTCCTCTTCCGTACAGGCCGTATCGATTTCGAGGACGAAGTGCATGCCGCCGCCTCCGCCGCAGATGCGGACCGTTTGGGGAAAGTGAGCTTCCAGATACTGGCGAATGAAGGCGTGCTTTTTGCGGAAATCGTTGCGCAGGGCGTTTACTTGTTTTTCGTACTCGCCCCGTTCCATAAAATCGGCCAGGGTAAGCTGCAGCAGTGATGACACGGGGGAGGTGTAGAAGGGATAGGTTTCCGAGAAATGGAAAGAAAGATTTGGCGGTACGACGATATATGCCAGGCGGATATCGGGAGCCGTCGTTTTAGAAAAGGTGCCCAGATAAAAGGTACGGCCGGCGGTATCGATGGATTGGAGTGACGGGATGGGCTGTTCTTCATAGCGAAGTTCACTGTCATAATCGTCTTCGAGGATATAGTGACCGCCCATGGCTGCCAGCTCTAATAATTGCAGGCGCGTTTTTAATGGGCAAGACCGATCCCATGGGGAATTGGTGGGACGGCGTAATGCTGATGAGGGACGGCGGCAGCCTTCTTAAGGGAGAAAGTTCGATTCCCTGGGGGCCAATGGGAATGTAGTGCATGGCGTATCCCTGATGGGAAAAGACATCACGCGTGCCGCGGTACCCGGGGTTTTCCATAGCAAATTCGTATTCTTGGGGCGGCAGGAACTGGGCAATCAAACTCAGGGAGTGATGGTGGCCGCTGGTGATGATGACTTGTTCCGGGTGGCAGCGAACGCCGCGGAACCGCTTCAGATATTGGCAGAGCTGCTGCCGTAAGATGAGTAATCCTTCAGGGGCTTCATAGAGCAGGCTGCTGCAGTTTTCCCGGTCAGCCAAGGCATTGTTTAAGGAATGACGAAAGGCCCGGTTGCGATAGATATTGCGGTCAATGCCGCCATAGCGGAAGTCATAGTGCGGGGCCCTTTCTTTTTTTGCCGGCTCTATTTTTTCGTTCTCTTGCTGCTCGCAGGGCTGAGGCGGCAGGGATTCGACGTAGAAGCCGGAACCTTGGGTACTGTAGATGTAGCCTTCGACTTCTAGTTGTCGGTAGGCCGTGATGACCGTGTTGCGGGACAATTCGTATTCCTGGGCCATTTTTCGCGTCGCCGGCAGGATGAAGCCAGTCGGGAGTTCACCGGACAGGATTTGCTGCTTCAAGCCTTCATACAGCTGCGTATAAAGGTTTTTGGAACTCTCTTTATCGATCAGTAACATCATGACCTCCTTAGAAAAAAATTGGATCCATAAAATACACGTGAATTGAATCTTTTTGAGGATCCTTTTTTCTGTTAGTATACAGACATGCAAGAGAGCTTGCAAGACTGGTTTGAATAAAAAGGAGATTACCGCTATGTTCGTAGAAAAATTTTATGATTGCTTGAAACACGATGGAATTGTCGCCGTTGCTACGGCTTCGAAAGATGCCAAGGCTCATGTCGTAAATACGTGGAATAAATACGTCATCGTAACGGATGATGAAAAGCTGCTCATCCCCTGCTACGGTTTCCGCAAGACGGAACGCAATATCGCTGAAAATCCCTATGTCGAAATTACCCTGGGCAGCTCGGACGTTATGGGCTATAAAGGCATGGGAGCCGGCTTTCTCCTCATCGGCACGGCTGAATTCCAGGCCTCGGGTCCGCTCTTTGAAGAAATGCACGATAAATGCGATTTTGCCAACCGGGTCATGGTATTTACGCCGGAAAAATGCACCCAGATGATCTAGCGTAAATGTTGTTTACTCCTCGTTTAGTTGATGGTGTGACTCTATCGGCCAGCGGCGATTCCGTTCGGTTAGCAAGGCATGAAAAATCCCCCCAGAAACAGTCCGTCATGCGGAGTGCCTTTGGGGGATTGTTGTTTTTGCAACGATTTTATGGAATATAATTTGGTATAATAGGACTGAATATATGGAAGGGGGATGGACCATGAATAAGACCCATATTGATGAATTGGTATCGCCCGATTATTTCAATCGGAAAGAGTGTGAAGGCTGCGGCTGCTGTATCAGTATCTGTCCTTACGATGCCTTAGCCATGGAAACCTGTGCCGACGGCATTGAACGGCCTCGTGTCGATATGACCAAGTGCCTTCGCTGCAACCGCTGTGTCGATGCCTGTGAAATTTATAAATGCTACGGCCCGACTTCGGAAGCCATATGAGCGGTCATTAGGAGCGGCCGAATAAATACTTGGTGTCGTAGCTGAGATCCATATACTGGGCAATGGTCTCGTCGTCGAAACCATATTCTTCCGACTTACGAGTCAACTTGCCCCATTTCATCTGCATCTTTTTCTTAGGCGGCAAGGGTTCTTCGTATTCGATGCGAAGTTCCTGCGCTTCCTGGGATCGGTCCTGCACTTTTACGAACAAGCCTTTATCAAAGGTCAGTTCGTATATCTTGCGGAAGGCGTGAGGAAGCTGGAAACCGAAGGGGACGAAGTATTTGTCGATGAAGCCGTTGGCGATGAGAATGGAGCCGCTGTAGTCGATGACGTGTTCGAGGTCATATTTGAGGTCGCCCGCCGGGGAGTGAAAAGATTCCGGCAGGACGCCGTCAATGGCCGGGGGTTCCATGCCGTTGTTGTTGGTCAATAACTTATGGAGGGTCAGCATTTTTTCATCGTTAAATCCGAAAACGGCTGTATATCCGCGCAGGCATGCTTCGTTATACATGATGGGGTGGAGTCCGAATTCTTCGATATTGAAGAATTCATGGACCTTTTCGATGGCGACAATGCTGAGTTTAAACGTGGCAAAATCGAAGCCGTCAAAAAATTGAGCGCGCATGATAAGTCTCCTTATTCGACAAAGATGGGCTTGTTGTTTTCAAAACGGGCAATTCTGGCTAAGGATTCGACGCGGAACCCGGCTTTTTCAAGGGTTTCCCGTCCGGTCTGGAATGTCTTTTCAACGACGATGCCGATGCCTTCAACGGTACAGCCAGCCTGAGCGGCAATCTGCGTAAGGCCGACAGCGGCGGCACCGCTGGCCAGAAAGTCGTCGATGATGACAACAGATTCCCCGGCGTGGAGATAGTCTTTGCAGATCGTTGCCGTGTACTCTTCTTCTTTCGTATAAGAGTAAATCTTGGCCGTATACTGTTCACCCTTGGTGAGCAGTGATTTTTTTTTGCGGGCAAAGACGACGGGGCAATTGTTCAGGGCCAGGGATGCCGCATAAGCGACGGCGATTCCTGACGATTCAATGGTGATGATGCGGTCGATGTGAACGTCCTTGAAACGGCGGGCAAATTCCTGACCGACATGGGTGATGAGCGCCGTGTCGATTTGCTGATTTAAAAAGCTGTCGATCTTTAAGATGCGATTATCGATAACCAGACCGTCTTGTAAAATTCGCTGTTTCAATTCTTCCATTACTTCCGAGTCCTCCCTGGTGATGAGAAATGGTCAACCTTGTCTACTATAATAGTACTAGTCTAATACGATTCCCTAGACAAGTCAACAAAATTCTAAGTTTACTTATGGTTTTAAAACGGGTATACTAAGGTTGTCTATTGATAAGTATCTATCTTTGAGGGAGGTTATGACATGCAGTCTATTCGACGTTTGTATGTTGCCAAGAAAGGTATTTTTGCTGATGAGGCAAAGCGATTACTCACTGATTTACAGGAAAACCTGTTGATAAAAGGGTTAACTGATATTCACATTTTCCACCGCTACGACGTATCCGGTCTCGACGATGCGGCTTTTGAAGCGGCTAAAAATATGATTTTCTCGGAACCGCCTGTCGATGCCGTTTACGATACATTGCCAACCCGTGAAGGGGACACGGTGCTGGCCGTCGAATACCTGCCCGGTCAATATGACCAGCGTGCCGATTCGGCCGTGCAGTGCCTGCAGATGCTGACCATGAAAAATGACAGCCTGGTCCGGACGGCTCAGGTCATCGTCCTGTCCGGTGACTTGTCGGGTACAGATATTACGGCCATCAAGAATTACTGCATCAACCCGGTGGAAGCCCGCGAAGCTTCTTTGGAACCGGCCACGTCGTTGGAACTGGCTTGGGAAAAACCGGCCGACGTCCCGACGGTAGAAGGTTTTATTTCCATGGATGATGCGGCTTTGACCGACCTCTCGTCGCAAATGGGCCTGGCTATGAGCTTCGATGATTTGAAATTCGTTCAGACTTACTTCCGCGATGAAGAAAAACGGAATCCGACGATTACCGAAATCCGGGTCATCGATACATACTGGTCGGACCACTGCCGTCACACGACCTTTATGACTGAACTGACCGATGTCTCTTTTGAAAAAGGAACCTTTACGGCTCCCATACAGCGAGCTTATGAATCGTATAAGACGACGCGGAAAAACCTGAACCGCAAGAAACCTCAAACCCTCATGGATATGGCAACCATTGCCGTCAAGGAATTGAAAGCTGCCGGTAAACTCGACAACCTCGACGAATCGGAAGAAATCAATGCCTGCACGATCATCATCCCCGTCGATGTCGATGGCGTAGAAGAAGAATGGCTGCTCTTATTTAAAAACGAAACTCATAACCACCCGACTGAAATCGAACCGTTCGGCGGCGCTGCTACCTGCCTGGGCGGTTGTATTCGCGACCCCTTGAGCGGCCGCTCTTATGTATACCAGGCCATGCGCGTAACCGGTGCCGGCGACCCGCGTCAGGTCGTTCAAGATACGCTCGTTGGTAAACTGCCTCAGCGCAAGCTTACGACCGGTGCAGCCAAAGGCTACAGCTCCTATGGCAACCAGATCGGCCTTGCAACGGGTGAAGTCAAGGAATACTATAATCCCGGATTCGTCGCCAAGCGAATGGAAATCGGTGCCGTCCTCGGGGCTGCTCCGCGGCAGAATGTCGTTCGTGAAGAACCCCTTCCCGGCGATATCATCATCCTCCTCGGCGGCAAGACCGGCCGCGACGGCTGCGGCGGTGCTACGGGCTCTTCGAAGAAACATACCGTTGAATCGCTGGAAACCTGCGGGGCTGAAGTCCAGAAGGGGAATGCCCTGACGGAACGAAAAATCCAGCGCATGTTCCGCCGTCAGGAAGTTACGACCCTCATCAAGCGCTGCAACGACTTTGGTGCCGGCGGCGTCTCGGTCGCTATCGGCGAATTGACAGACGGCCTCGACATCAACCTCGACAAAGTCCCTAAGAAATACGAAGGCCTCGACGGAACGGAATTGGCCATTTCTGAATCTCAGGAACGAATGGCTGTCGTCGTTGCCCCGGAAAATGTCGATAAATTCATGAACTACGCCGCCGAAGAAAATTTGGAAGCGACGATCGTTGCCGTGGCTACGGATACCAAACGACTGGTCATGCATTGGCGCGACCAGAACGTCGTCAATATCACCCGAGCCTTCCTCGATACGAACGGCGTCACCCAGCGTCGCAAGGCTCTGGTCACGGCACCGGAAGATACCGATTTCTTCAAGGCTGCGGCCGTAAATGACGTTGCCAAGACCTGGCTCGATACGATGGGGACCTTAAACATCGCTTCGGAACAAGGCCTTGCGGAACGCTTCGACAGCACCATCGGGGCCCGCACGGTTCTCATGCCCTTTGGTGGCAAATATCAGAAGACTCCGGTCGAAGGGATGGTCGCGAAGATTCCCGTAGAACACGGCAATACGACGACGGCCAGCATTTTCACTCACGGCTACGATCCGGACCTGGCTATTTGGAGCCCCTTCCACGGTGCCCTCTATGCCGTCATCCAGTCCATTGCTAAACTGGTGGCCCTCGGCGGTGACCGTAAAAAAGTGTACCTTACGATGCAGGAATTCTTCCAGAGCCTGGGCCAGAATGAAACGGCCTGGGGCCAGCCAGTCAGTGCCCTCCTCGGTGCCTTCGTCGCCCAGCAGGTCATGGAAGTGGCTGCCATCGGCGGGAAAGACAGCATGAGCGGTACCTTTGAAAACCTTACCGTTCCGCCGACCCTCGTTTCCTTTGCCATTGCTCCGGAACACACGGATCATATCGTTTCGCCGGAATTTAAGACGGCTGGCGATGCCGTCCTCCTCTTCGACCTGCCTCGTGACGGCGAAGGGATGCCGGACTTCGATACCTTTAAGCAACACTGCGATTTCCTCCATCAGGCTGTCGTCGACGGTAAGGTCAAAGCCATGCATGCCGTCGGCCAAGGCGGTATCGCTGCTGCGGTTGCTCAGATGGCCTTTGGTAACGGTATCGGCTTTGACATCGATGCAGACTTTGCCGTACAGGAACTGTTTAACCTCCGTTACGGCGCCCTCTTGGTGGAAACGGACAGCGAAACGGCTGCCGCATGGGTTAAACGCGATCAGGTCAGCCTGGTCGGTAAGACGGCCGACGCGGCCAATATCTCCGTTGCTGGCGTAAAAATCGCTTTGAGTGACCTTCAGGATGCTTGGGAAAAACCGCTGAATCAGATTTTCCCGATTAAAGATAAGGATGGAGAAGGCGACGCCGAACTGCCCTTGTTTACGACCTATGGTCCTCGCCGTAGCGAAAGCTTTGGCGCTCCTCGCGTCTTCATCCCTGTTTGCCCGGGGACGAACTGCGAATACGACTCGGCTGCTGCCTTTGAACGGGCCGGTGCAACGACGGACGTCATGGTCCTTCGCAACAATACGCCGAAGGACTTGGCAGAATCGATTGAAGAAATGGCCAAACGCATGGCTAAGGCGCAGATCATCATGTTCCCCGGCGGCTTCAGTGCCGGCGACGAACCGGAAGGTTCCGGGAAATTCATTGCAACCTTGTTCCGCAACCCCGTTTTGTCCGAAGCCCTCGAAAGCCTCTTGTATCAGCGCGACGGCTTAGCTCTCGGCATCTGCAACGGGTTCCAGGCTCTGATTAAGCTGGGCCTCCTGCCTTACGGCAAGATTCAGCCGTTGAAGGCTGACAGCCCGACCTTGACTTACAACTCCATCGGCCGTCATCTGTCGCGCATGGTCGACACCAAAGTCGTTTCGGTCATGAGCCCCTGGTTCAGCAGCTGCCAAGCCGGCGACATCCACACCGTCGCTATTTCTCACGGCGAAGGCCGCTTTATTGCGACGCCGGAACAGATTCGAGAACTCGCCGCCAAAGGTCAGATTGCAACGCAGTACGTCGACCTCTCCGGCAAGGCTTCGAATGAAAGCGAATACAACCCGAACCAGTCGATCCTGGCCGTGGAAGGCATTACCAGCCCCGATGGCCGTGTCCTCGGGAAGATGGCCCATACGGAACGCTTCAGCGCCGACGATATCTTTAAGAATATCGATGGGAATAAGCTCCAGCCGATCTTCACATCCGGTGTAAACTACTTTAAATAAATAAAGGCATATGAAGGCAGTCTTTCCTGCATTCCAGGGCAGAAAGACTGTCTTTTTTCTTGCATTCCTACGAGGCTTATGATATAATTAAAAAGCTTGATTTGTGTCAAGCTCCTAACCCTTCTGCGGGAAGGGTCATATGTCCAAAAGAGGAGGTGATTTCGTGAACAAGTACGAAGTCATGTTTATTGCACGACCGGTCGAAGAAGCAGAAGTAGATCCCATCGTTGAATTGGTATCGAACCTTCTTACCAAGAACGGCTGCAGTATCGAAAAGGTAGATCGTTGGGGGAAACGCCATCTGGCATACCCTGTTAAGAAACAGGCTGATGGCTACTACGTTCTGATTAACTTTGAAGGCGAACCTGAAGTCATCAAAGAAATCGACCGTGTCATCAAGATCCACGATACTATTCTGAAACACTTGATCGTCAAGATCGACGAATAACCGGAGGCGCAAAGGTATGAACTCAGTACAATTATTAGGGAATCTGGCTCGAGACCCGGAAATCCGTTTCACGAAAACCGGACGGGCTGTCGCTATGTTTACCGTTGCCTGCACGCGGTCGTATGTTCCGACCGGCAGTTCAGAACCGCGGGAATTAACTGATTTTATTCCTTGTGTTGCTTGGGGTAATTTGGCGGAAAACTGTGGCAATAACTTGACCAAAGGCAGCCGTGTATTCGTTCAGGGCCGGATCTCTGTTCGTTCTTATGACGGACAGGATGGTCAGAAACGGTATCGCACGGAAGTTGTCTGCGACTTTGTTGCCCAGACAATGGGATCCGATCATCAGCAAGCTGCTGCTCCGGCACAGCCTGCCAATGTATCGCAGCCGAAACCGGCTGCTGCCGGCGCCGGCTTCGACAGCATGGGCTCCAGCACGGATGAAGAAATCCCATTCTAAAAGGTCAGACACGCCCCTTCTAATTCTTGAAGGAGGAAACTATACATGAGAAGAGATCGCTCGAGAAAACCGAGAAGAAAAGTATGCAGCTTCTGCGTTGATCATGCTGAACTGATCGATTACAAAGATACTGCAAAGCTTCGCCGTTTCACAACAGAACGCGGTAAAATCTTGCCGCGCCGTATTTCCGGCGTTTGCGCTAAACATCAGCGTAAACTGACTGTTGCTATCAAACGCGCACGTGCTATCGCACTCTTGCCGTACACGGCTGAATAATATAAAAGACTGTCGCTGAGCGACAGTCTTTTTTTTACGCTTAAATTTTATTGCCGTTTACATAACGGGCGATGATGTTGCGGTCGTCGCCGTCGTATATGAACTGCTGCAGCTTTTCAGAGGGCGTCCGTTCCAGCCCTTCAATGGAGTCGTCCATATGGATGACTAAGGCGTCGAAGTCATAGCCCTTTTCGAAACTGCCGACGTTCCCATAAAAACGTCCGGGGCCTTTGGTGGCCAAATACAAGCCTTCACCGATGGTGAGGGCTTTTTCTGTCGGATGATTCAGGGAGTAAAGCTTCGATATTTCGATGGTCAAGGCGATTTGCTTGTTCATGGCCGGCGTATGGCCGGCGGCGACGTCACTGGCGATGGTACAGGTTAAGCCCTTGGTTAGATTTTCGCGAAGGGGCATGATGCCGCTGGTGAGATTGGCATTGGATTGGGCGCAGTGGGTCAGGTAAACGTCTTTTTCTTTGAGTAAACGTTTTTCTTCGTCAGACAGATAGATAGCATGGGCCATCAAGGTCTTATGAGGCCGCAGGAGGCCAAAGGCATCGTAAACGGCTGTATACGACGGAAGGTTCGGGTGTAGTTCTCGGACCCATTCGACTTCATGACGGTTTTCGGACAAGTGGGATTGGACGGGAAGGTCGTATGTTTCGCAGAGACGGCCGAGACCGGTCATCAGTTTTTCTGTCGTCGATGGGACGAAGCGCGGCGTCGCGATGAAGCGAATTCGATCCAATTCTTCGCGGCTGCGGAGGACGAGTTCTTCCGTATCGGCCAGAGACCGTTCCGTATCTTCTAAGAGATAGTCCGGGCTGTTTCGATCCATGTTTACTTTGCCGACGTAGCCTTTTAAGCCCATGTCTTCAGCGATTTTCATGAGCTGCCAAGTGGCATCTTTATGAATGGTGGCGAAGGCCGAAAAACACAGGGTGCCTTCGGCTTTTAAACGCGACAGGAAGACCCGGTAAACGCGGGTGGCAAAGTCCGTATCGGAAAAGCGCCCTTCCGTCGGGAAGGTGTAGTTTTCTAACCAGGGCAGGAGCTCTTCATCGAAGCCAAGGCCGCGGTTGATGTATTGCGGCGCATGGATATGGAGGTCGGTGAAGGCTGGGATGATGATGTCGTCTCCGTAATCGACGACGTCAGAAGAGGCTGTATTCGCCGGCAGATCTTGGAAAAATCCCAGGACCTTGCCGTCTTCGATTTGAATATACTGCTTTTCAAGGATGATGAATTCTGTTTGCGATGGGGTATAAAGAAAATTGCCTTTTAAAAACATGTAAACTCCTTTTATACTTGTTTACTCCGGAACATAGACCGATAAGAAGGACGGAAGAACCTTGATATCGAGGGGGAAAGCAGGGCCCGAATCGCCGTCCATATTGGTCGAAAGGGGATGATCCCCGACGAGTTCAATGCGGACTTCCTCCAATGCTTTTAAGGTCATCAATTCTGAAGTCAACGGTTGGCCGGATAAAAACTCCGGAATGACTTTGAGCAAGTCTAAGTAGTTGAAATCTTTAAAGATGCCCAACCAGATTTTTCCGTCGTCGACTCGCGCCTGAGGGGCCAGATTGCGGAAACTGCCGACGGAGTTGGTCAGCATGGCGACGATGAGGGGCGACCGGTAGATGGAGGACCCTTCCGGCGTCGTGATTTTAAATAAAGACGTTTCATGGGCCTGCATGGCCTTGATGCCAGTCAAAAAATATGCCAAAGGGCCGAGGCGCGTCTTCTGCTCAATGGATACGTGGCCGACGGCTTCAGGCATGATGCCCGTGGCAATGGTATTGATGAAGTAGCGGTCATTGGCCTTGGCAATGTCGACTTTGACGGTCTTGCAGCGGGGCAGCATATCGATGGCTACTTCCGGGTGCAAGGGGATGTTTAAAGCCCGGGCCAGGTCGTTGATGGTTCCCAGTGGAATGAATCCGAAGTCGATGGGTTTATTGGCCTGGGCCAGTCCATTTATCGTTTCGTTGAGGGTCCCGTCGCCGCCCATGGAAAAGACGGCGTCGAATCCGATGAGGGCTGCTTCTTTAGCCCATAGGGTGGCGTCGCCGGCCTTCTCTGTTTCTCGTAATTCCACGTCGTCGAACATGTTCTCCAACTGGCGTCTTAAATTTTCTTTGTGGTATTTTGCTCTCTCACGCCCTGCCGTAGGGTTGATGATTAACATACACCGTTTCAACTTGCTTCTACTCCTTACCTTGTAAATTCATCTCAAAATGGATGATGCAATTACTATTATAACGAGAAAAAAGCCGTTCGTGAAGGTGTCTACAAGGATTTGTCTGAATTTTGTCGAACTCTTTCTTTAGACGAGTTTCGACTTAGTATTTTTCAGAAAAGGAGCAAGGTTCTATGAATATTGATGGTAGTGTTTACCCTTATGCCTCTCGCCGAGAAGTCGTTTACAGTAGGCGGGGCATGGTATGTACGTCCCAACATCTGGCCGCCCAGGCCGGTCTCGATATGTTGAAACATGGCGGAAATGCTGTCGATGCGGCATTGGCCACCGCCATTTGTCTGACTGTTCTTGAACCGACTAGTAATGGTTTGGGAAGTGATGCCTTTGCTCTCATTTGGATGGATGGGAAACTTCATGGCATCAATGGCAGTGGCTGGTCTCCGGCTGCTTTGACGCGGGAACGGTTGGTATCCGAAGGGTATAAAGAAATGCCGCTGCGCGGTTGGTATCCGGTCATGGTGCCCGGAGCTCCAGCCACCTGGGCTGAAGTGCACCGCCGCTTTGGTAAACTTCCGTTTAATGAGTTGTTTGAGCCGGCTATTTCCTACGCCCGGGAGGGCTATGTCGTCATGCCTAACTTGGCGGCCATGTTGGCTTATAGTGCCGACGTTTTTCAGGCATATCGGGATAACCCTCTTTTCCAGCCCTTGTTCGATACTTTCTTTCCCCATGGCCAGGCTCCTATGGCGGGAGATATCCTGACCTTACCGGATCTTGCCAATTCTTTGGAGCTCCTGCGCGACAGTCATTGCCAGTCTCTCTATGAAGGCGAACTGGCTGAGGCTATCATTGACTGGTCCGTGAAAACTGGCGGCCTCCTTCGTGCTGGGGACTTATCGGAGTACCGCCCGCAATGGGTCGATCCGATACACACCGCTTACCGCGGCTATGATGTCTGGGAGATCCCACCCAACGGGCACGGCTTAGTCGTCCTCATGGCGCTCAATATTGTAAAGGGCTTTACGTTTGATAAACAACGGGACGATGTCGAATCGATTCATCGCCAGATTGAAGCCATGAAGTTGGCCCTTTGTCGACGGGAAAAAGTACATTGCCGATCCGCGATTCATGAAGACGTCTGTTTCTGATTGGCTGTCCGAATCCTATGCCGAAGGGCGTCGAAGGGCCATTCGAGATCAGGCACGGATGCCAGAACCCATCGATGTAAACTCCGGCGGTACCGTTTACTTGTGCACGGCTGACGGTGACGGAAACATGGTGTCCTTCATTCAAAGTAATTATAACGGTTTCGGCTCGGGCATCGTCATTCCGGGACGGGGCATCGCTCTTAACGACAGAGGTCATAATTTTTCGATGGATAAGGCCAGCGATAACTGTCTGGGCCCGAGAAAAAAGTCGTATCACACCATCATTCCCGGCTTTTTGACGAAAGATGGGAAGGCCGTCGGACCGTTCGGCGTCATGGGGGCCTTCATGCAGCCCCAGGGACAACTGCAAGTCCTTTTGAATACCATCGACTACCATCTCAACCCTCAGGCTGCCCTCGATGCGCCGCGCTGGCAGTGGATGGGCGGTAAGATCATTGAAGTCGAGCCGGAAATGCCTCAAGACATCGTGTACGGCCTGCGGTTGCGAGGCCATGATGTCGTCGTCAAAGGCGATATCCAGACCTATGGCCGAGGGCAGATCATTTGGCGCAGTGAGGCCGGCATTCTCATGGGCGGAACGGAGCCTCGGGCCGATGGTACCGTGGCCGCCTGGTAAATCGGTCTTCTTTTCTTCTCCTCTAAAATATGATAGGATGGAGAAAACAAAAGGAGGTACATTCCCCAATGAAACCGATAAAACCAAAACTTTCCCTATTAGACACAGCCCCGACGCCTCTCCAGTATTTATCTGGATTGTCGCAGGAGTTATTCCGAGAAATATACATCAAACGCGATGATTTAACGCCCTTTGGCGGCGGTGGCAACAAGCTGCGCAAATTAGAATATTTGATGATCGAAGCTCTGAATGCGCAGGCGACGACCATCGTCACCGTCGGCGCTCCTCAGACCAATCACGGACGACTGACGGCGGCCATTGCGGCCAAGTTCGGACTGAACTGCATCATTGTCACTGTCGGAGAACCGGAGGCTGAATTGAGCGGCAACTTGTTCCTGGACGGTATCTTTGGCGCTCGCGTCGTCTTGAAGCGTGACGATGGCCGCGACAAGGATGTTCAATTGGAAGAAGCGGCCAAGAAGGTTATCGCAGACGAAGTAAAGAAAGGTGAACAAGTTTACTTCATTCCCATGGGCGGCAGTGATACGACGGGGCTTCTCGGCTATATGGACTGCGCTCGTGAACTCGATGCCCAGGCCAAGGAGCAGCAGATCAGCGGAGCGACGGTTTATGTTCCCGTCGGCAGTATGGGGACCTATCTCGGGTTATACTGCGGCTTAAAATCCATCGAATCGGACTTAAAACTGATCGGCATTGCCATCATGCCCTTTGATATGGAAAAATTAAAGGCCTACTTTACGCAGGCCAAGGAAGAATACGGATTTAATTTTGACGGTGATTTCCATGTCGAAACCGGCTATATCGGTAAAGGCTACAATGAACCAGAACCGAGGATCCGGGAAGCCATTTACACCATGGCCCGTCATGAAGGCATTTTGCTCGATCCCTGCTATACGGGGAAGATGTTTGCCGGCGTCCTGTCGATGATTAAAGAAAAGAAAATCAAATTGGGCCGCCAGGTCATCTTACTTCATACGGGTGGGATGCCCGGCCTTTATGCCGCCCCGCATCGGGAAAAAATCGAACGGGACGTAAAAGACCGGATTCAAGTTATAAAATAAAGACGATAAGCGTGTTTAGAAGAACAGGTGCTGCAGGATAAAGTATGATAAGGCACCCATGATAGCCGTGCAGGGGATGGTCATGACCCAGGCCGTGACCATCTGACGGGCAACGCTCCAGTGAACGGCTTTGACGCGCTGGGCCGAACCGACACCCATGATGGAGCCGGAAACGACGTGTGTCGTCGATACGGGTAGGTGCAGCAAGGTTGCCGAAAAGATGACGACGGCCGAGTTTAAATCAGCTGCAAAGCCGTGAACGGGGTGCATTTTAAAGATTTTGCCGCCGACGGTGCGGATGATTTTCCAACCGCCGACACTCGTTCCCAAAGCCATGGCCAGGGCGCAGAGGAATTTTACCAAGTCCGGTACTTCCAGGCTGGTGATGAAACCGCCGGAAACCAGGGCCAGGGTGATGATACCCATCGATTTCTGGGCGTCATTGGAACCGTGAGAAAAGGCCATCAGGGCTGCGGATACGACTTGCAGCCGGTTGGCAACTAAGTTTACTTTGGCCGGTTTAAAAGAATGGCAGACCATGAAGATGATCTTCATGATGATGAAACCTGTAATGATAGCTGAAATCGGAGAGATGATGAGGGACAAGACGATTTTTATGATCCCCCAGCCGTTGAGGGCTGCTGCGCCGGCAGACACGAGGATGGCACCGATCATTCCGCCGATGAGAGCGTGAGATGAGCTGGACGGCATGCCGACCCACCAGGTCAGGAGGTTCCAGACGATGGCGCCTACGAGGCCGGCAATGATGATCATTTCATTGATCAAGGTCGGTGAAACGACGATGTCGCCGCCGATAGTCTTAGCGACACCGGTGGAAATCATGGCGCCGAGGAAGTTTAAGATGGCCGTGCCGACGATGGCGACGCCGGGCCGGATGGCGCGTGTCGATACGCAGGTAGCAATGGCATTGGCCGTATCGTGGAACCCGTTGATAAAGTCAAATACGAGGGCCAAGATGACGACCATGATGATGAGCGACGTATCAAGCATACTTCATGGTCACCTCTTTAACAGTATTTGCCAGGGTTTCGACGTTGTCTGATGCTTCTTCCAGCGTCCCCAGGATGTCTTTCCAGCGGATGACATTGAGCAGGTCCTTTTCTTCGCCGCTGAATAAGCGGGAAATTTCCTGGCGGTAAAGATGGTCGATTTCTGATTCCAGGCGGTTTAAGCGTTCGGCATGCCGCATGAGGTTGGCTTGGTTGCGGTCAATGTCCTTTAAGAGCTCAAAAATATTATTCATTTCTTCCCCCATGAGGACGAGCTGTTCGGTCATGGCCACGGCGGCTTCCGGAGCGGAGGTAACGTGGTACATGCTGGTACGCATTAAAGCGCCCTGCAGGGAGTCGATGCTGTTTTCGAGCTGACAGGTTAATTTATAGAAATCTTCGCGGTCGATGGGCGTAATGAAAACGCGGGATAACTTGAAGATGATATCTTGGTTGGTTTTTGATGACTCATGTTCTAATTTTACGATTTCTTTTAAATGAAGGGAAATCGTGGAAACGTCTTGCATAACTTCGTTGGCAATGACAGCACCGCGATGGAAATTTTGGGCGTTTGCTACGAGATAATCGAAGAATTCTTCGTGTTTGTTGCTGATACTGAACATAGTTATTCCTCCTATACAGACATGAAAAACATTATATAAAGGTTACATCAGTATTCTGAAAAGAATGTGTAAAGAATAGGTAAAATATAATGACGTGCTTTGATTTTTTTTTCGGCGATGGTATAATAAAGTCATTGCTATTATTTTCATAACCATACTGCCAATACGACCACGGAAGATCGGTTCGCGATGGTGCTGATTTTTTTTGAACATGAGGTGACCCTTAAGAAATGAACGAAAACCGAAGCGGACAAATTCATCCCGTCGATGAAATGCTGCCGACGGGGCAGCTATTTGCTTATGGGCTGCAGCATGTCCTGGCGATGTACGCCGGGGCCGTTGCTGTGCCTATCATTGTGGCCCAGGCCCTGCATTTATCGCCTATGGAGCTGGTCCATCTTATCAATGCCGATCTTTTTTCCTGCGGCATTGCGACCTTAATCCAGACCCTGGGCTTTTGGAAAGTCGGGGCCAAGATTCCTATGATCCAGGGCGTTACTTTTGCCTCGGTAACTCCGATGATCCTCATCGGGGCTGAACACGGCATCACAGCTATTTATGGCGCGATCATCATAGCCGGTTTGTTTACGTTCTTGATTGCTCCGTTCTTTAGTCGTTTCATTCGATTTTTCCCGCCGGTCGTTACCGGGACGATTATTACGATTATCGGGATTACCCTCCTGCCCGTAGCGGTAAACTGGATGGGCGGCGGAAATCCCAAGGCCCCTGATTTTGCTTCGCCGATGAATTTATTCCTCGCTTTCATTACTTTAGTTATTATCATCGCCATTTATCGCGGCGGCAAAGGCTTTTTGAGCAATGTCTCGGTCTTGTTAGGCCTCATTGGCGGCACGATCATCGCCATGGCTTTAGGGCAGACCGATTTTTCGGAAGTGGGAAACGCTTCCTGGTTCGGCCTGGTTACGCCCTTTTCCTTTGGCCTTCCGACCTTTGACATCGGCTCCATCTTATCGATGATGGTCGTCATGATCGTCACCATGGTAGAGACGACGGGCGACTGTATCGCTATCGGTTCGATCGTAGGTACGCCCATCGGACGCGACCGCCTGTCCCGCTGCCTGCGGGCTGACGGCTTATCGACGGTTATCGGTGGTATCTTAAACAGCTTCCCCTACACGGCCTTTGCTCAAAACGTCGGTTTGATTGCCGTTACCCGGGTCAAGAGCCGCTTCGTCGTCGCTGCTTCTGGTATCATCCTCATTGCGCTGGGACTCTTCCCGAAGATGGCTGCCGTCGTAGCTTCCATCCCGAATGCCGTCTTAGGCGGCGCCGGCGTTGCCATGTTTGGCATGGTCATCGCTAGCGGTATCCGGGCCTTGAGTAAGGTCGAATTTGACGGCACGTATAACCTGATGATCGTTGCCGTCAGCATCGGCGTCAGCATGATTACCCTGACGGCGCCGAATTTCTTCCACAGCTTCCCGTCGTGGGCCAATATCGTTCTCCACAGCGGGATTACCTTGGGAAGCATTACGGCCGTCCTGCTCAACCTGATCCTGAATGGATTCGGCAAGGACGATGAAATCGATGGTAATTAAACAACTGTAAATGAAAGTAAATTAGTTTTACCTGAAAGTGAGGGATTTTTTTGCTGAAGAAAATGGTGGCCTTGACCTGTGCCATGGCATTGAGTACAGGCGCGGCTTGGGTACATGCAGAGGAACTTAAGACGGCACCGCCTCCTTTTGCGGTTAAGGTTGAAATAAAACCGGCAGCTGCACCGCAGAGCAACGATACGTCTGCCCCGCAGGCGGCAACCCAGACTGTTTCCGAAGCCCAACCGAAGCCCGAACAGGCTGTGAAAAAATCGACGGAGAAAAAGATCGGCGTCAATATAGCCAGCCGCATCCTGACCCTTTATGAAGGCGATACCAAAATCAAAATGTATCCCGTCGGCGTAGGCCGGACGTCGACCCCGACTCCGACGGGTTTTTATAAGGTACAAAATAAAGAAGTGAACCCGACCTGGATCGACCCGGACGATACGAGTATCCAAATTGCCTCCGGTCCGGACAACCCCATCGGCTATCGATGGATCGGGTTTCATGGTAATTACGGCATCCACGGGACGAATAATCCCGGTTCTATCGGCGGCTACGTTTCCAATGGCTGCATCCGCATGAAGGAGCCCGATGTAGAGGATCTGTATCAATACGTATCGATTGGAACGCCGGTCACGGTATATTATGATCGCCTGGTCATCGATGTCAGTCCGGATCATGCCGTATCGTACTATGTCTATCCCGATGGCTATGGTTGGCAGGCACTCAGCGTGGCCCAAGTAAAGAAAGCCCTGGCCGGCTATGGCGTAGAAGACTTTGCCGAGTTCAAAGAAATTTCAGATAAAATCAATCGTTCTGACGGCAATGTGACCTACGTTGCCAAAGCTTATGACTTGGTCGTCAATGGAACGAAACTGGCGAAACGAGCGCTTGGTAAAGATGAGCAAATCTATTTACCGTCGGTTGCCGTTGCGACCGCCCTCGACCTGGATTTACGCTGGAATCCTCAGCAGGGGATTTTGACCAGTCCCTACGGGATTGCGCCCGGTTATGTAAAGAGTGACGTCGTCTATGTAAACGCGGCCGACGCCTATTCCTTATTCCATTTGAATGGCAGTTTAACACCGGACTACGTCTATAATATGTATTCTGTAAAAGGCAATAAAACTCCGACCGTCGTCATTTCCCGCGGCTGACGTAAAAAGGCTGTGAAGAAAGGGAGAATCCCTTCTTCACAGCCTTTTGTTTTTGTTGACAAATACTGACATATGTCATATACTTAGAAAAAGATTGATGACATATGTTGAAAATGAAAATATAAAACTTTGTTAAGTTATAGCGCATTTAAGGAGAATCTGATATTATGAGGATAGCTGTTACCTATGAAAATGGTGATGTTTACCAGCATTTCGGTCATTCATCGCAATTTAAACCTGTATGAGGTTGAAGACGGCCGTATTGTCGAGGCTCATATCGTCGATACAGAGGGACAGGGACACGGTGCCTTGGCATCCTTTTTAACGTCTCTCGGCGTCCATACGGTCATTGCCGGCGGTATCGGAGACGGTGCCAGACAAGCTTTGGCCAAGGCCTCCATTCAGCTGTATGGCGGTGTCTCCGGAAGTGCCGATGAGGCCGTAAAGGCTCTTTTGGCAGGAACCTTGGAATTCGACCCCAATCCATCCTGCGGCCACCACGGCCACGAAGGCGGTCACCATGACCACCATGACGGATCTCATCATTCTCATGCCCATTGATTGTTTCCCTGAAAGGAGCGGATTATCTTGAAAAATATTACTGCTTTTTACTTACATAGCTGCCCGTACTGCAAAGGTGCCAAAGAAAGCCCTTGCCGAACTGATTGAGGAAAATCCGGAATACCGTAAGGTTACCGTTGACTGGTATGAAGAAACGGAAAATCCGGAAGCTGTAAAAGGCCATTCCTACTACTACGTACCGTCCATGTTCATCGGCACGGAAAAACTCTATGAAGCGCAGCCCGGTCAGTCTTACGATGAAATTAAAGCCCACGTAAAGGCCGCTTTAGACGCAGCACTGACGGCTTAATCGTCGCCCAGTACGGCGTGGACGGCCTCTGCACAGCGACGGACGGCTTCGTCCATGGTTCTTTTCAATGGTCAGAGGGGATTGAAGTACAGGATGTCGCCAATGGGGCGCAGTACCAATCCCAGATCCATGGCTTTACGGAAAATGTGCCAGCCGATTCGTTTTTCTGCATTGAAAGGACGTTTACTTTCTTTGTCCTCAACTAATTCAATCGCGTTGATCAAGCCAATGTGGCGAATTTCGCCGACGTTGTGATGGCTGCCGAGAGCAGCATCTAGCTTTTCATGAAGGTAGATGCTTTTCTCGGCAGCTTTTTTTAATATGTCATCACGCTTCATGATGTAAAGTACGGCGAGGGCTGCCCGACAGGCCAAGGGATTGCCGGCATAGGTGTGACTGTGAACGAAGGCCTTATGGGTGTTGAAATCACCATAAAAAGCCTGGTAAACGGCGTCGGTCGTAATCGTCAGTGACATGGGGAGATAACCTCCGGTGAGGCCTTTTGAGGTGCAGAGGATGTCCGGGCTGATGCCGGCGTGCTCGATGGCAAACATCTTTCCGGTCCGGCCGAAGCCGGCGGCGACTTCATCGTCGATGAGGAGGACGCCGTACTGGTCACAGAGTTTACGCAGGCGCCGTAAATATTCCGGCGGATAGATCCGCATACCGGCAGCACCCTGGAGAATCGGTTCGACGATGAGGGCGGCCGTTTCCTTGCCATAGGCGGCAAAGGCCTTTTCGGCACCGATGAAGCATTCGCAGTCACAGTTTTCACGGGTTCGGCCATAAGGACAGCGGTAGCAGTCGAGACCGTCGAAGTGGATGTTGTGCATCATCATCGGTTTATACATCTGAGCATAGAGGTCCATGCTGCCGACGGACAAGGCGCCGATCGTTTCGCCGTGATACGATTCGGATCAGGCACATGAAGCGCTGCCGTTTCGGGTGCCCTTTCTGATACTGGTATTGGAAAGCCATTTTCAAGGCGCATTCGACGGACGAAGAAGCCGTTTGTCGGTGAAATTGAATGGTCAGGCCTTTTGGCAGTAAGGGCTGCAGCGTTTGACACAGTTCGATGGCCGGGCGATGGGAAAAGTTGGCAAAGATGACGTGCTCCAATTTATCAAGTTGATCCTTGATGGCTTCGTTTATTTCTTCATTACAGTGGCCTAGGAGATTGCACCACCAGGAACTGATGATATCGATATATTCTTTGCCGTTCGTATCGTAGAGATAACAACCCTTGCCGTGATCGATGACGACTGGCGGGAAGACTTCGGCATCTTTCATTTGTTGAGCCGGGTGCCAGATATATTTTAAATCGGCTTCGAGTAAATTCATGTAAATGTCCTCCTCACTGGTATAACTGAATCAATTGGTTGGTATCGGCGTCAATGATTTCATCATTATCGGCGACGACGGCCAAGATCGGTTTGTGGCTTAACTTTTCAATCATGCGGAGATTGTCCTTTTCCATTAGGCTTCCTGTATAGTGGTTGACGATAAAGCCCTGAACGGGGAGCTGCTTTTCTTTCATATAAAAGGCCGTCAATACGGCGCCGTTAATCGTGCCGAGGCCGGCTGGGCAGACGATGAGGGACGGCAGATGGAGCCAGTGAATGACGTCTTCCAATTGGAAAAATGTCTGTTCATCGTCGCGAAGGGGGCAGATGATGCCGCCACTTCCTTCGACAGTGACGTAGGGGTAACGGGCCGTTACCTTTTGCCAGTCACGGAGGACGACTTCTTTTTCAATCGGTCGTTTTTCCCAGCGGGCGGCTAGATGCGGCGATACGGCATGGCTGTAGAGATACGATAAGAGTAGTTCCGGATCTTCTCCTATGGCTGCGGTCTTGTTAACGAAACCAGCATCACTGTCGGCGACAGTCGGGGCTCCGCTGATAGCGGCCTTGTAGTAGCCGACATCGTGACCTTGTTGGCGCAGGGTCTTGACTAAGAGGGCCGTTACGTAGGTCTTGCCGATGTCGGTACCGGTCCCGGTTATAAATAATCCTTTACTCATGTGAATGAACTCCTTTCTAACGCGGCAGGCTCCGCTGTATTTGACGGGTCAGAAAGGCCGCGACAATACATAAAAAGATGTCGCCGGGGATGGGCAATAAGAAACAGTAAATGAATAAGGTCCACAGACTGATCGGCGTGCCTAAATAGAGATTATTGATCATCGTCAAGTAGGCCATGCCGGCAGTGTAAATGACGATCAGGCCGGCGAAATTGGCCATGAGCAGGTCTTTTAATGTCGGTTGGGAACTTTGGTGAGCTAAATAACCGGTTAAGCCGGCGCCGCCGATGAATCCCAGGAGATAGCCGAAGGTAGGCTGGAAAATATAGGATGGACCGCCGCCAGAGGTAAAGACCGGCAAACCGACTAATCCTAAGAGGACATAGACTCCGACGGAAGCGGCACCGCGACGGCCGCCTAAGATGGATCCGGCCAGGGTAGTGAACAATAATTGCAATGTAAAGGGACAGAAGGGGACCGGGATGCGGATGAAGGCTCCGATGGCGATTAATGCCGTAAACAATGCGAATAGAACCAAGTCCCGCGTCGTATAGCGGCGGGCAGACAAGGCAGATGAAGACATGAAACCACTCCTTTTTATATAATTGTAAACCAAAATATTTTGTGATTTGGTTCAACGATAGTTAATGATTATACGAGGTTACACTATTATTGTCAATCTATTATTTATTGATTTGGTTAACAATAAGGACGAGAAAAAGACGCAGCAACGATAAGGTTTGCTGCGTCTTTTTAGGAGCGATACGAAAAAATTACCCTTCATTATATGATTCCCAGTCCCTGGAGAAGAATCTTCACCCCGATGAGAATGAGGACGATCCCGCCGACGAGCTCGGCCTTACTCTTATAATGATTCCCAAACAGACCTCCGGCCTTTATGCCGACGGCGGAGAACAGAAAGGTTGTGACCCCAATGATCGTAACGGAAGGGATCAATTGTATGTTCATGAAGGCGAAGGTGACGCCGACGGCTAAGGCATCGATACT
>ENA-OPYT01000091-OPYT01000091.1-human-gut-metagenome-genome-assembly--contig:-NODE-91-length-28039-cov-3.092218_pt1 | contig 28039 bp, 47 predicted proteins | sample MGYA00242636_ERZ504480 | MGnify/ENA primary metagenome ERZ504480 (study PRJEB26092, sample SAMD00036228) | human gut metagenome | host: Homo sapiens | study: EMG produced TPA metagenomics assembly of...
GGAAACAGCGGCAGCTACTAATGCACTGAATATCAGATAGGGGATATTCAGATTAGCAAAACGGTTGAGATCGGCAGAGAACAGCGAAATGTGCTGCCAGTCGATAGACAGCAGCGTTTTGATGTTCAGCAATGCCATTGTGCCGAAAAAAACAGGGGCAAGCACCCCTGCCGCAGACCTGACCACAAGGTTCTTGTCTGACGGCTTAATGCGCTTGCCCCGCCATACCCATAGCCGCCGCATTACTTCTTATCGCCGTGCGGCTGGTTCTGCTGGTGCTGCTGATCGTTCGGCTTGTTCGGCTGCTTGTCCTGCTGCGGAGGATTGCCGCCGCCGCGCTTGAGCACAATATCATCAGCCTTGATATACCAGTCCGCTTCGGCATTGTTGCCGAAAGTCGCAGACGCTACGGTATCGACTACCGGATTTACGAGTTCAACAAGAGCGTTGTACTCGTACTCATGCAGTGGAACGCTTGCCGGAACGCCGACCGTAATCATGCAGCCCTGTGCCTTGCATTTGAGGTCATAGCTGCGCTCCTTTACCTCGGTGGACGCAGTGCCATCCTCGTTGCGCTCGTATACCTCGCGGCGCAGAGCCGAAAAGCGCAGTTCGCCAAAAGTTGCTTCGTTTTCAATATGAATACCGTTAGGAAGTCGCATAGTTTACACCTTATACCTTTCGTTCTTATATGGTTACTGATTGAATGATGGGCGTTTACGCCTTGGCAATGCCGTCTGCGGACAGGATATAGTCCGTATAGCCGCGACCGTTGATTGCGTAGCCGGTAGCCGTGATACGCGGATTGGTCAGCTTGATCTCCTGCATATACTCAAACTTCGGCTCATCGCGGGTAGCCTTGACGATAACCTCAATATCATCCGCACGCTGCACAGAGGAATACAGCTTGTAGCGGCGGTACTTCAAACGCGAACCGTCCGTTGCAGTACGCTCAGTGTCACCGCGCTGCGGCTCTGCAACGCCCGCAAATTCCAGCGTACCAAAAGTCTTTTCCATGTTCGGGATTACAAAATTGAGTTTCATGGTTATTTACCTCATTTCTTATTGTCGTTAGTGTTGTGTGCGTCCGCATTACAGTCGCACTTTTCGTCCGGGTCAAGATACGCCCCGCAATCGGGGCAGATACGGTAATACATTCCTGCTCACTCCTTGTTTGAGGGCATGAAAAAACCGCCTGCCAGAATGGCGGCGGCGATCTGCCCACAGTATTGATGATCTTGGTTCGTCCGGCTCTGCAACCTTGACGGCAGAACGGTGACGCTCACGCTTGCGAAGCGAATAAATCTGCCCATACAGCAGCAGGCGTTCAGCAGCGTATCTACCGGGAGAATAGGCTTGTAGATCAAGGGGATTGCTCCTTTCGGGTAAAATAAAAGCCGCCCCTTAACTGGCTGTGAACTGCACCCCATTTGTTAGACAGTATGGTATACTATCTAACAAGTGGGGTGTTTTGCTATGCCAAAAGGAGTACCAAACAAACGATATACGCCGGAATTCAAGAAGCTGGTGATCGAAACCATGCAGGAAGAGGAATTGAGTTACAGCGAAACCTGCCGACGATTTGATGTAAACAGCAGAGATCAGATCAAATCATGGGAGCGAATCTACCTGGAGGAAGGGCCGGAAGGCTTTGCCGTTGAACGGCGTGGCCGCAGCAGTAAGGGTCGTCCGCCAAAGCAGTTGCCGAAGCAGGTAGAAGAAGATCTGCTGGCAGAGGTTCAGCGGCTGCGTGCGGAGGTAGACTACCTAAAAAATTTGCAAGCCTTGGTTTTGGAAGACGAGCGACGCCAGCACAAAAAACGCTGGTAGTTCAAAAGCTAAGGCAAAAACACGCACTCAGTATACTGCTCTCAATCGCTCAACTGCCCCGTGCAACTTTCTACTATCATTTGAAGCAGATGCAGAGAGAAGACAAATATGCATCTGTTAAAGAAGAAATCGCAACAATTTACCACGAAAACAGGGGCCGGTACGGCTATCGTCGGATCACGGCAGAACTTCGCAAGCGTAAATTCTCTGTGAACCACAAGACTGTCCAGCGGCTCATGAAGAAGCTGGGCTTAGTTTGTCGTGTCAGGATGAAAAAATATCGTTCCTACAAGGGAGAAGTAGGCAAAATTGCACCAAATTTGCTAAATCGGGATTTTCATGCCGAAAAGCCGAATCAGAAATGGGTCACGGATGTGACGGAGTTTAGCCTGTTCGGAGAAAAGCTCTATCTGTCCCCGATTCTCGATTTGCACAGCAACGATCTGGTCAGCTATACCATATCGGATCGTCCTGTGCTCAGCATGGTGACGACCATGCTGAACGAGGCATTTGCAAAAATTCCGGACGGAACAAACCTCATTCTCCATTCTGATCAGGGCTGGCAGTACCAACATAAACAGTATCAACGGATGCTCCGAGAGAAAGGCATCCGGCAGAGCATGAGCCGCAAGGGAAACTGTCTGGACAATGCTGTGATAGAAAATTTCTTTGGGCTGCTCAAAAGTGAGCTGCTATATCTGCAAGAATTTCAGTCCATGGAGCACTTCAAACAGGAACTCGTTGAATATCTGGATTACTACAACAACCGCAGGATCAAGGCAAAGCTGAAGGGCTTGCCGCCTGCAATTCACAGACAGCAAGCCCTTTCGGCTGCTTGAACAATTTTTACTTCAAAATATTGTCTAACTTTTTGGGGTCACTTCACAATGCCCGCCGCTTTCTTTATGCCTTTTCCTGCTCCGCGTCTGCCGCGGCCTGAACCTCTGCCGAGAACTGCTCCGGTGACAGTCCCAACACCGCCGCCGCCCGTTCGTCCATCAGCGATTCGATCATATCGTTTATGCTATCAAACCCGCTTGCCTTTGCCGCTCTCTGATATACGGACTTCTTGCCTTTCTTTACATACGGGTAAATCCTGTCATAGTTTTTGCTGTTGTATTTCCGCTTCGCGTCTGTTGCGGCTTTCCCGCGTGGGTTTCCATATTTGCTTGCCATTGTCACCACTCCTTTACTTGTCCATTTTATCACGCTGTTTATACTAACGCAAGTATAAAAAACGCACAATCTATCGTTAGTATATTTGTGCATCATTCCAACTTGTATTTATACTAACGTTAGTATATAATCACAATCAGAAAGGGAAACCAAAGCCGCCCGGTTGTCAGGGCGTAGAGTTTCGACAACAGCCAACCTTAGGGGCCTGACACGAAAGGGACCGACACGGCGTACAACAACACTTCGACTTCTGGTTTTTATATATGGGGGTAATCAATATGAAAAAGTTCGAGATCGGCAAGGAATATTTTGACCGTAGCGCCTGCAATCACGATTGCATTTTCACCATCAAGATTATCAAGCGCACCGAAAAGACAGTGACGTTCGAGCGTAACGGCAAGACCCGCCGCGCAAAGCTGTTCTTCGATGAACACGGCGAATATATCATTCCCGAACGTTATTCTATGGCCCCGGTCTTCCGTGCTGAAAACGAGGTTCAGCCGGAAGAGGAACCCAGCGTCGAGGAAGCCGCCGCCGAAATGTCCTGCGGCGTTGAAATCGTCCAGCCCGACGACGTGAACACCGTTGTTGTTATGGTGGGTCAGCGCGTCGAACGTGTCTGCGGTGCTTGCTATCCTCCGCAGGGCGGAACCGTCATCGGCTTTGTTAGCCTGCCTGATACCCGTTTCTTTCACGGCGGCGTTTTCGCTATGGTCCTGTATGACGGCGCAAAGGCTCCCGAACGTGTCCGCCTGTCCGACATTCACCGCCGCGGGTGGCGCTCTCCCGGCGGTTCTCCGTTGGGTGTGTTCGTCGCCTGACGCTTTACCGGGGCGGCGGTTTCCGCCGCTCCGTTTTTCGCGCCGTTGTATCTACCGCAACGGCGCAAAATTTTTCTGCTTTTTCGTATTTTCTCTATTGACTTTATACTAACGTTAGTATATAATAAGAGCATAAAGAAAGGGGGTGACAAGGTGAAGAAGAAAAAGAAAAAGCCCACGAAATCGCGGGTCGATGTTCGGACCATCGTGATAACCGCAATCGTGGACTTTCTGGTAGGGCTTGCGTTACTGATAATTGATAAGCTGACGTAAGCCGCAAAACCCCGTATTCTATTGGGCGGGTTCACCGCCCACCCATAGAATACACTTTTTCTTCTGAACTGTCAACCATGCTTGAAAAACTCGGAATCTTCCTGATCGCTGTTGCCGTTGTGAAGCTGATTATCGCCGCCGCGGTCCATTACCGCCGCAAGAAAGGGGAATGAACATGAAAAGAACTGCAAACAAGTTCCAGCGGGCCTATATGGTCGCCAAAGCCCGCGTGCAGGAAGTCGAATCCCAGCAAGAAGCCATCGAAAAGAAGTTCATTGCCGACAAAGGCATTGTCAATCCCGACGGCTCCGTTCCCAAATTCCTTTACTGCATGGAGGATGACGCGGCCTTTGAAAAGGCGAACGACGAATGCGCCGCGCTGATTGTTTCCGCCGGGCTTGAAGAAGAACTGAACGCCGCCCGTTCCGTCCTGAAAGCGTCGGAAGATAGCTTGATTGCCTACGGTCTGTCCCTTGCTCCCGCTGGGGGTCCGGGCCACGTTGGAAAAGGCCGTTCAGCACAACGCCGCAACCCGCGCAAAGGTCCTTGACCTCGCGTTCCGTCTTGACGTGTCCACGGTCAGCGCGTAAGATGAAAGCAGGCGGCGCAAACGCCGCCTGCCCCCAGCAAAGAAAAGGAAATTTGTATGAACAAAATCCGTCGCAAGGCTCTTCAAGAAATCTTCGATAAACTGTCCGATCTCTCTGACGAACTCGAATCCATCAAAGAGGAAGAGGACGAAAGCCGGGAGAATATGCCCGAAAGTCTGCAAGGTTCGGAACGCTATGAACAGTCCGAATCTGCCTCATACAGCATTGATGAAGCGATTGAATCTATCTCTTCCGCGTGCGACAGTATCGAAAGCGCAATGGAGTAAACAAAAAAAGCCCGCCGGGGAATGACCCCCGACGGGCTTTCGTTTTTGTCCGAATCGGACGTGTTTAGTTTTCTGCGGGTTCGGTCTGGACGGCCTGTTCTTCGATGCCGACAAGCAGGCTTTCCACGGATGGGGTGTCGATGTAGCCTTTCAAATTCTCATTCGCGCCCCATGCTTTCTTCGCTTCCTCCAAAGCGGCTTCGATCATTTTTTCAATATCGCTGGACGTGAAAAGCAGTTTCAGCACCGCCGGGATTCGCTGATAAATCCAGTCCGCGACGGCGGCATATTTCAGGGAACCCGTACCGCTTCCGAACTGCTTTTCGGCCTGCGTTACAAGGTTGAAAAGGATTTGCTTCAAAATCTTTGTTTCGCCGCGCTTGATAAGCACGACAACCAGCGCGAGGAAAGCAACGACGACAAGCACGCTGTCCCAATTCTTCGCAAGGAATGTAAGAACGTTCATTTCCGTTTCTCCTTTCTATCTGTCAGCCAATGACGGTACAGCCGGATTCAGGGACCCAGCCCAAACCGTCGATGTGTACGCCGCACTTGCGGCCCGGATAGTAATACTTCACCGTGTACGTTCCGTTCACGGTCTTACCCTGTCCGCCGCCGTTGCTGTCGCGGTACAGCGGGCCGGAATACTTCACCTTTGCGCCGACGCGCATTTTCGGCGCGGTCGTACCGCTCCCGACGGCCTGCACGTCCGCCGCATTGACCCAGCCGTAAACGGTAGAACCGCCGCCGGGCTGTTTGATAAGGTGGTAGGGGTGCTTTGCGCCCTTTGCAAGTGCCGTTACCTTTGCCGTTCCCGGCTTGCAGGCCGCGCCGCTTGCCGCCGCCGCGTTGGTGTAATGGGTGTTGCCCGTAAAGCGCACCACGTCGCCCACAGCGAACGCAAGCGTCGCCGGGGTGGTAGTTGTGCCGCTGGGCTTTGTCGTGCTTCCTGCGCCGTCCTGTGCGCCGCCTGCGGTGTCGTAGGTGATATACGGCAACTTCCCGTGCTTCGTCCACTTGCGCCCGTTCATGCCGGAAATAGCGCCAATGTTCAGGCACGCCGTCACCTGCACGCAGTTCTTGAAAGCGGGCGAACATTCGATGACCTTTCCACCGCCGATGTATACGCCGATATGACCGGGCAACCAGACAGCTTCACCCGGAACAATGCCGCTGAAATCAGCGGACACGCCGGAACACTTCGTAATGCATGGTGTCGGCCCCAAGATCGGGAATGCCGTTTGAAGCATAGGCCGCGCCGCCGTATGGCTTCGCGGCGTTTCCGCTCCAACCCCAAAGAACGCCTTTGATAAGGCATACGCAGTCGAACCCGTAGACGGGCGGGTTCTTATCCGCCGCCGCCCGAATCATCGCCGTTCGCGCGGCCTGCTTGTTGTACCGTGATTTGTGCAATAGCGGGACACGTTCGCGCCTGTCAGGGGCGCACCGAAACAGCCCATGACGTACAGCGTTTTATAGTTGTCCACAATGTTTTGCAATTTGTTGATAAATTCAGACGCTTTCATTTTGCCTACTCCTTTCGCGTCTGCGTGGCTTGTGGTCCCCACCGTGGTATTTGAACCGCCGGGCTTTGCGGCGCTTCCTGCGCCATCGTAGGCGGTCAGGGCGTATGTTTCGATGATTTGAACCAGCTTGTCCGCATATTTCGGGTCGGTCGCATAGCCCGCCGCGGCGATTGCCCGGCACGCGGTTTTATAGTCCCGCTCCCCGATGACCGCTTTATAGCGAGTATTGCACGAAAGCAAGTCGGAATGATCGGCGACGCTTTCCGCCCAACTGCCATAGGCCCGGAAAAGGCCCGTCACGGTCGTAAAGGTCACGCCGTCGTAGCACTCTTGCGTTTTGCCGCTGTAAACGGCCCCGGTCCAGCTTGTCCCGGCCTTGATGCCGAACAGGGCGTTTCCCTTGACCGTCAAGCCGGATTTGCCCCATCCGCTTTCAAGGATTGCTTGTGCTATCGTCAGGGACGCGAGGACCCCGCTTTTCTGCATATCCGCCGCGGCAAGTGCGCCCACCCGCTCGATGAATTTCTTTTGTTCCTGTGTCATGTGTATTCCTCCGTTACGGCTGAACGTTGTTCAGGTCAACGGGCATTCCCTCCGTTTCCTCCGGGTTCGCCTTTTTGATTTTCACAACGTTTTCCGCCTTTGCTTTCCACGAATAAAAGCCGATGACCGTTGCCGTTGGTGTTCCAACGTAGGCAAGGAAAACGCCAAGCTGTGAAGCGTCGAGGACGACGGCCCACACGCCCACGCCGAACCCAGCGAAATAGGTACAGAGGACCGCCCAAAGAACCAGCTTTGAACACTCTGTCTTCCGGCGGTTCTGCTTGCCCTCTCTGCGTCGGCGGGGCCGTCGTCCGCTCAACAGCAGGACGGCGGCGAACCCGCCAACCAGCCCGGCGGCAACGCTGAAAAGATAAATCATGCCGCGCCGCCTTTCTTACTCTTCGTGTTCGTGCCGCTCCCGGTTCTCGAACGTGTCAAGGCGCTTGTGCGCCTGTTTTGCGGACGCTTCAACGGCGGTCAGGCGCGTAACGACTTCAACGTTCGTTTTGCGCTGTTCCTTTTGCTCCGCCTTGATTTCGTCCGTGTTGGCCTTGATGTAGCCGATTTTCGGTAAGAACGGTCGCGTCGCTCTTCGCTTCGTCGGCAACGTCCCTTTTCCCATTCCGGGCAAAGGCAACGTAGCCGAACACGATAGCGCAAATCGTACTAACGACGCTCAAACCTGCAAGCACTTCATTCATGTTCTTTACCTCCCGCAAATGAAGTCCCCGTAAACGCTTTTCAGCGAATACGGGGCGATTGTGGGCGGTGCTTCCTGCGAGTGATAAACCGCGCAGTCATACGCCCAAATCAAATAACGCGTTGTGTCCTCCGCCCAAATAGCAAGCGGCATAATGAAGAACCACAGCAGGCCGAACGCCGGGCAGATTTGGCCCAGCACGTTTCCCGGCTGATTGCTGTAATCCCAAACGCCCAGCCCTAACCACAGGTTCAGGACACACCCGGAAACAAACTCTACCGCAAGCACGATAACGGCCCCGATGACCGATTGCACGATGACCGGGGCGCGATAAAAGCGCGGGGCCTGATTGATAGTGCCAACCAGAACCCCGCACAGCCCGCCTACAACGAACATAGACGGGTGGGAGTACCCGCGGAAAAGCGTTTCAAATACGACGTAAGCCGCGCCCAGCGTGGCCCAAATCGTCAAGATACGTTTCACGCGTCGCCACCTGCTTTCTCAATCAGCGCCGCCATGCTTGCCGCAAGGTCGGCGGGCAGGTCCGCGCCGTACACGATAGCCGGGATTTCATCAAGCCCGGCCCGTTTAATCCACGCGTTCAGGTGGTTGCAGTAAGTGCGGTGATAGAAGACGTGGGCGGTCGCGGCCTGTGTAAGCGCGGTGAATTCCTCCGCGGTATACATACGACAAAGTTCGCCGTCGGCGTGGTACGGAACTTCCTTTGCACCCTCCTTGACCGTCTGGAACTGCGCCATAAGTTCGGTTTGGTCGTGTTCGGTCAGGCTGTAATGTGCGCCGCCCACGTCGATTCCGGCGTAGATAGCCGCGGAACACGCAAGGCCGATTTCGGCTTTCTTCGCCGTGCGGACCTGCTCAACGTCGTTCCAGTCCTGCGGCGGGGTCACGCCCAGCCGCTCCAACTTCATATCACGAATGCTGTCTTCTCTGTGCTGAATGCTCATTCAAAGTTACCTCCCACAGACGTAATGAAGCAATCGCCCGTTGCCGTTCCGCGCTTTACCTTGATGCGGAAATTGTAGCCCCAAGCGCTCGCCGTTTTGGTGGTGTTGGAAAGGAAGAACTTACTTCCGCTTACGACGTTCTGCGTCACGTCCTCCCACGTCGGGGAAGCGTCGTTGCCGTTGTTGCAAACTTCCACGGTGAATTTTGCGCCTGCTGGAATTTGACGCACGACAGACATGATACCCTTTGTCACCATATCATCGGCAGTAAGCGGGGTAGCAAGCGTAAGTTCGATTTCCGTTTCATTTTTCGTGAACGTATACGTCCGGGTCGCGCTTCCGCCGTAGTTGTCCGCCGCAACGATTTTTAGCGTATGGGAGCCCGTTCAACAGCTTCACCCACTCTGCGGCGGTGATGTTGAACGAATAGGTCTGTCCGCTTGTCGCGGTATAGGAACGCTTCTGCGTGCCGTCGATGTACTCCGTCACGGTCAAGGTCTGCCCGCTGTCTTTGTCCGTCACGCTGTAACTCTGCGTGAACGCGGCGGTCTTCGTTCCCAAGTTGGAATCCGTGCCGCTGATAACGGGCGCATGGTTGTTTACCACCGTCCGCGTCGCACTGGTGTTGTAGGCGCTTTCTGCGCCCGCGCTGTCGTATGCCTTGACGCGGTACGCAACAGAGGTCCAGCCGAACGTGATTGCGTCTGTGTAACTGCGGTTGATGCCCTTGTATACCTGCGCCCATGCGCCGCCGTTGACCTGCCGTTCGAGGATATAGCCGGAAAGATTTCCGTCTTCGTCCGTGGAAGCCCCCCAACTGATAGACAGGCTTTCGCCGCCGCGCACGCTGGACGGAACCGTGATGGAAGAGGGCTTCGAGGGGGCGCGGTTCCAAATGATCGTGTATGCTCCGTCGGAATCCGGGCTATCAGATACCAAGATTCCAGAGGACAAATTACAAAGCGGGCGAACGCCGCTGTAGCCGTTGAAAGCGTAGTACCAGTTCAACGCGCCAGAGGAATGGACGTAGCGGACGCTGTAAGAGTTGGACGCGTAAGCGTCTGCAAGCCACCAATACCACGGCGAATTTACGTTGAAATTTCCGTCCGTGTATTCGCTCTTGCTCACGGCTTCCGCCGTGGGGTAGGCAAGACGGGAATTGTTGTCGCTGAACAAGGCCAGCTTGCTTCCTGCGGTCACGTCGCCGGACAAGCCGACTTCCGTACAGGTCGCAAGGAAGATTTTGTCGGTGCAACTCTCCGTACCGCCGCCGTCTACGGACGCTTTGCCGACGGTGTGGGTCGTAGTCAGCAGGGCCGCAACAAAGTTCGCGGAGAAGCCCGCAAGGAAGCCCGCTTCCGCGTCGTATTCGTTGTAGTTGCTCCATACGTTCGCATTCGTCGGGGCCGCGTCTGCGCTGTGCTGTGCGCTGTACCACTTCCCGGCGGCGGCCTGACTGTTCAGCCATTGCCGCACGTTAGAAAGGGTCCAACGGTTGTTGCCGTAATTGCGGCGGTCACTGTTACTGTTGCCGGATTCGATAGCGTCAAAGCATTTCAGCGAAATGATGCGTTCCGTAATCAGGGTCACAGCGCCGGACGGGTAGCCCGTGTGTCCCTTGTCGGCGATTTTCCAAATGATCGGCTTACCGTTGTAAAGCGTGCCTGTATCTTTGACAAGCGCACCGACGGCAAGCGAATTCAAACTTTGGGCCATTGTTTTTCACTCTCCTTGAATAGATTTTGAAACAGGCTGTCGGTTTTCTGTATCAGGTGATAGCAGTTGCCCTTTGCGGCGTGGCTCCGCCAACTTCCGTATGACTGTTCAATGTCCGAAAGGCTGATTTTCTCCCGGTCCAGTAGACCGCGCTGTTTCTTCAATTTGCGTTGTGCGTTACATTTGCTTGACCGCCGGACTTTGCGAATGATTTTGCCCGATTCGGTCAAGTAGGTGTGGAAGCCCAAGAAATCAATACCGTTCCGCAATGGGAAGATATTTGTTTTCTTGTTCAGCCGCAGGCCCAGCCGGGCAACGTATCGTTCGATTTCGTCCCAGCAGTATTGCAAATACGCCTTGTCCTCATGTATCAAATAGAAATCGTCCATGTACCGCCCATAATAGCGAATACCCAGCTTTTCTTTTATGAAATGGTCCATGCCCGAAAGATACATGACGGCGAACCATTGTGAAGTCTGGTTGCCGATAGGAATTCCCGGATTTTCCGTGCTGTCAACGATAAGGTCAACTAACCACAGAATATCCGGGTCTTTAATGTACTTCCGCGTCATCTGCTTTAACGGTTCATGCTGGATTGAATAGAAATACTTCGATATGTCGCATTTCAAAACCCAGCCGTCCGAATAGTGCCGCACTTCCTCCGGGCCGGGCGGCGGCAATCCCGCGGCCCGCCGCTCCCGCTCGGCGTTCGCCTTGCGTGTGAAGTAGTAGGACCGCATGAATTCTTCAAGACGGTATAACCCGTCATGTGTTCCGCGCCCGCTCTGCGATGCGTAGTTGTCCCGGATAAAGGCTTTTGAAAACGCGGGTTCAAGTATGTTGTCGCATAGGGAATGTTGAACCACCTTGTCTTTGAATGCGTTCGTCATAACGATTCGTTCTTTCGGCTCATAGACCTTGAAAACGAAATAATCTGACGGTCGGTATGTTTTGGTTTTCAGCATTTCCGAAAGTAGGCATAGGGCTTCAAGAAGATTTGCTTCAAATTTTGCAACGCTGGGTTTGTGTCGCTTGCCCCTGCGTGCTTTCAGGAACCCCGCGTATAGGTTCCCGAAATCATATACCTGCTCGATTCTGCGCCTTGCATATAAAAAACTCCTTGCCGTGTATAGAATCGGCCTTGCGCGTCTGCGGCTCCCGCCGCACGCAACGCGTCATCATCGGACCGCGCCGCGCGTCCGCGGCGGGCGGAAGCTGGTTTCCGTGGACCTTGCTTCACCAATCTTGTATTTACCGTCGTACTGTCACCACGGCGGAGGGATGCGGCTTCCTTTGATAGTGGTCCTCTGTTTTCAGCCTTTCGGCCTACTCAATCGCGGTTTCCACCAAAGCGGGCGAACGCCGTTGTTGCCGTTGTAAGCGTTGTTCCAGTTCATCGCGCCAGAGGAATTGACGTTGCGGACGTTGTAAGAGTTGGACGCTACAAGCCGCACCCCAAGAAAAACGCCGGGCGTTACCGCCGCGGCGTGATTCCTCTATTCTGTTGTAGTGCGGCGAACCGCTCTCTATCCTGCTTCCTCCACTTTGCCGTCATGTTCTTCACGTTCATAACGTGCCGGGTCCATTCCGCGCATTGTTCGGAAGAGATAAGTTCCTTTTCAAAGGAAAGTTCGATCAGGAAAAGAACCGTCTTGCACTCTGTCAGCGCCTTTTTCTGTTCGTAGCGCCGTTCGCGGTATTCCTGCGGGTCTGTAAGGTCAAGTTCGTTCGCTTCCTGTATGTGTTGAAAAATATCAAGCGTCAAATCATGCAAGCGATTTACGATGGTAAAACGGTATTTCTTCGGAAATCTCCGTTCGCTTGTCATCATAAACGTGTGCTTGACTAAATCTTTCGCTTTCGTGATGATTGCAAATTCTTGTGTGGGCTTTTGTTCGGTTTGTCGCTGGTCTATTTCAGACACCGCCTTTCCCGGATTTGTTCGACTTCCTCCGGCGGTCCGTCAAAGGTAAATCCGTATTCGGTGACAGTCAGCGTTGCCCGTGTCCCGGCGTATGTCGTTCCGCATATCGTCAGGCTGTCCCCGGCGGCGCAATGGTCGCAGGGTGGTTCCAGTTCGACGAACAGGTTTCCGACGATGCAGGACAGTTCCCGCCGCGGGCAGGCATATTCCGTCAACATTCGATGCGCTTTCTTTCTTCGTTCCAGATACCCTTAACAAGCGTGATGCCGTCGAGGGAATCAAAGGACGCAAGAAACGGGTTTCCGGTGATGTTGTTGAACAGGCCGTCTTCCACGCGAGAAACGCGGCTTTCAATTCCTGCAATGGCGTTAAGCGCTTCGGTTACTCTGTTCGCGTCCGCCGCCGCCTGCTCTGCACCCTCCGTCCACGATGCTTTTTCTTCCGCCGTCACATGAATTTTCCGTATCTTCCTTGTGTTCGATCAGCCCCGAAATTGCCGTGTCGTATTTCCCATCGTAGACGGGTTTACATGAATATCCGTATTATTTGCGTGTGCGTTTAGGTCGGTAATCGTTCTGCTTTTTTCTCAACTCTGCGGCGTGCGCCGTCTTCGATGCGTCGTGGTCTGTCAATGTCTTTTTTCGTTGCCGTTACTACGTTCGGGTCGATGATAAAAGAGATAGCGTCCGCGTTGGAAATCTCAATGTGCATCGTCAATTCGATTTCGCCCGCCGCTCCGCTGGAAATGATGACTTTTTTCCGTGTCAGAGGTATTGCAAACCGCGATAAGGATTTCTGTTTCGTCCAGAACGCCCATTTCGCGGATTGTCCACCCGCCAACATCGGACGGAATCACCGCTACTACGTCAATCATGTTTGGGGATTTCTCGTTGATCTCTACGCGGTTTACTTTTCCGCGCCACTTTTCGCCCTTTAATGCGGTCATGGTAGAATTCGGCTTGTAGTAGCTTCCGCCGCCGTCACCCACAGCAAGGTCCGTAATATTGATTTTCTTTCCCTCCATGACCGCCGCCGCAATCAGTTGTATTCCGCAGTCGGTCACAAGGGTTCCATACGTTTTATCTTCCATTTCTTCACCCTCCGTTCGTTATTTATTTGGGAATACTGCAAGTTTCCGCCCGTACTGCGTATAGCCGCCGCAGTAGAACCCGCCGTGCGATTCCATATTTCGCGCCAAGTATGGGTAGACTTCGACGCGTTGCCCGATAGCGTGGACGGCGGCAACCTTGACCGCCGTTCGCTTTTCGATTTGGTAACTGATTGCTTCAAGGTGGGACCGCAGGTTTTTATAAAACCGCACACGGTCGAGGACCGCCGCTTGATGGCCTGCGGTGATGCCCGCTTCCGTTGCGCCTATGACGACGCGGAATTTATACGGGTCGCCGCCGTACTCGAACCACTCTTCCACTTTCGTTCCGGGGTACACAGCCCCCAACGCCTTTTCAACAGCATACTTCGTTCCCAATCTGCGGTGGACCTGTATGCTGTCCCGAATGGTCCGGCGCTTTACCTCGATAGGATAGGAATAGTCGTACCAGTCAACGTGAGGTCGTAAGCCAGCACGTCCAACGTCGCTTCGTCCAGTTCGTCGATACGGGCGTAAATGATGTTCTTTCGGACTTCCGCCGCGGTCGTCTGCAACTGTGCCGAAATCGGTCTGTGCAAGCGCCATCATGTCAGGGTCGTTTTTCAGCGCGGGCGGAAGCGAATTCGTGAAGTCTGCCGAATAGAAGTCTTCGTTATTCACGTTCCGCACCTCGTTCACGACGGAAAACCGTGCCGACTTGTGCAACTGCGTTGTCTGCCACAGTCGCAAAGACAGGGGGAACGGGACTTCAACACGCTTCACGGCCCGGTTTGCATCAACAAGGCGATAAGCTGGGAGGGGGTTCACGTCCCGTCCCCATCTTTTTCGGCCTGCCACTTCTGGAAAGACTTCACCGCCGCGGCAACGTCCGCCGCGATGGTGTCGGCGCTCAATGCGCCGCCCTCCTGCGTGTAGTAGGTCACGTTGATGTTATACGGAACGGTCTGCGGCGCGGCGACGGTCACATGGTCCGTCAGCGGGCGCACCGTGTCGGCGTTCAGAATGTCCAAAACCTCTTTCAAGATTTCTTCCCCCGGCAGTTCGCCGCCTGTCAGCAGAACGCGCACGTCTACTTCTCCCGGCTTCGGGGACGTTGCTTTCACGTCTGCGATCAGCGCCGACGCGGATTTTGCGAAATACTCATACCCGCCCAGCGGTCCCGCCGTAGAATAGGTTTCCACACTCTCACGCATACGCTCATAGAATGCCGCGTCGCTTTCCCTGTCTGCTCCCCCTGCGCTCTCCGTTATGTTCTCGACGCTTTCGTAGTAAGGGAAAACGTCTATCGGCTGGTTGATTTGTCCGGGGACAAATCCGTTTCCGCTTTCGCCCTCTATTTGGCACTCCGCTTCCACGCTCCCGGTCCGCTGTCCCGCAGGAATTGTCAGGTCCTCCAGCGTAGCGAACACGATTTCACCGTCAGGCGTGGCCCGCGTGCCTGCCGGAATGGTCGTTGCCACTTCCAGCGGGATAGAAAGCGTATATTGCAGTGTCGTTCGGGCCTTTTCAGGCTCCAACCGCTCCGCGCCCTTGAACAGTTCCGCGAGGGAATCCAGATATTCGCCCTCTGCATACCGCGGGATATTCTGTTTCGCGGAAAAGTCGATGTTCACCCGCTCTTGAACGATAATGTCGGCAACCCACAGAATGAACAGTCGTGCCGGGTCCGCCGGGTACAGCGTGCGCCCGGCGATTTTTTCGTACCCCTGTATCAGCGCATTCACGATTGTTTCCGTGTCGGTTTCGACGTAGGAAATGTCGGGGTATGTTCTACTCTTCGTTGTCAACGATATTCACCTCCAATACGGGGACCAGCAGGCCCGGCGTTTCGCCCGCTTCAAACGTGACGTTTGTTACCTCTGCCCGCGGTTCATACTCTTCTACCGCGTCCAGAACCTCCGAAATCAAGATAGATTGTGCAACCTGTATCGGCTTGTCGATGAACCGTTGCGCCAACCCAAGCCCCCTATCGAGTGGGACAGAGAATTTCGGCGTTGACACGATGATAGCGACGTTCTGCAAAACTTCCTCTTCCAGCGTTTCCGGCGCAAGGTTGAGTTTGCCGGGCGTAAAGGCTTTCACAATATATGCCATTTTCCGCCCTCCTTATCTGACTGCGTAAGACTGCATCGTAACATTCACCGACGCGACAAGCAGGTTGCCCCATCGGTCGAACCGCTTCAAGGAATTTGACAGCTTCGTAATGACCCATTTGTTCGTGCCGTAGGCTTTCGGCCCGATGACAAGTCGGTTCACTTCGCCCCGCCGCATAGCTTGAAGCAGGCTTGCAATTTCTTTGATAGGGTTTACCCCCAAGAACACGGAAAAGAACATGGTGAACGTTATCGTTTCAACGTCCGTCCCGGTGTACTCTAACAGGGGTTCCCGTAAGTGTCGGTCGTGGGTGGAATACTTCGCCGCGCTGTCCCATTTCAGACTGTCGAACGTCTTGATTTGGTCTGCGGAAACGTAGAACGTGAAGTCACCCCAATTCCCGATAAGCGCCATTGTTTATATCCCTCCAATCACGAACCCGTCGCCGTCGTCCGTCGGGATATACAGGCATAAAACATAGTCGCCCGGCGACGGCAACCACGGGGCTATTTTGACGGCGTGCGAATGGGCGGCAAAGGCGGCTTCGCCGCTTCCGCCGCTTTCGCTTTCCGTCCTCTGTGCCGCTCCCTTTGCCGGAATGAACGGCGGGTTCTTGATGACCTTTAGTTCTCCCGACACAAGCGGCGATTGCCCCTTGTCCTCGAACGTGACGCGGGCGGTGCGGTTCCCGGCGTTGACCGATGAAACCCGGCCCGTCCTCACGATATTTTTCAAAACTGATAGATCGGCCATCAATACCCCTCCAATACCCGGCGTAGCGTCAAATCGGTTTTATAGCCGCTCTTTGACACGGAATGCGTCGCCGTTTCGATGATGTATTTCCCGTCGAACGCGCCGTAGCCCGATACCTGAACCGTGATACCAGCCACAAGCCGCGCGTCCCCGGTCAACTTGAACGATGCCTTGAATTCGCCCTTGTTCTTCTGCCGCAGGCGCTTCATTGCCAGTTGCCGGGCTTCCTCTCTGTTGGAAACCTTTTCGTTCACTTCCAGAACTTGACCGTCCTTATCCGCGTTTCGCGGGGTGTAGGTGTATTCGATGGTCTTTCCCGTCGTTGGGTCGGTATAGGAAACGTGGCACTTGCTATATGACGCGTCGTGCAAGCTGGTTGAAAAGGACCACGAACTAACGTCCGCCGTCCCGCGCTTGATGACGCGCACCGCGTCTTTCTGCTCATAAGCCGCCGCGTCGAAAAGAACGATGATTTTTGCGGTAACTTTCAGGCTGATTCCCGCGGCCTTGCAAAGCCGTTGAAGAAAGGTGATGTCCGATTCCTGTATCTGCTCTTTCCGGGTATACAGAGGGTCGAACGCGGATTCAAACATACAGGTAAGCCCGTTTTTTGCCCGCAATTTCCTTTGCGATGCTGGAAAGCGTGTAGTTCTCCCATGCTTTCGTTTTCTTCTGCGTCCGCACGGTGGACTTGTAGGGAATGGACCCGGCCTTGATGGTCGCTTTTGCGGGCGGGCCGCTCCCGTCCACGGTGTCGATTTCAAAAACGCCACAGTCAAGCACACGGTCTTTCCCCGTTGGATTCCCAATTCTTTTTGAACGATGACGGCGGAGATTTTCCCACGCCCTTTGACGCGCCGGGTGTGTTCAGCCAGTTTCCCAGCCACACGCCCTCGCGGTCATCAAGCGATAGTTGCAGGTCGTCCGTTTTATCCTCTTCGTTGTCCGTGTAGGTCAGTGAAAGAAGATGCTTGTTTATGTCGGTCGAAATGTCCACCCCCGCAAAGGTCAGGCGGACAGCGGTTCTTCGTGCATTCATTCGGCAGTCCCTCGCTTCCACGGCGGCAGGTCAGAGGAAACCCGCGTTTCCGGCTCTGGAACTGTCAGTGTGATTCCGGCGGGAAAAAACGAAAGTGCGGCGGTACTGCGGGTTCAACTTCATAAGCCGGTCTGTGTAGGCTTCGTCGCCCAATGTCTTATAGGCGATGCCGTCCCACATATCCCCGGCTATGGTGGTGTATTTAGTCATAGTTCCGCCGCCTTTCGTCGTCCTGTCTTTGCCGCTCCCGCTCGTCGATTTCGTCCAACAACTCTTCGTCGTGGCGGCGTAGCATTTCTTCAATGTCCTGTGCCTGCGCGTCGTTGCCGACGTGGAACACGGGTGCGCTGTGAATGACGACGGACGTTCTGCCGCCGCCTGCGTTCAGGGTCGGTGCGGCAACGCTGGGCGCTCCCGCATAGGCCAGTTGATACGGCGCGGCCCCTGCGGTGCGAATAGCGTTTACCGTGTCCGCAAGATTGCGGAAGATGCTTCCCGTCTGCGCCGCGGTGAATACGCTTCGGTTCTTTGCGTTGGTGATAAGTTCCGCGCCCTGCTCACCAGCTATGAACGTGTCCGGCGTGCTGTCTGTACCTGTTGCAAACCGCGGTATCAACGGAATGTTGATGCCCTTTCCGCCGATGCCGGGGACCCAATCAGGGATTTTTCAGCTTGTTCAAGCCGGAAATCACGCCGTTTACAAGGCTGATAATGCCGTTCAGTACGCCGCTTGCAATGCTCTTTAGAGAATTCCAAACGCCGCTGAATATGCTTTTCACGCCCTCCCAAACACGGGTCCAATCTCCCGTGAAGATGCCTGCGAAAACGTCTACAAGGCCCTTTATCGCGGTCAGCGCACCAGATACAACGCCCTTGATGGTTTCAAGTGCAACGCCGATGATGCTTTGTATCGTTGGCATAAGGAATTGAATAACTGCCATGATTGCCGTTGCAATGGTGGAAACCACTTCCGCAAGTCCTTGCAGGATAGAAGCGATAGTCGGTGCCCACTCCGCGAACGCCTGCGCGATCTGCGGAAGCACGGTCCCGACGATGAAAGAAAAGATTTGTTCCACAATAGGGCGAACATAGGTGTTCACAAACTCGATGAACCCGGAAAGAATATTCCAGACGGTTTGTAAAATCGTAATGGCCCCGTCGATAACGCCCGTTGCTTCCTCTCCGAACAGGTTTATCAGGAATTGCCGTGCGCCGCCCAAATTGCCGTCCGTGAAGACGTTGCGTATCGTATCGCCGATGTTTGTTATTGCCGCAACCACCTTGTCGAAAATGACAAGTCCAGCGTCACCGAACACCCGGCCTACGACTTCGCGCACCTTGTCCAGATTGTCCCGTAGGATTTGGACCGCGGCAACGATCAGCGAAATAACGCCCACCACGGGAAGCACCTTGCCAAGAATGCCGCTGAACGGCCCCAAGATAGCGCCGCCCAGCTTTTGAAGCGGGGCAATCATGGTTCCTATTTTCCCGAAACCCTTTCCGATAACGGAACCGATTTTACCCAGCGGACCCGCCGCAACAGCGGTCCCGGCCTTGCCTAATATGTTGGTGATGGTCCCGGCAACGCCTGTGAATGCCCGCGTCGCAACGCCACCCATTCCCGAAAACAGCTTCGAGAATACGCCGCCCGCCGCGCCGCCGATTTTGGAGAACGCGCCGCCGATTTTTGTTCCGCTGAACATTTGCCCGAACGCGCGGCCTACACCGCCCGCCGCGGTCCCAATGCCGCCGAAATACCCGGTCACGCTCTTTGCAACGCCCTTGACCTTTCCTGCGAACCCGACGGCTTCCACGCCCGCAAGTGCTGTCTTTCCCTTGAAAAGCGCCATGACCTTTTTGAACAGTCAGCACGCCGCCTTTTAGTTCAAGAAAGCCCAACTTTGCAGTCAGGGCCGCGGCCTTGAATGCCAACAGCCCCGCCGTCACCTTTACGATGGTCCGTACAAGTTCCGGGTTTGCGTTGATAAATTCCGTCAGTTTGGAAATCAGTTCGGCGGCTTTCTCTGCTCCCTGCGTGAATGTCGGTAACAGCGCGTCGCCCAGCGCGATTTGCAGGCCCTCGAATGCGGATTTTCAGCAGGGGTAACTTTTACCCCTCGAAATTGTCCAGCTTGATTTGTGCCATGCGCTCCGCCGCGCCTGCGGCATTGTTGACCGAATCGGACAGTTTCTTGAAATCAGCGTCGCTTGCGTTTACGATAGCAAGCATACCCGCGAAAGACTCTTTGCCAAAAATGGCGGTAGCCGCCGCCACCTGTTCGGATTCGGAAAGCCCGCCCAAACTGGACCGCAGATTGTCGATGACCTCGCGGAACGTCTTCATGCTTCCGTCTGCATTCGTCAGGCTGATTCCGTACTTGTCCATGTAGGCTTGCATTTGCTTTGTGGGCTTCGCCATGTTCGCAAGGGCCGTCTTTAGGCTTGTGCCTGCGACTTCTGCCTTGATGGACGCATTCGCCATCAAGCCGATTCCAAGCGACATATCTTCCACAGAGTAGCCCAACGCGCCCGCCACGGGCGCTACTTTCTGGAATGTCGAACCCATCATGGAAACATTGGTGTTCGCGTTGGAAGATGCCTGCGCGAGTACGTCCGCAAAGCGCCCGGACTGGTCTGCCGTCATGTTGAATGCTGTCAGTGCGTCCGTTACAATGTCGGAAACCTGCCCCAAGTCTTCGCCGGACGCGGCGGCAAGGTTCATAATGCCGGGCAAGCCGCCCAACATTTGGTCGGTCTTCCAACCCGCCATAGCCATATATTCAAGGGCTTTTCCGGCTTCAACTGCGGTGAACTTCGTTGTCGCGCCCATGTGCTTCGCTTCCTCTGAAAGCCGCTTCATGTCGTCCGCCGATGCGTTGGAAATAGCCTTGACGGTTGACATTTGGGCTTCAAATTCAGCAGCCTTTTTCACGGGTCCGGCATAGATAGCGCCGCCCAGCGCGGCAAGGGTTCCAAGCGTTCCCGCAAGTTGGGTCTTCGTTTGGGAGATTGCCGCGTTGTTCTGTTCAAGGGCGGCGCTTACCTTTGCCAATTCCTCTTGACTTTTCTTTACCTTGTCATAGGTCTTTGCAAGCCGTTCATTCTCCGCGCTCAAATTTGCCGTGTTCACGCCTGCGTCGGACAGTTCAGAACCAAGCGTCTGTAACCGCTGTTCCTGCGCTTCGATTTTCGCAGTTGTCGCGGCGATCTGCTTTTCATTCTTCGCCATCTTCTGCCGCAGTTCTTCCGACGGGGCGGCGGTTTCGCTCATTTCCCGTTGGAGTTTGTCATGCTCTGCGGTCAGGCGTTCCAGCTTTTGACGGTTCGATTCAAGGGCGGCTTCCTGCTTTTTGTAAACGTCGATTTTCCCGGTGATGGAATTTAGCTTCGTTAGGCTGTTCTGCATCTGCTTTGTGGTGTTCAACGCGCTTTGAAAAACCGTGTTGAAGTTGCCGCCCAAAGCCGCTTGCAGTTTGAAAAGCAGTTCATATTCTTTTCGTCCAGCCAAATTCACCACCCCCTTTTCGTCTACTTCTGTTTCGCGGCGGCGTTGATGTCCTCAATCCACGCCGTAATTTCCGTCATGTTCATATCAAGCCAGAACGGGACGGGCGTATACGTTGCTTGCGCCAGCTTGAAGCACTCCCGCCGCCACCACTTCGCCGGGCTTTTTAATAGCCCGTGTCGATTAAAAAAACTCCTTGCCGCGTTGGTGATGCGGTTAAAGTCCTTGATAGGCATAGCGTCGAGAACGTCGCTACCAATGCCCGCGGCCTTTGCCGCCATTTTCGCTTGAAAAACTCCGGGACACTTCCGGCGCAAGGCAGTATTCGTTGTTCATCTGCATTTCGGTTTCGATAGAAACCATATCGCGGCCCGTCATTTTCTCGAAATCGAACGTCAGGGTCGTATAGGTTTCACCCGCGTACTCGAAAGGCTTCTTGAACGTGTGCGTATAAACGCCTGCGTCAGCCTGTACGGGTTCGTTTACGGCTTCCGCGGTCATATCATGGGTGACAGCTTCCGCCGCGCCTGCGGCGTTCTGTTGCGCTCTCTGCGGCGGCATTCTTGATGTTCTCACTCATTGTCAATTCCTCCGATTTAGAAATTCATATTTTCAGATACAGGAAAGGGCATAATAAAACCCAGCGGGAAGCCCCGCCGGGTTTTACTTGCCAAGTGCCTTTCGCACGTCTTCGAGGTAATCAACGCCGTTGACGTAGTAGATAAAGTTCAGAATGTCGATTTCCAGAACCTTTTTACCGTCGATGTACGTTGCGTAGTAGGTCACGGGATATTCGCCGGATGCTTCCGCGGAAGATGCCGGGCCAGCTTGCCGGGGGCAAACTTTTTGGGATTTACGACAAGGACGTGTTTCACGGCCTGCTGGACATAGCGGCCCGTGCTGTTATCCCAAGACTGCTGTGCCGCCCGCAAATCAAGCTGGTGCTTGCGCGGCTCTGCCAGCTTGATAGCGTCCGTAGTGACGGAACGGAAATTCAGGGTCAGGGACATAGCTTCAAGGTGTCCGACAAACGTTCCGTCGAACGTACCTGCGATGCCCGCGCCCTTGACCTCTTCCGAAATCTGCGTGATTTCGGGGAGTGTGACTTCTGCCATGCCGTAATATTCGGTCGCGTCCTCATATACGGCAAAGTTGGTTACGCCGTTTTCGATTTTCATTGCTCTTTACCTCCTTACGCCGACAGCGCCGCGGTCACATAGTCCGCGTCGTATTCAAGGACGAATTCGCATTCCCTCATAGGGCTTGCGGGGGTCATGTAGATATGGAAAACAGCCTTGCCCGCCATAAGCGCGGTCGTGCTGTTCTCTTCGTCCAGAAACTCCACGCGTGCGCCCAACAGCTTTTCTTCCGAAACAAGGCCGTTCAGCCAAATGTTTACGGAATCAACGATGCTGTCGATAAGGCGGCGCGTCATTTTCTTGTCGATCTTACTCCAATAAGTAAGAATGACAGAACGGGCAACCCAACCGAACATACGGGAAACGGAAATGAAGTAGTTCTTCACGTCCGTATCGGCGGGGAAACAGGCGGTTTCGTCGCCCCACAGCACATAGCTTCCAATGAAGTTCAGCGCCGTAACGATACCGTTACTGTTCAGGTAGTTTGCCTGCGCGAGATCGAGAAGCACAGTCGTTCCGTCCGCAAGCATAGCGCGGTCGATCTGCAAGGACTTGTTCGACGGGCTTTCCGCCGGGCAACCGCCGTTGTCCGAATCGGTCTTTCCCATCAGGCCCGCGGCGTGGACGGACGCATGAAACGCACGGTCGCCCAGCCCGAACATAGGCCAGCAGAGAATTTCCGCCTTGCTGTTCATGTTCTGTGCTTTCTTCCATGCGGGAACGTCCGCGTAGTGGCGAACGGTGTTGGTGTCCGCGTCGATCAGGGCTTTTGCACCCGTGAACACGGTGTTGATTGCATCCGCCTTTGCGGTCATAACCGCCGCGACGTTGGATTTGTCGGACCAGCCGGGGGCAACGATAAGGTCGGGGACGATGCCGTATTTCGGAAAAACCTTGTCGATCAGTTCAAGGCCGGAATACTTCTTCGTGCTGGTGTCGAAACCGCCGATAATGTCGTTTTCGTTGATTTTGGAGGGGTCCACCGCGTCGAACGTGATTGTCAGTTCTCCCGTTTCAGCGGGAATACTGCCGCCGTCCAGAACTTCAAGAATCAGGTTTTCACCCTCATAGAAAAGTTCATAGTCGGTCCCGGCTGTGTAGCTTGTCACCTTGACCGTGTTTTTCAGGGCTTCGAGGGGAAGCAGAACTTTTCCGTCTGCGACGGGGTAGTTCTGTTCTGCGACGCTCTTCTTGTGCTTCGCAGGGTCAAGCACGTTCACGAACACCACAGGGGCCACGCCGTACAGCTTGAACTGCGAATAGATAGCTTCGCAAATGGGGTACTTCTCCCAATCGTCGCTATACCCCAAAGCGGCGACGGCTTCCGCGTAAGACTGACACATGATAGGGTCGTTCGGTGCGCCGTCCACGGTATGACCGGGGGCCGCGCCGACGACGAACGCAATACCAGAATCGGCGGTTACAGGGGTAGAAATCGACGTGTCGTTCTGACGCGTCGAAACGCCGTGAAAATAGTTTGCCATCGTTTATACCTCCTTGTTTCCTCGCATTGTCGAAACAATGTCGTTGTAATACTTGTGCGCGATATTGCCGGGGGTCTTGACCTTTGCGGCAAACGCGGAAAGCCGCTCCACGGGAACGATCAGACGTTCCGCCTGCGGGTAGTCTTCCAGCACGTCCGCAAGGTAGGCTTTCACGTCCTCGAACGTACCGTTGAATACGGCGTGTTCTTTCAAGCGTCCGTGCGGGAGGGAGGGACCGGCATACACGAACAGGCCGTAGCCCTCCGGGGCGGCTTCCTGCGCGTCCTCTGCGGGCGGCTCTGTGTCGCTGTCCCCGGTAGTGCTTTCCTCGCCGTCCTGCGGCTCCTGTGTCGCTTCGTCGCCCTCCGCCGGGTCGTTACCCTCCGGGGGCGTTTCTGCGCCGTCTTGCGGCTCCTGTGCGCCCTCTGCGGCGCGTGCCTGTTCCAGCAGTTTTAGAATGTCGTTTTTCTTCATGCTGTCGTCGGCTTCGATGCCGTGTTCCGCGGCAATTTCCAGCAGTTCGTTTTTGCTCATGCTGGACTTGAATTCTACTGCCATATCTGTTGAACCTCACTTTCGATAATCGGCATGGTCCATTTCGTCATCATTTCGCCCAAATAGTAAGGGGCTGTGCTGTCCGGGTACACAATCATTTCAAGTGGAGATTTCAAGACGAACTGCCCGCCGACAACGCCATCTTTCAGCAGGGCGACACGAATTCGCGTCAGCAGGTTCAAGACGCACATTGCGCCCTCGCTTTCGTCCTCCGAATAGGTGGCGGCGACGATACGCACGGTGCATTCACTTTCCGGGTCCTGTCCCGGTTCCTGTGTGTCGGTGCTTTTTATGTACTGCAATAGCAGGTAGGGGACCCGCTCCGTCTGCGCGGTTTTGTTCGGCAGGCGCATTTTATAGACCTCCGCCGCGCGTTCCTTGTTCTCTCCGCTCTTGCGGTCCACCCGGACGGGTAAAAGAATGTCTTTTGTTTCTTGCTTCACAAACGCTTCCAGCGCGTCAAGCAGTTGTAAAGGTGTCATGCGTTCAACCTCCGTACCCGTTCAGAATGCGGGTGATTTCGTGTTCAACGCGCTTGTTGATGACCTCTTGTGCCTTTTCCTCCACGTCGGCAAGAACGATACTGTTTCCCGCCATCTGTGCCGTAGACGGTCCCATGAACTCGCTGATAGGCAGGCGCTTTGAACCGTCGCGCTCGAACATACCTGTATGTCCGCTTTGCATTCTTGCAATGAACGCGTCTTGAAACGGCGTGCGCCCGTTTCCGGCAAGCACCGCCGCCGACACGGTAGCCCGTTGGATAGGAATTGTCGGCGATACGTTGAAGCGGTATAGCGGTATCTTGTGGCCCGCAAACAGGACAGTTCCAACAATTCCGCCGTCGCTGGACTGTGTGCGGACCTTGATTGTCGTTTCTGCCCGGACGTTCTGCCGCGTGATTGCATAAACGGTCGTGATGCCCTTTAGGGTTTCAGAACGAACAGTGTTGTTCGCCCGGCGGATAGTGCTTGACAGCGCCTTTTCTATGCCGCCGGGAACACCCGATAAAATCAGGTTGACCCGCTCGATCTGTTCGGCTGTAATAGTAATCATTCGGTCAGCATCTCCAAATAAAGAACGATTTCCCCGGCTTCCGGGTGAACCTTTGTGATTTGGTAAATGTGGTCGCCGATTTCCATATTCAGGCCCTTTTGTGGAATTGTCTTCAACATGGATAGCGGGACATATACAACAAGGTCAACAAGAACCAAGCCGTCTACATGGTCCGTAGACGGCTTTTTCCTGTCCTGTGCGCCGCCGTCATCAATGATGACAGGGCCTTTGTAGCGCACCCCGTCAATCCAGAATTCCATAACGTCGGCGTGTTCGCGGGCGTTATGGAATACTGCTGTAAGGTCCCGTTCAACCTGCGCTTTGAAGTTCATTACAGGACCTTTGCAACGTACCAGCTATTGACCTCATGGGAACGGTCAGCGGCTTACTGTTGACTTGCAGGAAGCGGCGGTCCGGGCGGCGCTCAACCCACGTCTGCGGCACGCGGTCGCCCTCCACGGTAACAAACGTCTTACCCTCTTCGGGAATCATGGTGATTGCGCCGTAGTAGATGGAATACTCCGCTTCGGTAGACAGCAGGGCAAGCGTGCCGTCGGGAACAAGCGGCTTCTGCGTCGGGGCGTTGGGGTTGGTCCAGTTGTCCAGATACCACTCGTTATACTGGTAGATGTCAAGGCCCAGCTTGTGAATAGTGCCGATGTAGGTAAGGCCGTTCGGCAGTTCGCGGGGCTTGATAACTGCCAAATCATAGGCGCGAACGTCCAAAACGGACTTGACCTTTGCGTTGTTCACAAAAGCGTTCGCAACGTCCTTTGCCATGATGCAGATATTGCAGTTCACAAAGCCCTCTTTCTGGACGGCTTCGCGCCAGCGCTCCAAATCGCCCAGCGGGTCGGAAGTATCAGCGTCCCACTTCTTTTCGGCGCTGACGATGGTTTCCTTGTTGGTGAAGTCAAAGTCGATAACTTCGTTCAGGCCCTCGCCGATAATGGGAATCTGCCCGGTGAAAATGGCGGTAGCCGCCATCCACTCTTCGCGGCGCACGATCATTTCGTTCAGTTCGCGCAGGTCGTCCGCCAGCTTCTCAACGGCACGCTCCGCGGGGGTCCTGCCGCTGTACGGGTTTTCACCCGCAGAACGGTTCAGCAGGTCGTCAACGGTGGTGATTTTGTCAGGGGCCAGCAGAACGGGGGTGTAAGTCTTCGTCTGGTAGCCGCTGTTCGGAACCACCTTGCCACCGACTTTCGGGTGAACGAACGGTGCGAGGGCGCGGCTTCCTTTCTTGAAGTCAACGTCAACGCTCTTCGTGGGGAAAGTGCGGCGGTTCTTGAACAGGGTATCGCGAAAAAAAGTATGCACGGGGGGCATTCTGGTAATCAGCTTACCCAGCGTGCGCGGGGTGTAAATAGTTGTTTCGATAGCCATTTTCTCTTCGCTCCTTTACTTCAAAAAGATTCCGATATTGTGGAACGCCTTTGCCAGCGTATCGGCGGTCACGCCCTCCGGCAAGGTGATAGCGTCCGCGAAAAATTCGCCCGTCAGGTAGACGACGACTTCTTCCGCGGCTTTTGCGGCGGTCGCGGCGATGCCGTAAATGCCCGCCGTGGTGTTCTCATACTCGGACTTCGCCGGGGTGCTTGTGCCGCTCACAGCTTCGCTTGCGGCGACTTTTACAACGGGTTCAATGCCGTTGTCGGTCAGCTTGACGGGTTCGTACTGCTTGACGCTCTTTCCAGTGGCAACAGCCTTGACCGCCGTAACAACGGGGTATTCTCCGGCGAAAACTTCACGGGTACGCTCTGGTCTTTCTGGATTTCGTACATGGTGTTTCCTCCTTTACTTCGTCGCGGGGAACAGCTTGTCAATGGCCTTGTCAACGTCATTGTCGCCGCCGCCATCGCCCGCGCCCTCATGTGCGCCCGCTCCAACGTCGCCCGCACCGCTCTTCTGCGCGTCGTCGTCGCGGTTCTTGATGTAAGTTCCGCCCTGCTTCTTCTGCGCGGCAACGATAGCTTTTGCCACGTCGCCCGCCGCAATGGGGTTGTTGAACTTCGCGTCGTTTACGATGCTCTCATAGCCCGCAAGCGCCACGTCTTCAATGTCCTGAATGCGCTTGCGCTCCGCGGTGGTCGCCGCGTCCTCGATCTGACGCGTCAGGTCGGGAAAAGCCGCTTTCAGGCCGTCAACCGTAGTGATTTTTTCGATTCCGTCCATTGTGTTTCGCTCCTTTTCGGTATTTTTATGGTTGGTTTTATTTGAAAAAACCGCCGGGCGTGCGGGCCGTCATGCGGTTTAACAACGATACAGGCATATTCGGAAAGCGCGTCAGGTCGAGGGGAACGCTGTTCACAACGACTTTCGCCGCATTTTCCACGGTCGTTTCCGCGTCCTCAAACATGAGTTTGTCGCAGAAACCCGCGTCAACGGCCTGTTTGCCGTCGTACCACGTTTCAGCCGCCATGATTGCGGCAACGTCCGCCGCGTCCTTTCCCGTTTTCAGGGTATAGGCGTTCACGATAGACTGCTTGATGACCTTTAGTTCATCGGTCATTTTCGCAAGTTCCGTTTCGTTGAAGTAGCCCAACAGCCCCAACGCCGGGTCATGCACCATGAAAACGCCGTTTCCGGGGATTTCGATGCTGTCGCCCGCCATTGCAATAATCGTCGCCGCAGACGCGGCCCAACCGTCGATTTTCACGGTGATTTTCGCCGCGTTGTCTTTCAGGCGGGTGTAAATGGCATTTGCGGCGAACACGTCACCGCCGCCGCTGTTGATGCGTACCACGATTTCAGGCACAGCGCCCAGCGCGTCCAGTTCCTCCGTGAACTGCCGCGGGGTCACTTCATCGCCCCACCATGTTTCAGAAGCGATGTCGCCGTAAAGAATGAGTTCCGGGGGATTGTCCCCGCTTGCTGGTTGGAAGTTCCAAAAGTGTTTATTCTTCGGTTTTGCCTGCGGCGTTGCCGTTTTCTCCATTTTCTTTTACCTCCCTTAAC
>ENA-OPYT01000092-OPYT01000092.1-human-gut-metagenome-genome-assembly--contig:-NODE-92-length-27829-cov-3.731897_pt1 | contig 27829 bp, 20 predicted proteins | sample MGYA00242636_ERZ504480 | MGnify/ENA primary metagenome ERZ504480 (study PRJEB26092, sample SAMD00036228) | human gut metagenome | host: Homo sapiens | study: EMG produced TPA metagenomics assembly of...
CTAATAAAGTCGCAGCTTCTTTGAACGATAGATATTCTTTATCCTTGAAATCGGATATGGGTTGTTCACTGATGATCGTTTGGACTTTGGTTTCTACTTCTTGTATTCTCTTCTGCCGTACCGTTTCTTTGTATGCAAGGTTATTGCACCGATGAGAACAGAAGCGTGTTGTTAGCTTTTGGGCATAAAATGTTGTGCCACACCACTCGCATACCTTTTTGGTTTTCATTTTACTTGTTGCCATATTCGTTACTTTTAGAGGTTTATTTCTCTTGTTATTTCTCCATTTTGTTCAACTATCGTCAATCATAGTCAACCACAGTCAACTTTCTCCACGACCTTTCCGACCTAAAATCGGAGAGTAACAAGCGAGCAACAAATGCGGTACAAAAATTGAGCGGAAAAAGCCCTATAAACGATAACCATCACTTATAAGGCTAAAAAGAAAGGCGCTCAAAATGAACGCCTTAATAATCATTGGTGATATATGCTAATCGTTGGTAATCACTACCTATTTTCCGATGCAGAATTTCGAGAATATTTGGCTGAGAATATCGTCGTTGGTGATTTCGCCTGTGATGGTGCCCAGGTGGTGGATGACCTGGCGGATGTCTTCGCTTAAGAGGTCGGCCGAACGATCGTCATCGAGGGCCGTGAGGGCTCGGTGCAGGGCGTCGAGGGCTTGGCGCAGGGCCTCCAGATGGCGGCTGTTCGAGATGACGGGATCGCCGTCGTAGATGCTTCCGGTGTCGAAAGTCGCGCGGAGTCTGGCAAGGAGCCGTTCGATTCCTTCGCCGGTTTTTGCCGAGATGAAAAGAGTGTCGGGGTTTGCCGACGATACTCTGTATTCGACCCCGCAGCCGGAGGATACCTTCGATTCAGTGATATGTGCATCCGGGCTGTCGCATTTATTGACGATGAGCAAGCGAGTCTGTTCGGGCGTAATCTGTATGGCGGGAGGTATCGGGCAGGTCGCATCGACGACCTGAAGTACGATTTGTGCGCGGCGGATCATCTCCTGCGTGCGGTCGATGCCCATTTGTTCCAGGCGATCGGCGGTATCGTGCAGCCCGGCGGTGTCGATGAAGCGGAACAGAACGCCGTCGATATTGAGCGTCTCTTCGATCGTGTCGCGTGTGGTGCCTGCGATGTCGGATACCAGGGCCCGCTCTTCGCCCAGCAGACGGTTCAGAAGGGTGCTTTTGCCGACGTTGGGTTCTCCGACAATAGCGACAGCCACCCCTTTTTTGATGGCGTTGCCGAGTCTGAACGAGTCCGTCAGGCGGGTGATTTCGCTTTCGATGCGGTGCATCATCTCCCGCAGGCGTGCACGGTCGGCGAATTGAACGTCTTCTTCCGAAAAGTCGAGTTCGAGTTCGAGGAGGGAGGCCAGTTGCAGCAGTTCGTTGCGCAACGCACCCAGTGCCGCCGAATATCCGCCCCGCATCTGGGTCGAGGCCATGGCGTGCGAAGCCCGGGAATCGGAAGCGATCAGATCGGCGACGGCTTCGGCTTGCGCGAGGTCCATCCGGCCTGCGAGGAAGGCCCGAATGGTAAATTCGCCCGGTTGCGCCATACGAGCGCCGGAGCGAAGCAGGAGTGCGATGATTTCGGAGACGATGTAGTGCGAACCGTGACACGATAGCTCGACGGCATCTTCGCCCGTGTAGGAGTGCGGTGCACGATAGATGGCCGCGACTACGTCGTCGATCATTCTGTCCCCGTCTATGACTTCGCCGTAATGCAGGGTGTGCCCGGCGGCTTCGGCCAGCGGCTTGCGTCCCCGGAAGATACGGTCGCAGCAGGCGATGGCTTCGGGACCGCTCAATCGGATGACGGCGATGGCTCCGCCCGAAGCGGTGGCGGGAGCGACGATGGTATCGGTCGGGACGTTCATCGGAGAAGATTATCGGCGGACCGGGATTCTGAGGCGTTGGCCTTCCCGCAGCTTGTTGGCGTTTTTTAGCTTGTTCAGCTTCATGATTTGTGCCGTAGTGGTTCTGTAACGGCGGGCGATCGCACCCAGCGTATCGCCTCGCTTGACCGTGTAGGTGGTGTATGCGGGGGTGGCGTCCGCGAGTTTTTTCTTTTCGATGTTGGCCGGATTGATGTACTCTTTCAGATAGGTGGAGTCCTTCCGGTGGATCTCTTTTTCGTTGGTAATGTACTGACAGAGGTAGTGCTGGGGGAGTACCAGCGTATAGCTTTTGATCGTAGCCGGGATGATGTCCATTTTGTATTGCGGATTGAGTGTCCGCAAAGTTTCGATCGGAATGTCGAGTGTCGAGGCCACTTGTCCCAGGTGGAGCAGGCGGGTCACGCGGATCGTATCGGTCGCCAGCGGCATGGGCGGGTTTTCGCTCTGGATACCGTGCTGCTGGTGGTAGGCATAGGCATAGGAGGCTCCGACGAAGGCCGGTACATACCCGCGAGTTTCGCGGGGCAGGTATTCGTAGATGTCCCAGAAGGTCGTCCCTCCGCCGGCGCGGGCCAGGGCTTTGTTTACGTTGCCCGGACCGCAGTTGTAGGCGGCGATGGCGAGTGTCCAGTCGTGGTAGATGCTGTAAAGGTCCTTCAGATAACGGCAGGCGGCGCGGGTCGCTTGCACCGGATCTCGACGTTCATCGACGAACGAATTGATCTCCAGTCCGTAACTTTTGCCTGTCGCGGGCATGAATTGCCACAGTCCGACAGCACCCATCGGGGAGGTGGCCGTGGTCGAGAGAGCCGATTCGATGATCGGCAGGGCACGCAGCTCGACGGGCAGGTCGGCCTTGATGAGCTCTTCCTCGATCAGCGGGAAATAGTAGCGTGAGAGGCTCAATACCCGGTTGATCGTTCCGTAGCGGGTATCGACGTAACGGCGGATGTAGTTTTTGACGATCGGATTGAAGGGGAGTTGCACCGGTGATACGAGTGCCCGCAGGCGGTTGGCATAGACCGAATCGGGGGTCGTGTCACCCGAGGAAGCGAGACTGTCGATATCGATATAGTCGTTGAAAAACGTATCGTAGGATTGCAGGGCCTGCTTTTCTCGCCAGAGAGCCACGAGCGAGTCGATCTGGGCCGGGGTGAGATTGCGGTTCAGTTCCGGACAGTAGGGTTCCGTTGTCCGTACCTCTGTTTTTTCTGCCGTTGTTTTTTCCGGTTCGACCGAAACGGGAGTATGGGTCGATTTCGAAGCCTGCTTTTCGATCTTGGCTTTTCTCTTGGCACGGCGCTCTTTGCGGCTCTGGGCGGTTGCGGTCGCGCAGCCGAGGAGGATCGAAAGAAAGAGGGTGCAGGCGAGGATCTTTCTCATGATGGAATCAGAAATTCAGGTTGAAGTTGAATCCGAAAGTCGGGCGGTGTCCGCCGACGGTCGGGGAATAGACGTAATTCACCGCCGGCGTGAACTCTACGCTTAAATCGTCCGAAATGTCGTAACTTTTCAGATGAGCGTCCACATGGGCGTCGATGATTTGCAGCACGTAAAGTCCGGCAGTGATGATGATACATAAGTCGCGGTTGCGGCGGTAATTGTCCTTGAGGTTTTTGAGAAATTCCGCTGAGTACTTAGTACCGAATTCGCCCTTGGCTACAGGCGGGTCGGGATGGTGCTCCGGGTCTTTCTGGTGCTCTTCCAGGGCTTTGTCGTAGGCGCTACGATCGGAGTAGGCTTTCTTGAAACGCTTGTAGCCGCGATTGTTCCAGTCGATGGTATAGATCGTGGTTGCCAGTCCGCCTACGACGAAAGGCAGTTTCCAGTAACTTTTGTTATAGACTTGTCCGGCACCGGGGAAGATCGTGGCCAGTGTCGTGGCTTTCTTTACGGGGGAGGCGTCGTAGCGGTAGTTGACCGCCGCATCGCCCAGGAAGTAAAGGTAGGAGGCGACCGTAAGCCCGAGATAGATCTGCCTGCGCGTATTGCTGCGGATCATACGGGACTGTACGTCGTCCAACTCCTCCGTGCGGGCCGTACCGTTTTCCAGCAGGGCGTTGTATTGTCGTTTGAGAGGTTTGTAGGTGTTGTTTTCGTGGAAGAAGAGGGTCAGTCCCGCACCTACCGTTCCGTAGAGGATCGGCAGCTTCCAATATTGCTTGTTGTAGATCTGTCCGAAACCGGGCGCTACCAGCGAGATCCAACTTACGCCCGACAGCGAGATGGTATCGCGCCGGGGGCGGAGGTCTTTTCGGCCTGCGAGCGAGTCGGGCGCTCCGAGTGCTGCGGGCAGGGAGTCGGTTTTCAGAAGCAGGGCCGAGTCGGGGACGAATTGCGGGTGCAGTCTCGCAGCCAGCGAATCCCGGAGCCGCAGCGAATCGATGCCCGAACGCAGCAGCGAATCGCGCAGGGTACTGTCCTGAAGCAGAGAGTCCACCCGCATCAGTAGCAGAGAGTCCGTAAGATGGTTTTTGGCCAGGCTGTCCGGTTTGGGCATCAGACCGCTGCGCACGAAAGTTTTCGCGCTACGGTAACGGTCCAACGGAACTTGGGCCGATGCTTCGCCTGCTCCGCACAATGCGAGAAAGGCGAAAAGCACCAACAGACGGATATATCCCCGGGTGTGTTTCATCTATTTATTGTTGCGGATTTCGGCGGAAGCGCCTCTTTCTCGAATTTTTCGATGAAGCGGTCGATGTCCCGGTCGTCCGAGAAGTCGATCACGATGCGACCGCCGCCGTTTTTCGAGCGTTTGATGCTGATCTCCTGCGAGAAGAATTTTTCGAGCTGCTCCACCAGCCGCGCATACGATTCGGGATACTCCTCGTCTTCGGCCGGAGCTGCGGGTTTTGCCGCAGGGTCGGTCAGTGCGCGGACCAGTTCCTCGATCTGGCGCACGGAGAGTCCCTTGCGGATGCACTTTTTGAGCAGGCGCAGTTGCAACTCTTCGGGAGCTCCGGCGATCGCTTTGGCGTGTCCCATCGAGATAAGCCCCTCCTTGAGGGCGAGTTGTACTTCGTTGGGCAGTTTCAAAAGGCGCATGTAGTTCGACACCGTCGAGCGTTTTTTGCCGACCTTTTCCGAGAGCGCCTCTTGCGTGAGGTTGCATTCGTCGATCAGCCGCTGCATTCCCAGGGCGATTTCGATGGCGTTGAGGTCTTCGCGCTGGATGTTCTCCACCAGGGCCATAGCATGCAGGTTCTCGTCGTCCACTTCGCGGATATAGGCGGGCAGGGACTCCAGTCCGGCTTTGCGGGCGGCCCGCCAGCGGCGTTCGCCACTGATAATCAGGTAGCGTCCGTCGTCGGTGCGTTTGACCGTGATGGGTTGGATTACGCCCAGCGTGCGGATCGAGTCGGCCAGCTCTTCGAGCGCCTCTTCATCGAACTCCGTGCGCGGCTGCGTGGGGTTGGGGAAGATCGCCGAAACGGAGATCTCCGCCATTTCGGTCATCGGTTTGAGCCTGGCATCCAGGTGTTCGCTCCCGAAAATGGCGTCCAGACCGCGTCCTAATCCCTTCTGTTTCATAATGCTATTTTGCTTTTTGATTGCTTTTGCGGTTGCGTTTCAGGAGCTCCTTGGCCAACGTGAGGTAATTAGCCGACCCGACGGCGGAAGCATCGTACAAGATGACGGGTTTTCCGTGCGAGGGGGCTTCTCCTAAACGGATATTGCGTTGAATTATTGTGTCGAAGGCCAGCTCTCCGAAGTGGTTGCGAACTTCGTTCACCACCTGGTTGTTGAGGCGGTTGCGCATGTACATCGTCAGCACGAAGCCTTCGATTTCGAGCGCCGGGTTCAGTCCGTTCTTGACGATGCGGATGGTGTTGAGCAGCTTCGAGAGCCCTTCGAGCGCGAGGTATTCGCACTGTACGGGAATCAGCACCGTGTCTGCGGCCGTAAGGATATTCACCGTCGTATAGCCCAGCGAGGGGGAGCAGTCGATCAGGATATAGTCGTAACGGTCGCGCACGCTCTCCACGATGCGGCGGATCACGTGGTGTCCGTTCTCCATCTTCGGTAGCTCGGTGTCGGCGGCCACCAGGTCGATCGACGAGGGGAGCAGCCAGAGGTTCTTTACGTCCGGGCTTTGGAGGATTACGTCGGCCGCCGTCTTCGCTCCGGTGATGCACTCGTAAATGCCCTCCAGGTTGATATCGAAGCCCAGTCCCGACGTGGCGTTGGCCTGCGGATCGGCGTCCAGCAGGAGAACTTTCTTGCCCAGCAGCGCGAGCGACGCCGAGAGGTTGATGGCCGTGGTCGTCTTGCCCACGCCGCCTTTCTGATTGGCCAATGCGATGACCTTTGCCATGTTTGCTGATTTTAACGGGTTATAATCGGCCAAAAATACGAATTTTATCGGGAAAAACCATAACGATACCCGAAAAATGCCTATCTTCGAAGCGTAAAACAGGTCTTTATACCGAAGATAAAACATAGAAGCTATGGTACATACCGATTCCACGACTCCGTCCGATGTCCGTCCGCAAGCTCCTGTTGGGGATACTCCCGGAACATCCGATCGGGGACAAACGCCGCAACCGGCTCATAAATATCGATTTCCGACCCTTATCGACCTGTTGGCTCTGGTAGGAATCTGGTATTTGCTGCAATTCGTCGGACTGCTTGCCGCCCGTCTCGCCGGGTTCGATTTTCCGGACTGGGACTTGTTGCGCGGCAACGTCGCTCCGACGCCCGAACAACAGGACGCTCTGGCGCGTTTTACGGCTTTCACCTACCTGGTGACGATGGGACTGATGATTCTTTTCACGCTGTTCTATCGCCGCTTGCGGCACGGAACGCGCAAGACGCTGCGCTTTTCGGCGCGGGGCCTCAATCCGGTTCTGCTGCTTTGGGGACTGGTGATGATGCTGGCTGCCGGTATCGTCATCGAACCGGTGGTGGAGCTGCTTCCGATGCCTTCGTCCGCAGTTTACGGCCGGGGCTTCTGGGCGATCATTACGCTGGTGGTTATGGCTCCTCTGTTGGAGGAGTTCCTCTGTCGGGGCATCATTCTCGAGTCGGTGCGGGCCAAGTACGGCGTCGTAGCGGCTTTGTTCCTCTCGTCGGCGTTCTTCGCCGTGTTGCACGGACATCCGGCGCTGGCGGTCAATGCTTTCGTGATGGGCCTGATCCTGGGTTTCATCTACATCGAGACCAATTCGATCTTTTCGGTCGTTCTGCTCCATGCCATGAACAACGGCGCGGCTTTCCTGTTGATTATGGTCGGACTGGACGGGGCCACGATACGTTCGGTTATCGGCAGCGATACACTTTATACGATCGTTTACGTCGTTGCGCTCGTGCTTTTCGCCGCATCGGGCTATATGATCTACCGTTTGCTGGCCCGGGTGAAAAAGTTGGATAAAAATACGATCCGGTAACCTGTTGTGACGGTCGGGGGCTATTTTGCGGCGTACCGCAGGAGCGGGATCGTCGGCGGGTATCATGCAGAAGTATTGTCTGTGCCGGTTTTCCCCCGGGATTATCTGCACCGGAGCATCCGGTTTTTTCGATACGATAAATTAGGGCGTAATGTAATATTCGGGATGCACGGTACGTTAGGTTCGGGTAAAAAGTATCTTTTTTAGACGATAGGATGCGCCTCGGCTTAACTCAAATAAATTTGGTTAGGCTCTCGGCTTTCATTATCTTTGTCCCTTGTAGTTATGAGTTTTTGTGCCAAAATAGGAGCTGTTCTGCTGCTCGTACTTGCGGTAGGGTGCCAGGAAGTGCCCCGCTATTGGGGCGGAGGTCGGGTCGTGTTGGCCGAGGCTGCCGGTAGAAAATTGTACGCGCGAGAGGTTAAGGCTGCGATTCCGAAGGGAGTGGTCGGCGAGGACAGCGTGGCTTTCGTAAACCGTTATGTCGAAAAGTGGGTGCACAAACAGCTTAAATTGCACGAGGCCGAAGAACTTTTCTCCGATGCCGAGCAGGACATCGATTCGCTGGTCGAGGAGTACCGCCAGGCGTTGTTGATCCGTAAGTTCGACCAGCATCTGATCGAGGAGCGCATCGATACGCTCGTTACCGCCGATCAGATTGCTGCCTATCACCGTGAACACGCGTCGGATTTCAAGGTCAATCAAACCCTGGTCAAGGGGCGGATCGTTCGCTTCGACGCCAACAACCGGCAGGCGCCGAAGCTGCGCAAGTTGATGACGCAGCCCGGCTCATCCCGGCAGCAAGAGTTCGCCGACATCTGTACCAAGAACAATTTCGTACTGAACGATTTCTCCTCTTCGTGGGTGACCTTCTCCGAGTTTCTGGGCTATCTGCCCACATTGCGCAACCAGAGTTACGACGCCCTGCTCTCCTCGCGGGCCGTACAGGAGATGAGCGACGGTCATTCGCGCTACTATTTCGAAATAAGCGACGTGCTTCGTCCGGGCGATCCCGAACCGCTGGAGCGCAGCGAGGCGATCGTGCGCCGCATCCTCTACAACCAGCGGCAGAACGAGATCATTCGGGCCTACGACGAGGAGGTTTACCGAAAAGCGGTCGAGGAGGGGAGAGTGAAGATCCATGAAGAAGAAAAAATAGAGAACTGATGAGCAAGAAGATTCTGTTTTGCGCAGCGTTGGTGCTGGCGATTTTTGCAGGGGCCGCCCAGAAGCGGCAGGTGATGCTGGACCGCGTGGTGGCCGTCGTCGGCGGATCGTCGATCCTCTGGTCGGAGGTGGACGAATATGCGGGCGAGCTGGTGGAACAGCGCCGCCAGCAGGGTTACACTTCGGACCGCGATCCCCACGACGAAGCGCTCGAACAACTGCTGATGCAGAAGCTGCTGTTCAATCAGGCGCTCATCGATTCGGTGGATGTCAGCTATTCGGGCATCGCACAGCGGGTGGAAGCCCATTTGCAGGCGCTCATCGACGATGCGGGTTCTATCGCCGCGCTCGAAACCAAACAGCATATGCCGATCTTCAACGTGCGCGAAATGCTGCGTCAGCGTTACGAGGAGCAGGCATACGCCCAGGCTATGCAGAGTTCCGTAGTAGGGAAAATCAAGGTGATTCCCGGCGAGGTGGAGCGTTACTACAAGAAGACCGATCCGGACAGTCTGCCGACTATCCCCGAACAGTACGTTTATGCCCAGATCACCCGTTTCCCGGCGTCGATCAAGGAGGCCAAGCAGCGCACCAAGGAGCGGTTGCTGGATATGCGCGAGCGCATCATCAAGGGGCAGACCCGTTTCGACATCATGGCCCGCATGTATTCGATGGACGGTTCGGCCATCAGTGGCGGCGAACTGGACCCCCAGCCTTTGGACGGGTTCGTGCGGCAGTTTGCGGACGCATTGGCCGATCTGAAGCCGGGACAGGTTTCCGAGGTCGTCGAAACGCAATACGGTTATCACCTGATTCAGTTGATCGACCAGAAGGGGCGTATGTACCATGCGCGTCATATCGTGTTGCGACCCTCCTATACGCTCGAGGAGCTGGCGGCTCCGGCCCGTATGCTGGACAGTATCGCAAACCTGATCCGTAAGGATTCGATTACTTTCGAGGAGGCGGCCCGGAAGTTTTCCGACGACGATAATTCGAAGATGAACGGCGGCGTGGTGACCAACCACGATTTGCTGGAACTTACTCAAAGGTGGGAAGCAAGTTATACCGAAACACGCTTCATGAAAGAAGATTTCGGCCGGGCCGGTGGCAAGAGCCTCGACGACTACAATGCCCTGCGCAATCTTAAGGAGGGCGAAATTTCCGACGCCTATCAGACCGAAGACTGGATGGGCAACCAGCTCAGCAAGATCGTCAAGCTCGTGAAGGTGATCCCTCCGCACAAGGTTTCGCTCGACGAGGACTATATTCGCGTCGAACAGCTGGCGCTGAACGCCAAACGCGAGAAAGTGTTCAAGGAGTGGCTCGACAAGAAGATCGAGGGCATGTACATTTATATCGATCCCGAATTTCGGGACGGAGAGTTCGAAAATAAGAACTGGGTAAAATAGAGATCGTCCGATGCCGAAGGGATTGCGAAAAATAGTGTGCGCACTGCTGGTCGCAGGTGTCGCCGGAGGTGTGATCCTCGCGGGGAACAGGCCGCTGGCCGTTCCCGTTGCGGGTGTTCAGACCCCGTCGGCTCCGGGTGCTCCGGCCCAGGACCCCGAGTCGAACAAGGTGGTCGATTTCGTCGCCGACCGGGGATATCCCATTCCTTACGGCGATACGACCGCGACAGTGCTCGTAGGGCATTTCGCGGCCCAGCACAACGGGGCGGTCATTACCTGCGACAGCGCGATCCGCTACAACGACAAGCGCATCGAGTGCTTCGGCAACGTACTGATCAATAAAAAAGAGACATACATTTACGGCGACCGGGCCGACTACAACGGTGAGATCAACGAGGCGCGGGTCTATGCTCCGCTGGTGAAGGTCGTCGATGGGGATGCGACGCTCTATACTTATGATTTCCGGTTCAATACGCTGGACAATATTGGTACTTTCAGCGGAGGCGGTATGCTGACCAACCGCGAGAATCACCTCGAATCCGACCGGGGCTACTATTATGCCGATACGCACCAGATTATCTGTGTGGATCGTGTCGAGATGCGCAACGACAAGTACGAACTCAAGGGCGATTCGGTGGTGTACGATACGGATACCGACCAGGCTCATTTCTTCGAGCGAACCAACATCTGGAACGAAGGCGGCGATTACATTTATGCCGACCGGGGACGTTACGAAAAGCCGCGCGAGCTTTACGTGCTGACTCGCAACGGGTATGTGATGACCGAAAAGCAGGAGCTGTGGAGCGACAGCCTCGACTATTACCGGGAGTCCGGGCATGCTCTTTTGTTCCGGAATATCCAGATCGACGACGCCGAGCACAAAGTGCTCGCTTTCGGCGATTACGGCGAATATTGGAAGGAGCCGGGCAATGCTCTGCTCACGCAGCGACCTTCGGTGGTCAGCTACGATACGAGTCAGAGCGATTCGCTCTATATGTGTGCCGATTCGATGTTTCTTTATACGATCTCGAAGAGCGAGCAGGCACGTGCCGATTCGTTGGCGAAGGTGAAGGCAAAGGCGGCAGATTCTCTGGCCGGCTCTAAGGGGGGATCGTCTGTGGATTCACTGGCTGCGAAACCGAGTGCTGCGGATCCAAAAGCCTCGCAGGATGGATCGCAGGCGGATGCCGCTGCTCCGCAGGCTGCGGCCGGAGCCGTCGAAACCTCGTCCGAAACTGCGGATGCCGGTTCTGGTTCCGCTGCAGAACCCATAGCGGCTGTTCCGGCTGAAAAAGGAGGAACGGGGGGCGATTCTCTGGATGCCGCCCCAGCAATAGATACGCTTCTTTCCGACAGCCTTGATCGGGTGGGGGGCGGAATGACCCCTGCCGATTCCGTGGCCGCCGTTTCTGCGGTGGATACGCTTTTTTCCGACAGCCTTGCGCAGGCCGGTCCAAAATCGCTTCCTGCGGATTCTTCCGTGCATATTCTTTCCAAGCGGGAGCGGAAAGCCCAGGCCGACAGCTTGAAAGCTCAATTGCGGGCACAGGCCGACAGCATAGCGTCCGTGAAAAAGGCGCAGGCGGCAGCGGCCCGCAAGGAGAAGCTGGCGCAGATCGCCAAAGCACGTCAGGCTCGGGCTACTGCCAAGCTCGACGCTGCGAAACAGAAGGAGGAGGCATTGCGCAGAAAGAACCTGGAGCGCCGCGCCGAACGTATGGAGAAAATCTGGGCCAAGCGGCGTGCCAAAACCGGGAAGGCGATCCTGAAAGGCAAGCTTCCGGCGTCGGCTCTCGATTCGCTGGTCGCCGACTCCCTGCGGGAGGCCAGGGCTTTTGCCGCGTTGGATTCTTTGTTCCGGGACTCTCTTGCTGCGGATTCGCTGGGACGCGATTCCATGCAGCTCGATTCGCTCAAGGCCGGGGTTGCGGCAGCGGACTCTTTGCGGGGGGATTCGATCGCTGCACCTGCTGGAGATTCCCTCTACCGGTTGGTCAAGGGGTATCGCCGGGTAAAGATCTTCCGCAACGACTTCCAGGCGGTCTGCGATTCCCTGGTGGCCGTTTCCACGGACTCGATGATCCTGCTCTATATCGATCCCGTGCTTTGGAATCAGGACAACCAGATCACTTCGGACGTGATGAAGATCTATACCGAAAACTCCAAACTCCAGAAAGCGGAATTCGTCGGCCGTCCGGTTATGTCGAGCGAGATCGACACGATGACTTACAACCAGGTGACGGGCAAGCTGATTACTGCCTATTTCCGCAATAACAAGATCTATCGCAACGACGTGGACGGTAACGTGCAGACCATCTATTATATGCAGGAGGACGATTCGCCCGAACCGGTGGGGTTGATGTCCATCCAAAGCGGTGCGGCTACCTACTATATCGACAACAATACGGTCGAAGGCATTACCTACCGCAATCAGCTGGTCTATTCGATTTTCCCGATGGATAAGATTCCGGAGACGCAGGCTCTTTTTCCTCGAAGATTTCAAGTGGGAGGGACACCGGCGCCCGGCGCTTCGGGAGGTTTTCGACCGGACGATTCGCCCTTCGGAGCGTGCGGAGAAGAGTGCGCTGCCGCGACCCGATTTTCCGATCACGCGCCGTATCGAGGAGTATAAAAAGTTGCTCATCGAGTCCGGAACCTGGGTGGACCGCGATGACAAGCTGACGCCCGAAGCGCTCGAGTGGCTTCACTGGCTGGGGTATTGATCTCAGTCATACGGCTCTCTTTGGGCTTTCGGATAGGATATAATCGGCCCTCCCGGATTCATCCCGTTAGGGAGAATCCGGGAGGGCCGGTTTGTCAGGTCGGTGAGAAATTCTTTCGTTTTAGGCGGAAGAGGGGAAGATATGCGCTATTTTTGTTCTCCGAATCAAAAGACCGTGCTTCGGACGCGCCGTATTGTCGAGCTGCGGAGCGGTCCGAAGAATGCGAAAGTTGCGAAAGAGATTCCGTACTCCGGAGTGCGGAGCCGTCGGTAAAAAGAGTCGATTTATGAAAAAGAGTTTGATCGCCCTGGCTTTCGGCACGTTGGCTCTCGGTATGGCCGAGTTCGTCATGATGGGGATTCTGCCCGATGTGGCGAGGGATTTAGGCGTTTCCATCCCCCGGGCCGGGGACCTGATTTCGGCCTATGCCATCGGGGTTTGCGTCGGGGCTCCCGCGACGGTGCTCATCGCACGTAAGCGGGCGTTGAAGGGGATTCTGCTCGCTCTTGCCGCTCTTATTGTCCTGGGTAACGTCTGCGCTTCGCTGGCGCCCGACTTTTGGATGCTCTTGGCGATGCGGTTCGTGTCGGGCCTGCCTCACGGGGCTTTCTTCGGCGTAGGTTCGATCGTTGCGGAGCGGGTGGCCGATCCGGGACACAAAACCCAGGCCGTGTCTATCATGATCCTCGGGATGACTGTCGCCAACCTGTTCTGTGTGCCGTTGGGTACCTATTTGGGCAGCTATCTTTCGTGGCGGCTGGCTTTCGGGATGGTCGGGCTGTGGGGAATTATGGCTCTGCTGCTGATCGCCCGCTGGGTGCCTGCCCTGCCGGCGCTGCCCGATACGGGATTGAAGGGGCAATTCCGGTTCCTCGGTTCGCGGGCTCCTTGGCTAATCCTGCTGGCTACGCTGCTGGCCAATGGAGGAGTTTTCTGCTGGTACAGCTACGTGACTCCGACCATGACGCGTGTGGCGGGCATCTCCGGGCAGGCGATGACAGCCGTGATGATGGTCGCGGGGCTGGGAATGCTGGTGGGTAATCTCGCGGGCGGGCATTTGTCGGACCGCTTCTCTCCCGAACGGGTCGCCCGCTTTATTCAGGGAATGATCTGTCTGTTGCTCGTAGGGATCTTCTTCGCGGCTCGGATCGACTGGCTCGTGATTCCGCTGATGTTCCTGACGACGGCTTCGCTCTTCGGGGTTTCATCGCCCCAGCAACTGCTTATTCTGGAGAATGCGCCGGGCGGGGAGATGCTCGGCGCCGCGTCGATCCAGATCGCGTTCAACCTCGGCAACGCTTTGGGCGCCTACTTCGGCGGTCTGCCGATCAGTTTCGGCCTGGGGCCTCAATATGCCGCCCTGCCCGGTGCGGCGATGGCCCTGCTGGGCTTCGTCATGTTCTCCGTCTATTGCAGTCTTTACGGTCGGAATAAAACTCATAGAATATTGTCGGAAGATGAAATGCGCGGATAATCGGGAAGAGCTGTTTCCGGTGGTCGATGCCGCCGGACGTGTCGTCGGCCGGGCCACGCGGGGCGAGTGCCACGGCGGGTCGATGCTGTTGCATCCGGTGGTGCACCTTCATCTGTTCAACTCCTGCGGGGGAGCTTTACCTGCAAAAATCGTCCGGCGTGGAAGGATATCCAGCCCGGACGGTGGGATACGGCCGTAGGCGGCCATGTGGATTGGGGGGAAGAGCCTCTCGCTGCTCTGCGGCGCGAGGTGCGCGAGGAGGTCGGCGTGACGGATTTCGAACCGCAGCACGTGCTGACCTACCTGTTCGAGTCGGAACGCGAACGGGAGTTGGTCTATGTCTATAAGACGGTGTACGATGGGCCTGTCGTACCGAGCGGCGAGTTGGACGGAGGTCGCTTCTGGACACTGCGCGAGATCGCCGAAGGAGTGGGCGGCGGGATCTTTACCCCAATTTCGAAGGCGAGATCCGCCGTGTGGCGGAGCTGCCGGATGTCGGGCGTTGAGTCCCCGGTTCCGTTCGCTGCGCCTCTTCGGAACGCAGGGCGGTCTGCCGTCCGGCGACCGCTAATAAAGCACATGATCAGAATCTGAATGATGATGACCCGCAGGAACATGCATACGGGATAGACCGTCGCGTACGCCACGGCCGGATGATCGCCGGGGATCGAGTCGTTGGCATAGTTCAGCGCCATCGGGTTGGCCATGCTGCCGCACATGATGCCGGCTACCTGTCCGAAATCGAGTTTGAAGAACCGCAGCGACAGGGCGGCTACGATAACGATGGGGACGAACGTGAGGAGGAATCCCAGTCCGATCCAGAGCATTCCTTCGGGGCGCATGATCGTTTCGACGAAATGGGCGCCCGCTTCGAGCCCCAGGCAGGCCAGATAGAGCGACAGTCCCAATGCCCGGAGCATCAGGTTGGCGCTCAACGTGGTGTAGGTGACGATGTGGATGCGGGGGCCGAAGGTCCCGATCAGGATGCCGAGGATGATCGGGCCGCCTGCGAGTCCCAGTTTGACAGGGAGACTGATACCCGGTACCGCGAAAGGGATGCTTCCCAGCAGCAGGCCCAGGAGCAAACCGATGAAAACCGGAATCAGGTTGGGTTCGTCGAGCTGTTTGACGGCATTGCCGAGGATTTTTTCGACGCCTTCGATCGCCTGCGCTTCACCCACTACCGTCAGGCTGTCGCCCAGTTGCAGCGTGAGATCGGGCGTGGCGAGCAGTTGTACGCCCGAACGATGCACCCGGCTGATGTTGATGCCGTACAGGTTTCGCAGACGCAGCGAGCTGAGTTTGCGGCCGTTGATTTCGGGGCGGGTGACGATGATCGACCGGGAGATGAGCTGGCTGTCCAATGCGTTCCAGTCGATGTCGTGCGTATTCCAGTCTTTCTGTACCCGCTCGCCGAAGAGGAGTTCCAGTGCCTGCACGTCGTCCGGCGAGGTGATTACCAGTACCAGATCACCCGATTCGAGGGTCGAGTCCGAAGTCGGAATCGAAACCTGCCCGGCACGCCAAAGGCGGGAGATGACGAAATGGTGGTGGCTGTATGCCGCGACGTCGCGGATGCTTTTACCGACGACGCCGGGGTTGGAAATCTTGAATTCGACGATGAAGATATTCTTTTTATGTTCGGCGTCCGGTTGCGGAATGTCCGAGGGCCGGGCGAAGAGTTTGCGTACGGCGATGATGCCCAGAATCACGCCTACGACACCCAGCGGGTAGGTCAATGCACAGCCCAGCGTGGCGTTGTTGCTGTCCAACTGCATCTGCGAGAGCATCTGTTGTGCCGCACCGAGCGCCGGGGTGTTGGTCGTGGCGCCGCACAGGATGCCTGCCATGTCGCTCATGGGAACACGGGTCGCATAGCCGAGCCCTACGGCCAGTGCCGAACCTGTCAGGACGATGAGCGTGGCGAGCGAAACCAGCCGGATGCCGCCCGAGCGGAGCGAACTGAAGAAACCGGGGCCGACCTGCAATCCCAATGCATAGACGAAGAGTACGAGCCCGAAACTTTCGGCGAAAGCCAGCATCGAAGGATCGACCGAGAGTCCGAAATGGCCCGCTGCGATGCCGATGAAGAAAACGAACGTCACGCCGAGCGAAATTCCGAAAAAACGCACTTTGCCCAGCATCATGCCGAACACCGAGATCAGCGAGAGCACGACGACGGCTTGAATGGCCGAATGTTGGGTAAAAAGATCCGTAAACCAGTCCATTTTGTTTCGTTCCGGGATTGTTCCGGCTGCAAAAATAGCTGTTTTTTCCGAATGGAGATGTGCGGATGCCTCTTTTTGCCGGATCGCAGGAATGAACGGGCCGAATATCCTTATTGCCAGGGACGGGCGTATCCGTCGGATCATTTCCGGGGAGAGGGTGTATGGCGCCTTGTCGGGAAGCGCTCTCTTCGCATTTTCGGAGTAGGCCGGCCGGCGAGTTCGCGGAGCGTGTCGCCGTTGGCGCGGAGGATGGTCAGGATGCGCTCCTCGGAGAGAAAGAATTCCTCTTCGGAGAGGATTTTCAGGGTGTCGTCGAAGCGCAGACGCTGCGTTTTCGGTCCAGTAGGTGATAGCGGTGGCAGAGCATTTCCGGTCGCGTCGGGCGATCTAGGGCTTGTTGCGTCCTCGGGGCATGTCGTGTGATTTTTTAGTCGGATGAAACAGTGTCAATTGCCGTCCGGAAGAGTCCGGCGACAGGCGGAAATCGGAAAAAATAGAGAAAGGATGGGCGCCCGTTTCGGGAAACGGGAAGGGCGCGTCTGCAATTATACGCTGACGAAAAGGCGAAGTCAAGAGGTCGTCGTGTTTTTTGAGTTTTCGAATTAAATATTATTCGTATATTTGCACCCGCAAAAGGTATCCGTATGCTTTTTTCGAAGCGTGCGGAGTAATAGGGAATCCGGTGCGAATCCGGAACAGTGCTCGCTGCTGTAAGTCCTGTTTCCTTTCGGGGAATAGTTCGATCGCTCTCTTTTGCCACTGGCCATGAAGCCGGGAAGGCGCGACGGACGGGATGAGTCAGAAGACCTGCCTTTGCACGAAGATTTTACACCTGCGGGTCACGGGATGGAATCACGAATGTCGGTTGCTCTGTTTGCTCGATTTCCCCATTCAGTCGATTTTTCCGGACCCGGTGTTGCCATGAGCCCCCGAAGCGTATGCTTTGCGGCGATCTTTCGTACAGGAGGAAACATACAATTTATTAAATAATAAAAGATTATGAAAAAAAGAGTATTTTTGGCTTTGCTGGCTGCGGCTGCGGTAACTTTCGTCGGATGTTCGAAGGACGACGACGGGCCGGACGAAGGACCCCAGACCTATACGATCACTTTCGAGGGCGACGACTGGTCGCCGCTGGTGGTGGCGAACTATAACGGCGGTAAGGCGATGTCCGTAGTTTACGAAGATAAGGCGTACACCTGGACCGATCAGACCACGCAGCTGACTTCGCCCTGTCCCGAAGGTTGGGGATACCCGTTTATGGTATCGTCCTACAACTCCAAGGATATCGAGAAGTTCAACTCCTACGAGCTTGACCTTTACCTGTACAATGCCCGGAACGAGGATGCTACTACGGGCGGCGGCCACGACGGATCGGATAATTTCCTTATCGGTTACGGCAACTACGACGAGGCGCACCCCGACTATGGCGACAGCCGTCCTATTTTCGCTTTCGCCGACGGTGTGGCGCGTACGATCCAGAGCTGCTATATCAATTCGACCTGTTATTTCCTGAGTGTGGCAGCCAAGGGCAATGCCCTTGCACCTGCGCTTGAGGAGGGCCAGGATGTACTGATTCATGCTACGGGCTACGATGCCGCAGGTAAGGAGACCGGCACCGTGACGATGACTTTCGCATCGAAGGACAAGCTGATTAAGGAGTGGACCAAATGGGACCTCTCTTCGCTGGGCAAGGTGGCGAAGGTGCGTTTCAATATGACGGGCGGCCCCGATAACGGTTATGGCTTCTCGATGCCGGCCTATTATGCTCTGGATGACATAACGATCGAGCTGTAATGTTTTTCCGGAGAGTTTCCGGACCGATTTCGGCGATCGTTTCCGACTTGCGGAAAAGTCCGTGACGGACTGCACCGGGCGGAGGCGACGGTTTTTGAAGATAAATCGTTTTTGTGTGCGTCGGCAGGGCGGGTTTCCGCTCTGCCGCGTGCCGTAAACGCGAATATATGTAACGTGCTATGTGGATTTTTTCGAAAAGACATTTCCTGTTTTGGATGGCGTTGGCTGCACTGTTGACGACCGCCTGCAACAAGGACGAAGTGATTTTGGACGACCGGGATCATGCTCCCGTCATTACGCTCGACAGCGAGTCGGGGGTTTATACCGTCAAGACGGGCCGGGAGCTGACCATCGCTCCGACGGTGGAGTATGCCGAGGGAGCTACCTACTCATGGATCGTCGATGGCAAGCTGGCAGGTTCCGAACCGACCTATACGGCCGTCTTTACCGAACTGGGGGAAGTGTATATCACTTTCCGTGTCGAAACGGCTGCCGGAAAAGCCGAAGCGGAGCTGCGGGTGGATGTGCTGGAGCTTACTCCGCCCGTCATTTCGCTCGCACTGCCTGCCGAGGGGCTCAAGGTTCTGCCGGGTGTCGAATATACCTTCGCTCCCGATATTCAGCATTCGGACCAGGAGGACTTCCGCTGCCGGTGGCTCTGTGCCGGCGAGGTCGTTTCTACGCAGATGAGCTATACCTTCCGGGAAGAGACGGTGGGGAGCTACCCGATCCGTATCGAGGCATCGAACGACGACGGAACTTCCGTCAAAGAATTTGTCGTGGAGGTCGTGGAGAAGATGCCTTCGGAGGTCCGCTTCGAAAAGCTCTCTCATTACTGTAAGACGACCGATCGGAGTACGTTCGTCGGCCGTGCGGTCTATCTTGCGCCGTCGTTGGCTTATGTCGCCGATCCGCAGTTCGCCTGGTCGGTCGATGGGGAACCGGTCGCTGCCGAAACGGGTGCCGTGTTTAAGTTTACACCCGACGGGCCGGGCGACTATACCGTTCGGGTCGATGTGACCGAAGGCGGCGATGCTTCCGAGCGTCTTACGCGAAACATCGTCCGAGGGGTTGTCACGCTGTCTGCCGAGATCGTCGTCCACGCCTTTGCGGACGAGGAGCAGCGCCGACGCCCGGCGAGTGCGGCCAGCAGTCGTTTCCAGAATGCGGTTTACGAATTTCTGCCCGCTCCCGGGCAGTTGGTCGGCGAAAAGACCGAAGCCGGATATACGGGCAACGAGCGTACTCATGAAGATGCCGTAGCTTATGCAGCCGGGAGGCTGGAGGCGCGGAGTTATGTTTCGCTCGGGGGATTCGGCGGTTATCTGATCGTCGGGTTCGATCACAGTATCGCCCGAATGGAAAGCGGCTACGATTTTTCCATTCAGGGGAATGCGTTCGACACCAGCTCGGAGCCGGGTGTGGTGTGGGTCATGCAGGACGTGAACGGCAACGGCGAGCCCGATGACGAGTGGTATGAGTTGCGGGGCAGCGAAACGGGCAAGGAAGGGACTGTCTCCGGTTATGCCGTGACTTATTACCGCCCTGCCGGAAGGGGGATGGACGTGCAGTGGACCGATTCGGAAGGTCGCAGCGGCACGGTCGAATACAGGGGTGAGTTTCACGACCAGGATTTCTATTATCCGGCTTGGGCCGCCGATACTTATACGTTGCGCGGTACGCTGCTCGAATCTCGGAATATGGTCGATGACAGAGGGTTTTGGATCAACCGCCCTTACGAGTGGGGTTATGCCGACAATTACGGAAGCGACTGTCTTGCGGGCGGCGATGCAATGGACGGAAAGGGACAGAGCAACGGATTCCGAATCGCCAATGCCATGCAGCCCGACGGAACGCCTGTCGAACTGAAGTACATCGACTTCGTCAAAGTACAGGTGGGGGTCAATGCCAAGAGCGGTCCGCTGGGCGAGGTTTCGACCGAAGTTTTCTCCTTCGCCGATCTTTCGATCGCGGAGTAAGGCTGCGGAACGAATCCGCCGGATTGCCTCTCTTTTCCGCTTGGGACAGGAGAAGAGTTGCCCGGAAACATCTGCAGAGAGAGAATCTACATCGACAAGAGAAGCTCCCGGAAACGATTTGCGTTTCCGGGAGCTTCTCTCTTGTACTGCTTGCGGTCGGAGTCTTCGGGTTCCGTTTACCGCGCTTAAAGCGTCAGGGGGAAACCCGCGTAGAAATCGAGGATCTTGGTGCGGAATATGAATTCGTATTTGGCCTGGATCTGGTCGGATTCGGCCTTCTGCATGCGGGTCTTGGCGTCGTTGTAGTCGAAGGTCGTCGAGCGGCCCGCAGCGTATTTCTCGGCTTCGTACCTGAAGGCGACCTGTGCGGAATTGAGCGCTTTTTCCGCCGAACGGTATTTCAACAGGGCGGCATCGGCCTGGTAGTAGGCCGTTTCGATCTCTTTTTGCAGGGTCTGCTCGGCTTCGGTCAGGACGAGCTGCTGGCTCCGTACGCCCAGTTTGGCCGTTCGCACGCTGTTGCGGGTCGCCATGCGGTTGAAGATGGGGATGTTGATCGCCACCCCTACGTATTCGGTGCTGTTGTTGCGGAACTGCGTCCGAAAGCGGGATTTACCGCACCGTAGCGAACGAGTGATAGACGTTGGTGCCGTATCCTCCTGTCAGCGTGATCTGGGGGTAGTAAGCCGCACGGGACATCCGCACCGCCCGGAGAGCCTGCTCGAGGCGGAAGCGCTCGGCCTGTATGCGGGGACGGTTGTCCAGGGCGTAGGAGAGCACTTCGGCCGGGTTACGCAGGTGACGCATCGACTCCACGGTGAGGCTGTCGAAAGTCGGGGCGACTATGTCGAATCCTTCGGCACTCGTCCGGTTCAGGGCCTGGCTCAGGGCCAGCAGGGAGAGTGAGAGGTCGTTGCGGCTTTGGGTTAGTTTGTATTCGTCGGCCGCCAGCAGGGCTTCGTTTTCGTAAAGCACCGACTCGGCGACTTTGCCCGTTCGTACCTGCTCCCGGCTGCGTTCCACCTGTTGTGTGCTCAAGGCGAGCGCTTGCTCTGCAACATTAACCAACTCCTTTGCGACCAGCACGTCGAGGTAATACGACATAATATTGACCGATACGTCTTCTCGGATCCGGTCCAGGTCCTGGACAGCGGCTTTCAGGCTCAGCTTGCCTGCTGCGATTTCGTGGTTGATGCGTCCGCCCATGAAGACCGGCAGCGAGGCCGAAACGCCGAGCGAACCCGACACCTGGTTGTTGTCGGCGTAGGTGTTGTTGCTGATGAGGCTTCGTCCGAAGCTGAAGTTCGTACCGAGGTTGGCACCGAGGTCGGGCAGGCGGCTGTGGCGCGAGGTGTTGAGTTCGACGGAGCGCTGTTCGACTTGCAGCGCCTGTTGCTGGATCTGTATGTTATGTTCGTGGGCGTATCGGATGCAGTCGTCCAGGCTCCAAGGGTCTGCTTCGGGTGTCGGAGTCGGAATTTGGGCCTGCGCCGTGCTGCCCGCGAGCAGCAGTGCGATGAAAAGAGTTCCGAATTTCATGGTGGCAGGGATTTAGATGGACTGTTGTTGGAGGTTGCGGACTTTGTCCGTTTCGGTGACGCCGGATACGATTTCGATGTTCACGCCGTCCGACAAACCGAGCGTTACGTCCCGTTTCTCGAAGGTTTGTTCGGGGCTCTCCTCAGGACTGGTGAGGATATAGACGCAGGGCTTGCCCTCTTCGAACTGGATGGTGCTTTCGGGCAGTGTGAGAACACCTTCGCGGCTGTCGGTCACGATGCTGGCATTGGCGCTGTAACCTGCACGGACGAAGACCGATTCCGGGATCTTGGCGGCGGCCTTCACCTCGAACATGATGATGCCGTTCACATCGGCGGCTTTGGGCGAGATGTACTCCAGCGTGGCTTGCAGCACGGTACCCTGCATGGCGCCGATGGTCAGTACGACGGGCATGCCGGCATGCAGGCGGCCGATGTCGGTTTCATCGACATTGCCCCGGAAGAGCATGTCGCCCATGTCGGCGACCGTGGCGATCGTGGTGCCGTCGTTGAAGGTGTTGGCCTGGATCACCGAGTTGCCGACCTTGATCGGTACGTCGAGGATCATACCCGTGATGGTGGAGCGTATCTGGGTGTTGCTTAAATCTTTGTATCGGTTGGTAATACCGGTTTTGACGATTTCCAGGTTGTCTTCGGCATTCTGGAACTCCTCTTCGGCCTGGCGCAGGGTGGTCTGCCCCTTCTCGAACTCCTCCTGCGATACCACGCCTTTGGCATAGAGGGCTTCGGTGCGTTCGAACTCCTTGCGGGTCTGGTCGAGCGAGAGCCGGGCTACCGTCACGCGGGATTCGGCGGCATTGAGGGTTCCCATTTCGGGAATGACCTCACCGTAGCGATGACGTCGCCCTGTTTTACACGGTCGCCGGCCTTGCAGAGCACCTCGGAAATGATACCCGAGATCTGGGGCTTGATGAGCACCTCGTCGCGGGGTTCGACCTTGCCCGAGGCGATGACGTACTGACGGATCGTGTCATGCACGGGGGTTGCGAGGGTGTAAACCACCTTTACGGGGCGGGTTTTGTTCCAGAGGAAGACGAACGTGCCGACGAGCAGTGCGAGGAACAGGATGCCCAGGAAAATCTTCAGAAACTTTTTCATATTATGTCGGTTTTTTGCGTTTGTTGCGAGTTTCGGGGTTTATTCTTCGCGGATCGCGTCCACGGCTTTGATTCGCAGTGCCCGGGTCGCAGGGATGATGCCTGCCAGCAGGCTGCCCAGAACGAGGATACCCAGCGCGAGCATCCCCATACCGAAGGAGATCTGCCATGAAATATCGGGCAGGTGTTGGTCCATCTGGGCGGCCCGCGCGTAGAAACTGTCGGCGATGGAGAGAACGCCTACGCCCGCACCGAAACCGAAGATGCCCGCGATGAAAGTGAGGATGAAGCTCTCGGAGAGGATTTGCGAAAGGATCGTCAGGGGCGAAGCGCCGATGGCGCGGCGGATGCCGATCTCCTGCGTGCGTTCGCGTACCAGCACCAGCATGATGTTGCTGATGCCCACGATGCCCGCGAGCAGCGTGCCCAGACCTACGATCCACGTAAGCAGGGAGATGCCTCGGAAGAGCCCCATGATCTTGCCGAAGACCTCGGAGGTGTCCTGAAAATAGATCGCCTTCTTGTCGTCGGGAGCGATCAGGTGCCGTGCGGCGATGCTTTGCCGGCAGTCCTGGATCACCTCTTGGGTCGGTTCGTCCGCATATCCGGTGAGTGCCAGCATGTCGATCGTCCGTCCCAGTCCGTACATTTGCTGTACGAGCAGCGCCGGGATGACGACGGTCCGCTCCGGGTCGCTGAAGGCCATCATACCGCCCAGGGGTTTGGTAACGCCGACGACCGTGAAGTAGGAACTGCCGATCTGGATCGTTTTGCCTGTGGGATCTTCTCCGCCGGGGAAGAGGTCGCGCCAGACCTGAAGCCCGATTACGCAGACTTTGCGCTGGCGCAGTTCATCGACTTCGTTCAGGTAGCGCCCCATGAGAATCTGTTGGGGGGCGATCTGCTGCATGTCGGGCGAGTAGCCCATCAGTCCGAATTCGCCTTTGTGGTCTTGGTGGCTCATGTTGCGTTGGTTGCCCCAGCAAATGGCCGAGATGTATTCGATGCGGGGCAGTTTCCGGAGCGCTTCCAGGTCGTCCCAGTCCAGTTCCCAGCTACGGCCCGTAGGCATACCTTCGTATGGGACGGAGGTGCGGTCGGACATGATGAAAATGGCGTTGGTGGCCGTACCGCCCAGTTGGGCGCGGAACATGCGGCCCAGCCCCGTGCCGGCACCCAGCAGGACGATCAGCATGAAGATACCCCAGAAGACACCCAGCGCCGTCATGATGCTGCGCCTGCGGTTGCGGGAGATCGTCTGCCAGATTTCGTTCCAGCGATCCGTATCGAAAAATCCTGTCATAGTCTGGTTCCTTATCTTGCTGTTATCTTTTTCGTATCTTCTTTTCTGTCGGTCGTAGTTGCGCGACAACGCGCGTATTGATTTTACCTACCTCTAAATCCCTTCCTCGGGAGGGGACTTTGGCCGTCCTTCGGAGTTCGGCTGCCTCCTTGTCTTGTTCCCGGTTTTTCGTTGCTCTTTTCGTTCCTTTTGGTTGTAGTTTCGCGGCAGAGCCGCGTGTTCCAATTTTATCCTTCCCTGAATCCCCTCCTCGGGAGGGAACTTTGGTCGTCCTTCTGACGCCGGGGTGGTTCCTTACCGGCGTTGCGGGCGTTTCCTTATCTTTTTCCCGGCTTGTCGTCCCCGGCCGTTGCGTTTTCTTCCGTTTCTCGCTTCCAGTTGTTGCGGCTCCTTTTATCTTTTGTCCCGGCCGCTGCGGTTTTCGTGTCGGTTATTTGTTGTGTCGAAGGGCATCGACGGTCTTCAGTCGGGCGGCCCGGCGGGAGGGGATGTAACCTGCGATAAGTCCGGCCAGCACCAGAACGATCGTCGCGCTTACCGCTACCGAGAGGTTCAACGTCGGATTGACGAAGATGTTGAACGTGTTCTCCTCACCGGGCGGAGTTTGTGTCATGAGCTTGTTCACTCCTTCCATGGCGAATACGCCGAGCACCATCCCGATATAGCCGAATGCGGCGGTAATCATCACCGATTCGGTCAGGATCAGCCGGATGATCGACGAGGGTTTGGCTCCGAGAGCCTTGCGAATGCCGAATTCGAAGGTGCGCTCCTGCACCGTTACCAGCATGATGTTGCTCACGCCCACGATGCCTGCGAGCAGCGTCCCCAGACCGATGATCCAGATGAAGAGGTTGATGCCGCCGAAGACGAGCATCATGTTCTTGTAACCTTCCATGCGGTTGTAGATCCAGACGGCGCTTTCGTCGTCGGGCGCGAAGGTATGTTCGGCAGCCAGACGATTGCGGAGCCGTTGTTCGAATTCGGCCATCTTCTGATCGGTGTCGATGTCTTTCACCGAAAGATAGGTCTGTCCTACGCTCGGATCGCTGTGGTTGAAGAGCAGTTGGGCGGTCGTCAGCGGGATGAAGGTGAATGTGTAGGAGCCGAACTGGTCCATCTCGAAAACACCGATGATGCTGTACGATGTTCCGTTGACCAGGAGGTGCTGTCCGACGGGACTTTGACCGTGAAACAGGACATCCCGCACGTTTTTATCCACGACGATCACCTTGCGCCGCTCCCGAAGGTCGGTATCGTTCAGGAAGCGTCCGTCGAGCACCCTGACATTCATGATTTCGCGGTATTCCGGGTCGCTGCCGACTACGGCCGCATTGTTCAGAAAGTCGCGTCCGTGGGAGAGGTTGTATTGTCCCGGTCCCTGTACGCGGGCGGAAACCTTATCTACTTCGGGAAATTCGGTGCGCAGGATCTCCAGGTCGCGGTTGGTGATGTTGATGCGCCGCCACTTGTCGTAGCCCTTGTAGGGTTGCGAGGTCCAGCCGCCGTTGATGATGACCGAATTGACGGCCATCGATCCGAAATTGGAGAGCGTGCCGTTTTTCAGTCCGTTGCCCGAGCCGAGCAGGATGACCAGCATGAAGATGCCCCATGCGACCGAGAAGCCCGTGAGGAACGTGCGCAGCTTGTTGCGGCGGATCGACGCCCAGATTTCCAACAGCAACTCTCTCATGGCCGGAGGTTTTGGATCGAACCGATCACGCCGTCCTTCAGGTGGATGATCTTGTCCGTCTGGTCGGCGATCGACTGTTCATGGGTTACGCAGATGATGGTCATGCCCGTCCCGTTTACCTGCCGCAGCAGGTCCATTACCTCCTGCGAGGTTTTGCTGTCCAGGGCGCCCGTAGGTTCGTCGGCGAGGATGATCTGGGGCTTGTTGATCAATGCCCGGGCGATGGCCACGCGCTGTTTCTGGCCGCCCGACATTTCGTTGGGCATGTGGTGGGCCCAGTCGCGGAGTCCCAGCCGGTCGAGGTATTCGAGGGCTTCGGCATTGCGTTTGCGGCGCGAAACGCCCTGGTAGTAGAGGGGAAGGGCGACGTTTTCGACCGCGTTCTTGTAGTTTATCAGGTTGAACGACTGGAAAATATAGCCGATCATGTTGTTGCGGGCGGCAGCGGCCTGCGTCTCGCTCAGGTGCTTGATCAGGCGCCCGTTCAGGAAATATTCGCCCGTGTCGTAGTCGTCCAGGATCCCGAGGCATGTTCAGCAGGGTCGATTTGCCCGATCCCGAGGCCCCCATGATCGAAACCAGCTCGCCCTTTCCGATTTCGAGGTCGATGCCCTTGAGTACATGCAGCGGAGCGCCGTTGTGGTAGGTCTTGTTGATGTTTTCGAGTACAATCATATCGAGAGGGAGTGATCCCGTTTTTTTATGGTCGTTGATTTTGTTTCGGCGTATTTCCTGTTGATCCGTGAAGTGTTCCTGCCGGTCGAAACCGAAGGGTTCTGCGGGGTGTTTCCTGTGCCGGCGTCATGTAATTCCTCGACTTTGGGAAACGCTTGCAGGCACTGCGTCCGTTCTTATCGTTTGTTGCGATAAAGATAGAAAGTATATTTGTGAAAAACAAGAAAAATTTATCGAAAATCAATAAAATTTTACCCCCCCCGATAGATCGGTCGAGAGGGGGATTTTGTGTGGAAAAAAGACCGTCCCATCCTCTGAAAAAGGAGGCGGGACGGTCTTTAGTTATTCCGCATACACGGTTATTCCGGTTTCGGCAGGAGTCCTTTTTGATATACTTTATAATATATGGATCTTGCGTGAAAATCATCTCTGCGCGGAGCGGACAGGTGCCCGCGAACGATTCCTGCACATGGAATCGAGGAATCTATTTGAGCCGCAGGAACGAATAGCCGAAGCGTTCGCAGGCGGCTTTTTCCAACTCCTCGCGGGCCGAGGGATGCGCAATGTCGATCAGGGCGCGGGCACGCTCGGCGAGTCCTTTACCCAGCAGGTAGGCCGCACCGTACTCCGTGACGACGTATTGTGTCTGGAAACGGGTGGTCACCACGCCGGCGCCGGGCGTCAGCAGGGCCTTGATCTTGGAGTGTCCCTTCGAGGTGGTCGAGGGGAGCGCGATGAAGGTTTTACCGCCTTCGGAGAGGGCGCCGCCGTACATGAAGTCGTGTTGTCCGCCTACGCTCGAGTAGATCATCGTGCCGATCGAGTCGGCGCAGATCTGGCCCGTCAGATCGACCTCCAGCGCCGAATTGATGGCCATGACCTTCGGATTCTCGCGGATGCGGAACGGGTCGTTCGTCCATGCCACGTCCTTCATGATCAGGTCTTCGTTGTAGTCCATGTATTCGTAAAGCCGCTTCGAGCCGAGAGCCAGCGACGCGAGGTTCTTGCCCGGAAGCACCTTCTTCTGCGAGTTGTCGATCACACCGCTCCGAATCAGGGGTACTACCCCGTCGGTGAGTGCTTCGGTGTGGAGTCCCAGGTGTTTATGATCGCCCAGGGCCGCGAGTACCGCGTTGGGGATGCCGCCCACGCCGATCTGGAGGGTCGCACCGTCGGGAATCAACTCGGCGATGTAGCCGCCGATCTTGCGGTCGATTTCGCTGGGCTGGGCGGTCGGAAGCTCCACCAGAGGTTCATCGACTTCGACGGCGGCCGTGAGTTTCGAGACGTGGATCAGCGCATCGCCGTAGGAGAACGGCACGTGGGGGTTGATCTGGGCGATAACGACTTCGCACATTCGGCGGCCGAAACGCGAGGCGGCGAGGTGCCGAAGCTGCAATAGCCGTCCGCATTGGGGCGCGAA
>ENA-OPYT01000096-OPYT01000096.1-human-gut-metagenome-genome-assembly--contig:-NODE-96-length-26958-cov-3.003019_pt1 | contig 26958 bp, 27 predicted proteins | sample MGYA00242636_ERZ504480 | MGnify/ENA primary metagenome ERZ504480 (study PRJEB26092, sample SAMD00036228) | human gut metagenome | host: Homo sapiens | study: EMG produced TPA metagenomics assembly of...
GGAGAAGTACGGCGAGGCCATCGATCGCGAGAGTGCCTACGAGAAGCTTGCCGCCGAGAAGAGCGCCGCTGCCGAGGCCGACGCGCTGGCTGCCGAGCGCGCCCAGCTGGAAAAGGAGCGCGCCGAATTCGAGAAGCAGAAGGCCGCCGAGGCCGATCGGGCCGCGAAAGCTGCGGCCAAGGAAGAAGAGCGTGTTGCCAAGGCTGCCGAAAGAGAGGCTGAGCGTGCCCAGAAAGCGGCCGAGAAAGAAGCCGAGCGCGCCGCTCGAGCTGCCGAGAAACAACGCGAGCAGGCCATGAAAACGGTCAGCTCCGTCATCGGCCAGATCGGGCGCGAGACAGCCGGCAACTTTTGCGGGGTTTTTGGGAACTGCGAAGTAGGTTCTCGCTGCCGTACAATACTGCCCAATGATATTGAATGGCCGCAACATAGATGGGCTGCGGGCGCCCCGGCATCGCGACGCTGACGCGGCGACGCTTCGTGGCCGGTGCGGCGTGCGCAGTGGCGTGTGCGGCGGCGGGGCTGCTTGTCGGTTGCGGGTCGTCCTCTAAGTCGGCGGAGGTGGCCGCCATCGAGCCCTACGTGAGTCCCTACGATTGGTCCGGCCTCGTGCGCGAGGGCGAGAAGCTGGCGTACTACGAGAACGATGCGCTCTGTTCGCGCTGGGGCATCGATGTGTCGGAGCACCAGGGCAACGACATCGATTGGGCCGCCGTTGCCGACGCCGGCGTGCAGTTCGCTTTCGCCCGCATCGGCAACCGGGGCGCCACGGAAGGTGCGCTTTCCGCCGACGAGTTCTTCTTCCAGAACGCCATTCGCGCCGGGGAGGTGGGCATCCAGGTGAGCGCCTATTTCTTCTCTCAGGCGCTGACCGAAGACGAGGCTCGCGAGGAGGCCCGGTTCGCTCTGGACAACCTGCGCGAAACCGAGGCTGCGGGCGCCACGTTCTCCTACGTCGCCTACGACCACGAGCCCGTGGAAATCGAAGGCGCCCGAGCCAACAATCTTTCCAGCGACCAGCTGACCGCCAATGCCCGTGCGTTCTGCGAGGCCATCGCCGCGGCCGGCTACGCGCCCATGCTCTACGGAAACCAGCGCGACTTGCTGCGTCTCGCGCCCGAGCTGCGCGCCGCCTATCCAGTGTGGTTGGCCGAGTACGATGTGGAAGCTCCCACCGCGCCGCTCGACTTCGCCATTTGGCAGTACACCAACGCCGGCAGCGTCCCCGGCATCCCCGCCGACGTCGATTTGAATGTGTGGCTAGAGCCCTAGCGGATGGCCTTTTCCTATCTCTCCCCTATAATAGGTTGTGCAATCTGATCGGTTCCGACCGATCTTTCGTCATTTTGCAGCCATTTCAAACAGGGTGTTTGAGCTGGGAAAACTAGGGTTTTACCTGGTCAGAGCGTGGCTTGAAAATGACGAAAGATCGGCGTTTTCCACGAGAAGGAGTCCTGTGAACATCAACAACGCCATTCTGCATGTGTTCGATTTCGTGTCCTGCGTGAACGTGTTCGCGCAGGTGCCCATGGATCTGGGGAACAAGGCCGCCAAGCGCTACGTCACGTCCCAGGCCAAGCGGACTTTGAGCAACCTGGACAGCAAGCGCGGCACGTTCGCGGAGAACAGCCTGTTCGCCGAGGAGCTGCGCGCCTATTTCCGCGGCGAGCGCGATTTCGTGGGGCTGTCCCAGCAGATCGGCGAGTTCATCGTCGGCGAGCTGTCGCGCATGGAGAAGACGCCCTCGACCGACCTGCTCGTCGTCGATTTCGAAGGCGACGCCGACCAGACGGCGCGCGAGATGACCGACGAGGAGGCCGAGGCCGCCTACAAGGCCCGCGGCCCGCGCTACTTCGCGATCATTCTGCTGGAGAGCCGCCAGGCCTACATGCACGAAGTGGGCAGCAACGACTTCGGCGACACCGCTACCACCATCGCGCGGCACCACGCCATTCTGCCGAACCCGTCTCAGAAGGTGGCATCCTTCGCGCTCATCTCCGCCGACGACATGGCCGTGTGGTTCGTGGATAAGGAACGAGAGATTGCTGGCGAGAAACGCTGGATCATCCCCGATGGTCTGCTGCAGTGCTCCATGGAGGCCTCGAGTCGCGAAGTGCTGGAAGCGGTGACCACCGTGGTGGAAGAGGTCGCCGAGGAGTTCGGCGCCAACACGGCGGTGGCGCTTTCGCGGGCAAAGGCCTACGTGGCCGAGAATGCCGAGGAGTCCGACGAGGTGGACGCCCGCGAGCTGGGCCGCGAGGTGTTCGCCGACCAGCCCCGCGTCGCCGAGCGCTTCGAGGCCGCTGTGGAAAAGGGCGCCCTGCCCGAGCGCGTCGTGGTGGAAAAAGCCGTGGCCAAGCGGGTCACCAAGAGTCACAAGATCCGCACCGACACGGGCATTGAGCTCACCTTCCCGGCCGAATACGGTGAGAACTCCGATTTCATCGAGTTCTTCAGCACCCCGGACGGCCGCATCGAGATCGCGCTCAAAAACATCGGCGCGATTGAGAACCGCTAGGATACCTATCGGAAAAACCGAGGGCCGTGCGCCTGCAAGAGGGCTAGAATGGGGAACGATTCAACGAACGCCCCTTGCCGGCCCGCGCGGTCGGCCGATTTCGAAGGGAACCTTATGACGAACCTCTACGAACGCGAAGACGCCTACATCCCCCGCGTGGCCGCTATCCACGATTTGTGCGGCTACGGCAAGTGCTCGCTGGGCGTGGCCATTCCGGTGCTGTCCGCCGCCGGCTGCGACGTGTGCCCCGTGCCCACGGGCCTGTTCTCCAGCCACACCGCCTTCCCCGGCTGGTACATGCACGATACCACCGACATTCTGGGCGATTATCTGGCTGCCTGGGCGGGTATTGGCGTGGAATTGGACGCGGTGTATTCCGGGTTCCTCGGCGCCCCCGAGCAGGTAGACATCATCAAGCAGGTGTGGGAGGCCTACCCGAAGGCCCTGCGCGTGGTGGATCCGGTCATGGCCGATCACGGCAAGGTGTACCCCACCTACACGCCGGAGCTGGTGGAAGCCATGGGTACGCTGGCCAACGGTGCCGACATCCTGACGCCCAACCTCACCGAGGCGGCCATCATCTTGGGTCGCGGGTGGCAGGGTGCCGACGTGGACGAGCCCACGGTGCGCGAGATGATTCTGGAGCTGCGCGAGCGCGGCGCGAAGAACGTGGTGCTGAAGGGCATCGAGCACGGCGACGGCCTCATCCACAACTACGTGTGGGGCGACGCCATCGACTTCACGGAAACCACCAACGCCAAGCTGCCCTACATGCTGCACGGCACGGGCGACGTGTTCGCGAGCACCCTGCTCGCTGCGGTGATGGCCGGCTCGAACCTGGCCGAGGCCACGGCCTTCGCCGCCGACTTCACGGCCGACGCCATGCTCATCTCCGCCAAGCAGCCCAATTTCGAAGACCGCGGCGTCTCCTTCGAGCCTTTGCTCGGGAAGGTGACAGCCCTGCTGGGGTAAAGGTTCGTGCTTTCGCGCGGCTCGCACCGGGAAGAGTGTGGGCCGCGTTGCAGAGCAGCACATCTACCGCAAGGGTTCGCTATTTTGCGAAATGATGCCGTAGGGCTGATTGAGGCTTCTCTGTATTTCCCCTATTTTTTCCCTTATTTCCCTATTTCTTCCCTTATTCACTTATTCCTTCTCTTATTTTGGGTTCTGAAGGGAAGAGAGGCACGGAAGGGGCTATCTCGTCGCCCATTCGGCCCGTCGCAGCGAAGCCCAGTTCTTCATAACGTGTGGCAAGAAGCTGGTGGAGCGCTGCCCAGTTAAGGCTCTGACCGTCGCCGAGCGGCCCTTCTCTTTCGAATGCTAGTCTTGTGTGAGGACTTCGGCGGCGGCAATGAGAGCCGCTCCATCTACGTGCGTCCGATATGAGTTGTTAATCTCAGCTTCCCAAGTTGCATCCGTCGGAACAACGCGGGCTACTTCATCGCCCTCTTCGTTTAAAGCAACGTAGGCATCGTCCTTGCGACGCACTATGAGCACCTCGCCGGTGTCGCAGCGCACCGAGCTCCGATGCTCGTGCAGCCGCGCGTACTGAGAGCCCCATTCCACCATTGAAAGCAGCACGGGTCTCAGGCTTTGGCCCAAGGCGGTAAGCGTGTACTCTACGCGAGGGGGCACTTCGGCGAAGGTCTCGCGGGTAAGCAGGCCGTTCTCCTCCATGGTACGCAAGTTCTGCGTGAGTACCTTGGTCGACACGCCGCCGAGGGCCTTGCGAATCTGCCCGAAACGTCGCGTTCCGTAGATAAGCTCTCGCAAAATAAGCACCACCCAGCGGCTACTGATGAGCGAAAGGGTAACTTCAACGGGGCAACGAGGAAGAGAATGAGCAGAAGGCGTGGTCATTTTACAGCTCCTACCTTAATAGATTCAAAATGAAACTATATAACAAAATAGTTCCTACTTTCCATAATACTGTACAGCATTATATACTCTCTCCGGCAAATCGCAACCGAGAGAAAGAGAGCGAACCATGCAGGAAGTCGTTGAGTTCCTTACCGCAAATCCCGTCCAGTATCTGGCTACGGTCGGTGCCGATGGGAAGGCGAAGTGCCGCCCCTTCATGTTCCTGATGGAGCACGAAGGAAAGCTGTGGTTCGGCACCAACAATCAGAAGACCGTGTTTGCCGAGATGCAGGAAAATCCGTACGTGGAGGTTTGCGCGTCCACCCCTGATTTCCGGTGGATCCGCTTGGGAGGGAAGGCGGTGTTCGAGGACAATCGCGCCGTGAAAGAAGCCTGCATGAACATCCCCATGCTGAAAGACCAGTACCAGACGGCGGATAACCCCCATTTTCGAGGTGTTCTACCTGACTGATGGAGAGGCGACCATTGCCGATATGACTGGCAATGCGCCCACGGTGGTGAAGCTGTAGGCTGCTTTATCGAGAAAAGGAAGCGGATCGGGCTTTCACCTAGCCTCCCCTGTGAGAGCCCATTCGACGCATGAACGATGTGAGAGAAGCCGGTGCTGTTGGGGCGCCGGCTCGTATGAGAAAGTGTCGCTATGGATATCACTCCTTTCGCCGTGAATCAGTTTATTCCGCATCCTATGATGGTGTTTGCTGCGAGCACCTACAACAAGGACGAGTCGCCCCATCTTGCCCTTGTCAGCTGGGTGAACTTCTATTGGGACGACGGACTTGGGGTTACGCTGTGCATGGATGGCGATAAGGCGGTGAAACGGAACTTCGAGCGTGAGGGGGCGCTAGTTCTCAACGCGCTGTCGCGCGATATGTTCGATGCGGTAGAGGCCCTTGGTCGCGCCTCGGGGGCGGAAAAGGACAAGGCCATCGCACGCTTCGCCCTAGAGGCTGCCGAGCACGTGCATGCGCCTCGGCTGTGCGAGAGCCCTCTGCGCTATGAACTCAGCTTGCGGGAGAATTTTTCCTATAAGGGCAGCAACCTCTACCTGTGCGCTATAGACAGCGTCTCGGCAGCCGATGACGCTGTGAGCGACGATGGCTCCTCTTACGATATCGTCGCGGCAAATCCGCTTTTGGTGTCCCAAAAGAACTACTGCTGCTTGGGCGCGCAAGATGTGCTCGGCGCATGGTGCTAGGTGCTGCCCCTTCGCAACGTATTTCGACGTTCATGTTCGACTATTGCGATTTTGCAACAGCTGTCAGATCGCAGCGCGAAGGCCGAATCGCTACAATGGAACAGTCGTCAGTCCATGAGAAGGGGTTTGGTTGGAGCGGCGTCGCCTTGCAAAAAAAGTTCTTTCTGCTTGCCGGTGTGGTAAGCGTGCTTGTGCTGTGCGTGTATCTCGCCTGGTTTTACCACGCCCAAAGCATTGAGAACGATCGGCGCGCCCTCGCTGAAGCCCGTGTGCTGTCCGCAGAGATTGGGGCTGCCTGGGATTACATCGATGCCGTCCAGCCGCAGATCAACCGCGCGACGGGCGAAACCTCGGGAATTTATTGCGCGGTGGCGGCCAAAGACATCGCCAAGCGCTTCTCCGCCGGATCTGCCTATTCGATTCGCTACATTCGTGGAAATCCCCGTAACACCGAGGATGCCCCCGATGACTTCGAGCGCAAGGCGCTTTCCTCCTTCGAGGAGGGCGTCGTTGAAGAGTACTACGGGCTCGAGCATCAAGGAGACAGTTCGGTCTTCCGCTATGTGGGCCTGCTTGAAATAGAGGATGGATGCCTGCCGTGCCACGGTGATCCGGCGGGTGAGAAGGATATCACCGGCTATGCAAAAGAGGGAATGGCCGAAGGAGACGTGGCGGGCGCGGTGTCCATTGTTATGCCCATGGATTCCATCATTGCCGACGCGAAGGCCGATTTGGTCAGCACGGTAGTATTTTTTCTGCGTACTGATGGGGTCGGTTACCTTGGTTCTTGCCTTGGGCCTGCGTACCTGGATTACCGCTCCCATTGTTGACGAGAACAAGAAGCTGCGCCATGAAGCCGAGGATCAGTCGAACTTCCTTACCATTATTACCCATGAGCTGAAAACGCCGCTGTCGTCTATTCTCGCTTTTACGGAGCTATGGAAAGAACGCATGCCCGATGACTCGCCAGAAAGCCGTGCGCTCGTAAATGAAGTGGAGACGAACGCACGCGTACTGCTGGCGATGATCAACAACGTGCTCGATGCGGCCAAGTTGGAGGCGGGCACGCTCAGTCTCGCCCAGGACGAGTTCGACGTATACGATTTAGCTGGCCAAGTGAAGGCTACTATGGGCCCGCTGGCCAAGAAGAAGGATGTGTCCTTTAAGGTGAAGGTGAGCCCCGATACCCCCTTGCTTTTGGGTGATGAGGAAGTGCTGCGTCGCATCGTCGTGAATTTGGTGAACAATGCGCTGCGGTTCACCGATTCGGGAGGTTGGGTTGAATTGCAGCTTGCCTATCGAGAAGGACGGTTCGTCATTTGCGTGTGCGACAACGGCTGCGGTATTCCTGCCGAACAGCTCGATCATGTCTTCGATCGTTTCGTGAGCGCTCCCCATTCGGAAACAACGAGCGAGGGGGCACGGGCCTCGGTCTGTCCATTGTGCGTAACTTCTCCACCATGATGGGCGGCAATGCTTCAGTGAAAAGCCTGGAAGGAGAAGGCAGCTGCTTTACGGTGGAACTGCCTCTGCCGGCCATTCCCGACGAGGTCGAGGAAGGCGATGATGCCGCCGATACGGGGCTTCCCTTGGCCGATGAGCCTTCAGCCGATTCGTTGTGTTCACGAGAAGGAGGAAACCATGAGCCGTCGTGACGCGTTGGTCCTCGTTGCCGACGACGACAATAGCTCGAGCAGCGCTATTGAGAAGATGCTCGCCAAAGATGGCCATCGCTGTCTGCGTGCAAGGAATGGGCAAGAGGCGCTGCGTCTGTTTTGGGATGAGCGGCCCGATTTGATCATTCTCGACGTAATGATGCCGCTTCTCGACGGCTTTCAGGTATGCGAACGCATTCGCGAGCATGATCGGGCTACACCGGTGCTGTTTCTTACGGCTAAAGGCGATATCGTGGACAAGCGCATTGGCTACGGCATTGGCGGCGACGATTATTTGGTAAAGCCCTTCAGCGGAGAAGAGCTGCGGTTGCGGGTGGGGGCTCTCTTGCGTCGCGCGCAAATTGCGGCAGAAGCCGCAGCGTCCGCGCCCCAAAGCGAGCTATACCACGTAGGCGACCTGGAAGTGAACGTGCGCACGGGGAATGTGCGCCTGGCGGGAAAACGAGTCGAGCTTACTCCCAAGGAGTCGAGGATCATGGCGGTGCTGGCATCGCATCCTGGGGGAGGTATACAGCAAGCGCGATCTTATCGAGGAGATTTGGGGAGAGGAGTATCTGGACTCGTCTATCGCCATTTCCGTGTACATACGACGCATTCGAGCCAAGTTGGAGCCGGATCCGAGCGAGCCGCGCTACGTGCAGACGGTATGGCACTGCGGTTACCGGCTGGCAGATGAGGAAGACGAGAAGCGGGACAGTTCTGGGGAATAATCTCGCCTATAGCTTGCGCAAAAATTGCAATAGGGCGAGGACGCCCATTGCGAAAGCGCAATAGTATCGGTTTACGGCTGAGCTTCTTCTAAGATGGTTCGTAGAAGGTTGGAAGGTTGCATCGTTCGAACGACCGATGAGAGGAGGAAGCGATGAAAACCATAAAACCGAGAAAAAATCGCCCTTGCCGGTACGGTGGTGGCAGCTGTAGCGCTGGTCGGCTGCCTTGGCTGTGCAGCCCAGACTCAAACGGCGGACACAGGCGCCGCGCAGGAGCCGGTTCAGCAAGAGCAGACGGAGCAACAGGCTGCTGCTCCGGAGAAGGTGGCCAAAAAAGACGCTCGCTGAGTGGGTAACTACTTATCCCAATCAGGGAAACAGACTATATGGAAGCGAAGATGGCCCACACCTATGACGCCTTTGCGGGGGCGAGTCAGCAGGCGTTTGGCGGGGAGGATGCAGCAGTGGCTTGCGCCGCCTGTCATGCCCGTGAGGACTTCCAAACGGTTTATAATGAGCAAGGCGAGACGATTCTTGACAAAAACGCCTCTGACTACGAGATGGAATGGTCCAATTGCACCAATTGCCACGTAGGCGATCCTGGCGAAGGTAAAGTAGAGGGTGGCAACGCCTATGGTGATGCTACTTCCGTGAGTGCCAAGGCATTGTTCCCCGAGGAGGACTATGTATGCGGTCAGTGCCACGCCATGTTCCCCGGCGCGGCCTATCTTGAGGATGCGAACAAGGGTATCGATCAATACAAGTATGGCTTCGAGCCTGAAGAGATGCTTCGTGCCATGAAAGAGTATTACGAGGCGAATCCAGTTACTGAAACAACGATTTGCGCCGGCATGGTAGGGGTTCCCCATGCTTGATCCCGAAATTGATACGATGCTGTACCTCACGGACGCTTGCACCGAATTGGAGCTCTTCCAGGACGGCAACCATCAGAAGATGGGCCTCACCTGCACGGACTGCCATATGCCCCAGACCGAGGCCGCCGATGGCGCCACCTACACGCACCACAACATGACGCAATCGCCGCTTGAGAACCCGGCCGCGCTGGAAAAGTGCCTCACGTGCCACAAGAGCCAGGGCGTTGAAGATGCTGACGCCATGGTTACGTTCGTCAAGGGCAAGATGGACGAACTCGCGCAGATTCAGCAGGCTACCAAGACCAAGCTGGACGAGTTCCATGCTAAGCTGGCCGAGGTTGTGGCCGCTGGCAACGCCGATGAGACAAAGCTGCAGGCCGCCAAGGATGCTTACAATCTCGCTAACGTGTACTTCCTGTACCAGGGCACCGCGATGCGTCCCACCGACGGTTCCATGGCCGCCATGAACTTTAGCAAGAGCGTTGAGCAACTACAGAAGGCCGACGATGCCATTGCCGAGGGCATGGCTCAGATCGCCTAGCTTTTGCTAGGGGCGCGTGAAGCACGTAGCTGAAAGACAAACTGCTCCTTTCCCGAAGGGCCGCCGCAATGGCGGCCCTTCGGCGTCTTTCGCATTCGGATTGGGTGTGAGGCTGGTTCTTAAGCCTTGCCGGTGGCGTCCTTCAAAAGGTCGGCGAGCTCGGTGTCGGACAGGTCGTAGTTGTACATCGTGGAGTAGTACGTGCGGGTCACGTCTTCGATGGAGTCGTCGAAGGCATCGGGGTACAGAAGGCGCGGCAGCCACTGCAGGCCCATGAGCTGGTTGACGGTGGGCGGGTTGTTCAGCCAGCAGTAGGGCACGTTGGGTACCTGGTAGTAGTTGCCGGAGTCGATGGCGGCAATGCCCTTCCACGCCGGGTCGTTGCCCACGGTGTCGTAAATGCTGCCCGTCTGGAACACGATGAGGTCGGGGTTCCACAGCGCGATCTGCTCGAGCTGATCTCGTTGCCGTTGCCCTTGCCGGACACGTCGTCAACCACGACCACGTTGTCGGCCACCATGTCCACCACAGCCGCCTGGAACGAAGTCTTGGCGATGGCGTTCAGGCCGTTGTCGCCCAGCAGGTAGGCCATGCGCACGCGCTCGTTTTCGGGAATGTTCTCCATAGTGGTGACCGTCATGTTGTACACGTCGGTGCAGTAGGTGGACAGCTCGCTGCCGCGCTCTTCCATGCCCAGAAGCTCGCCGAGGCGCTCATAGGCCGCGCCGTAATCGGACAGCTTCGCCTCGATGAAGATGACCGGAATGCCCAGCTGCTCCTGAAGCGCGTCCAAGTCCTCCTTGGCGCCTTCTTCGCCTCGCCGGTGTCGATGATGACCTGGGGCGCGGCGGCGGCCACGGCCTCGCGGTTCAGGTCGTCCTTGGCGCCGAGCACCGCGCCGAACACCGGGTAGTCGGCGAAGTTTCTCACCGAAGATCTTCAGCTGGTCGTCGTTGAGCTCCTGGGCCAGGCCCACCATCTTGTCCGGGGCCATGGTGAGCAGCACCTGCTGGGCCGTGAAGCCCGACGGGCAGATCTTGTCGATCTGGGCCGGCAGCTCCACGGTGCGCCCGAGGTCGTCGGTGAAGGTGATGGCGCCGCTTTCGGCCTCGGTAGCGGCCTGGGCTCGGCGTTCGCCTCCTGCTCGGTGGCCGGTGCAGTGGGCTCGGCCGCTCCATTACCCTCACTGTTGGCGCATCCGGCGAGCCCCAGGGCCAAGCAAGTGGACAGGGCGAGCGCTCCAGCCAGAGCCGCGATGCGCCGTTTGTTCCTCGTCGGTTTCAGCATTCGTTTTCCTTTCCTTCCAAGGGGTGCCAGGTTCTACTGGCGTTCTATCTCGCGTACGGGCACGCAGACGCGCACCTTGTCGCCATAAAGAGAGTTGACCTCCACCTCGAGGTCGTACAGCTCGCTGATGAGCTCGGAGGTGATAACCTCGCGGGGATCGCCGAATGCCTTAAGGCCGCCTTCGGAAAGCACCATGGTGGCATCGGAATAGAGAAAGGCGTGGTCGGGGTTGTGGGTCGATTGCACGATGGAGAGCCCCTCGCGGGCCAGCTGCCGCACGCAGGACAGCACGCGCATGGTGTTGCCGTAATCAAGCGCGCTCGTGGGCTCGTCCATGATGATGGTCTGGGCGTTTTGCGCGAGCGCCCGAGCGATGAGCACGAGCTGCTGCTCGCCGCCGGATATCTGCGTGTAGGTGCGATGGGCCAAGTGCTCGATGCCGATGCGGGCCAGCGCCTCGTGGGCTCGCTGCAGCTGGGCCTCGCCGGGCGTGGCGAGCATCTTCAGGTCGTTGCCCGTGGCCATGAGTACCACGTCGACCACTTCGTAGTCGTACACCGGCGCGTGCGACTGGGGAATGTAGGAGATCTCGCGAGCGCGCTCCCGCACCGAAAGCGCGCGCAGATCCTTCCCGTTCACCAGAATCGTGCCGCTATAGTGCGGGGAAAGCCCCAGGATACAGCGGAACAAGGTGGACTTGCCAACGCCGTTGGGCCCGAGCACGTTCACGAGGCACCCGTCGGGAATGGAAAACGAAAGGTCGTGCAAGATCTCGCGGCTTCCGTAGGAGAAGCTCAAGCTGGTCACATCGATGCTCATAGCTTCTTCTTCCGCGTTATGAGGTACAAGAAGAACGGCGCGCCCACGAAAGCGGTGAGGATGCCGATGGGGATTTCGGCGGTGGTGGCAAGGCGGGCGACGTCGTCCACGATGAGCAGGAAGCTGGCGCCCATGAGCATGGATGCGGGAATGAGGCGGCGATAGTCGGCGCCGACGAGCATGCGGCACAGGTGCGGAATGACGAGGCCCACCCAGCCGATCATGCCGGTGACGCAGACGCTCGCGGCGGTGACGAGCGTGGCGGCGATGATGACGACGATGCGGGTGCGTCGGGCGTTCACGCCCATGGTGGCGGCCTCGTCGTCGCCCATGGTGAGGATGTTGATGCGCCAGCGCAGGGCGAACAGCGTAGCGCAGCCGATAAGCATGATGGGGAGCACCATGCCGATGTCGCGCATGTTCGCGCCGGTGAGTGAGCCCATGAGCCAGTAGGTGATGTCGGCCAGCTCGTCAGTGGGGTCGGCCACGAGTTTGGCGTAGGAAACGCCGGCTTGGAACAGTGACGACACCATGACGCCGGCGAGCACGACCACCATCATGTGGTTGCCGCGGGCCCGCGTGCTGATAAGCAGCACCAATAACACGGTGAGCAGGGAGAATCCGAATGCGAAGAGGGATGTTGCGAAAGAGCTCACGCTGAGAAGAATAGCCACGGCCGCGCCGAACGCGGCGCCCTGGCTTGCGCCCAAAATGTCGGGGGAGACGAGCGGGTTTTGGAAGGTGCCCTGGTAGGCGGCGCCGGCGCAGGCCAGGCAGCATCCCACCATGAGGGCCAGCAAAATGCGCGGCAGCCGCACGTTGAAGAAGAGCGTCGCCTGCTGTTCGGTCCAGATGGGGTCAAGCGGGACGATCTGGTTGACGAGCATGGCCACAGCTTGAGCCGGATCGATGGGGTAGCGGCCCAGCAAAAGGGAGATCGCGGTCGCGCCAATGAGGATGAGGGCAAGGGCCAGCACGACAAATCGAGCCCTCCGAGAGGCGGCCGAATGAAGCATGGGTTTTACAGTGCTCGTTTGCATGGCATCTATTATATTCTCAGTCATGAATGATTTACAAGAGAGAATTATTCATGAAGTAAAATGATTTACAAGAGAGAACAATTCGGTAGGATGAGTACTGAGCAAAAGCGCCCGGAATGTCGGGTCGCTATCATCTGAGAAAGGACGAAAGCCATGGGTTGCGCCGAGAAAGACTGCTGCACGAAGGGGGTTGCGACGGGGGCCATTGCGTTTCCCGGCACAAACGAGCCGAATACGCCCTGGAAGCTGTACAACCACCTGATCGCCGGCATTCCCGAGGACGTCGTGGTGCGCGACTATTGTCTGGGTACCCACTGGTCCTACGTGGAAGCCGACAGTGGCATGGGGGTGAGCTTCACCACCACCGGCGGCGCGCGTCGTGGCTACACGGGCGACCTGAGAGGGATGTCCCTGCGCGAGGTGGCGGAGCTTTCTAAGTCCTGGTGCTTCGAGGAGGCGAGCCTGGGCGTGGCGGCGCTGAACGCCTGGTACTCCCAGCGGTCGCTGCTGGATCCGTTGGGGTGCACCTACGATGCGGCGGTGGAGGTACCCGACGGCACCATCCGGAAGATGGACGCTTTCGAAATGTACCGTCCGCAGATCAGCACCGCCGGTGGGGATGCGCGCGTGGTCGTGGTGGGGCACTTCCCCCATGTGGAGCGCATCGAGGAGTACGCGCGTCTGACGGTGCTGGAGCGCAAGTGCTCTCAGGCGGGCGATGTACCCGACCCGGCTTGCGAGTACGTGATCCCCGGCGCCGACTATCTGTTCATGACCGGCGTGACCCTCATCAACAAGACGGCCCCGCGCCTGCTGGATTTAGCGGCGAACGCCACGACGGTGTTCGTGGGGCCCAGTGTGGTCATGGCGCCGTTTCTTTTCCGCTGGGGCGTGGACATGCTGGCCGGCAGCGTGGTGGCCGACCCCGACAAGGCTCGCTTCGCCGTCAAGAACGGCGCCGGCCAGTTCTTCGGCGAGGCGCTGACCATGGCCGCCCTGCGCAATCCGGAGGCATAGGTGCTGTTTCTTCTCACGGGCGAGGTGCAAATAGGAAAGACGCGCTGGCTGGAATCGCTGGTGGCGGAGCTGGGCGCTTTCGGGGTGCCCTGCGCCGGCGTGCTTGCTCCCGGGCAGTGGGTGCCCTCGACGGGGCCGCACGCCGATGCGAACGGCTTCGAGAAGCTGGGCATCGACAACGTGCTTCTGCCCAGCGGCGAGCGCATCCCTTTCGCCCGTCGGGGTGACTTGGCCCGAGCCGACGGCACCTTCGACGAAGAGAGCCGGGCGGCGAAGGCGGAGTTGGCCTGGCACATCGACGACGCTGCTATCGACCGCGTGAACGCCCACTTCGACGAGATCACCGCGCACGCCAGCGCGGCTGCGCCCGTCGGTGCCAAACCGCATTCCGAGCGGAGTGCCGAAGGTGCAGAGTCGAAGGATCCCTCCCGCGCTCCCGGCCTCCTCATCGTGGACGAGCTGGGCCGCTTGGAAATCTGGCGTGGTGGCGGCCTTACCTCGGCCATGGCCCTGCTTGCCCAGGGCCCAACGCCGGTCTTCCCCCATGCGTTGGCCGTCGTGCGCGATTATCTGCTCGACGACACCGAGGCCCTCCTTGCCGAAGCGTGGCCTGACCGCTGCCGCATTTCTCCCGATGATACAGGTCGAGCCGTTATCCTGTCCGCCTGTGAGTTTGGGGCGTAAGGGACAGCGGCTCGACAAGACGGGTTTTGGTCGAGATGGCTACTGGGCAGCCAGATTCTGAGCAATCATTCGTGCGAAAGTTACTGTCCTGCCGCAAGCGTTGCCGGTCGACAGGTTCGGATAAGTCATGGAATAGTATCCTCCAGAATCGTTGCCTGTGACATACAGGCCTTCAATGGCGCTTCCATCTTCGCGCAGTGCTTGACCTTGGGTGTTTATCACGATACCGTCCATGGTGCATAGCAAAGCGCCTGTGGTACGTACGCCGAAGAAGGGAGGTTTGCGTACAGGGGAAAGCCGGAATGGTTCCTTGCCGAAGTCGTCATCGCGCTGGTTGTCGTAATTCTGGTTGTTTCGTTCCACCGTTTTCGCGAGGGCTTCTGCAGGAAGACCAAGCTTTTCGGCGAGCTCCTCGATGGTGTCGGCTTGCTGAATGTGTCCGGCTTTAAGTGCCTCCTCGTTCATGGCCGTCACCACTTCGATGGGCAGGTTCGGAGCCGCTCCATTATCAAAGGGGAACATGCGCGAGCAGCCATGCATGTCGAACTGTTGAGCGTAGGTCTGCCAGTCTGCATCCCAGAGGCACACGTGGATATTTCCTGGTTGCGATGCATCGGCGTGCAGGATGAAGTCATAGGTGCCGGACTCGTTGCAGAAGCGCTCGCCATTGAGATTGACTTTCAACCAGGGTTGGCTTCCCATCCAGAATACCATGGCAGTACCACAGTCGGCGCCTCCCAGGGAGTCGGCGGGAACGCTTGCTCGGTCGAAAAGCATGCTAGAGTGTGTTTCGTCCATTTTTGCCCCAACGCGAAGGCACGCCTTTATGCCGTCTCCCTCACAGCCCGGCTGCGCTGAGTTGTAAGCGTAAATGCTGGTCGTGTGAGGCTGGAGCTGCTTAAGAAGGTCGAGATTCGCGGCGTAACCGCCTGTGCATACAAGAACGCCCTTGCTTGCGTTGACGCGAATGTAGCCGTCAGCGCCCTGCCCTATGGCACCGGTCACGCGATCGTTTTCGACGGTGAGGCTCACCATGGGCGTTTGGTAGCGGAACGTTACATGGCCCGTCTTCTCTGCGTAGTCAGTCAGCACAGTGAACCCGTCGAGCGATCCATCGACTGGCCAGGCGGGAGAATGCCCTGTAGCCCAATGTCGGTAGTTGACTTCATGCTTTTCCTCGGCAGCCTCATGCCAAAGCGCGATACCGTAAGAGGAGAGAACGCTTTCGTACCAGTCGATGGTCTCGCCCGATCGCTCAAGCCAGACCTTGTGTAACGCGAGATTGCATTGGCCCGCAGCGTAATGATCCATATCTCGCAAATAACCAATTGCGTCGATTTCATAGCCACTCTCCTGCTGCAAGCGAGAGTTGACGCCTGCAAGATCGTCACGCACGACGCCACCGTTGAACTTCTCCATGACGAAGGTTTCCATGCCGGCATCTCCAGCAGCGCAGGCCGCAAAAAGACCGCCCGTGCCAGCGCCGATCACCAAAAACTCCGTGTCAATGGTTTCGACAATCTCATCATCGGAGATGTTCGGGGCATCTCCGATCCAGTCCGAGGAATCTTGCGATCCCGCCTCAGGCGAAGTGTTTGCTAGGGGATCCGCAGTCTGCGGGGCGCATCCTGCAAGGCCGAACAAGGCGCCGGCTCCCGCGAAGGCGCTACCTGCCAAAAACCCTCTGCGGCTTACAAGTCCATTATTGTCCATTTCAGTTCCTTCCTTTTCTCCATGAAAGTGTGGGATTGCGCGGCAAAAGCCTTTGGAGCTCAAGTCCGCACTGAGCTTGTTGCTGTTTAAAAAACGGTCGGGCGGTTTTACCCGCCCGACCAGGGAGGGGAGGGCTTGATCTATCGTAACGCGTGTTCTTAGACGTTGTAGATTGATTGCGCCACCGCATAGCCTGCGCCGAGCGATCCGACACCGCGGCCGCCGCAAGCTGCTTCGCCCACAACGTAGAGTCCCGGTACAACATTTCCGGCCGCATCGAGCGCGCGGTGAGATGAGTCGGTCGAGATGCCGTCCATCGTGATATGCATCGCCCAGGTGCGGGGTGATGCATAGAATGGAGGATTATCCAGGGGGGCATTGGGCCCGAAGCTGGATCGGCCGAATTCTGGGTCGTTGAAAGTACGAGTCATCTCGTTGTAATCGTCGACAGTTTTCAGGAATGTCGCCTCGTCGACGCCCATGAGGCCCGCCAGTTCTTCAAGTGTGTCGGCGCGGTAGAGGATGCCCCGCTCAATGGCGTACTCGACGTCCATGCCTGTGTGGGTCTTGCCGTCCGTGATCATGGAGCTGTCGTGGTCGACCACCTGGAAACCCACACCCCCATCCTGCTCCATCAGGGCGATCGTCATGTCAGTTCGACTGCCGCCCTCGTCGCAGAAGCGTTTGCCGGCCTTGTTCACGTAGATGCTCTCATTGGTGGTTCCGACGGTTGTTTCGGTGGCGTAGAGCACGGTGTCCACGAAGGGGAAGACCATCTGGTTAAAGGGCAATTCGGCGAAGGCGGCGCCTGCTTCTGTGGCCATGCGGATGCCGTCTCCAGTGTGTCCGTAGTTGTTGTCGCAGTGGAAGGTGTCGAGATCTTTCCAGTTCCACATCTTGTCGTGCTCTTTCAGCATATCCTGGTTGTCGGCATAGCCTCCAGAGGCGATAACGACACCGTCTTTAGCGCGCACGGTGTACGTGCTGCCGTTTGCGCTGCTGCCAATGACGCCAGTCACGCGACCGCTTTCAGTGATGAGCTCGGTTGCCGGCGTGGCGAACAGGATGCGAAGATCGAGTCCTTCCATCTCTCGTTCGAACACGTTGAAATAGCCTTCTCCATTCACGTCTTCTGAGGAACCCGAGAAATGCGCCCAAGAATAACCGGGAATTGCGACGAGTGGCATCCAGGGAAACTGCATGGTGTCGAGCCATGCCGTGCCCCCTCCACATCCGTTGCATAAGTGTGTTGGAAGTCGTAGGTGTTGCCCTCAAGCATGCAGAGTTGCAGCGCAAGGAATTCGGGCGAGCTAAAGAGTTTGGTGTTCCCGTTTGCGTAGTAGTCGTCCCATTGTTGCTGCACCTCATCTACCAGAGAGGCGTCAAGCCCGGCGTCTCGATTGAACTGAAGAACTTCTTGGAAGATCTTCAGGTAGCCGTCGTTCACTTCGACGCGTAATTCTTCGGGTGCGTTGGCATACTCGATGAAACCGCCACTCACGAGGGCGTTGCCGCCCATGCTCGAGGACTTCTCGAACACGACGACCTTCGCTCCCTGCTGAGCAGCTGCTAGTGCAGATGCCATTCCAGAAATGCCGGCGCCTATGACGGCGAGGTCGCATTCGATCTCCTCGTCGGTTGGCTGCTCTTTGGGAACCTCCGCACGCTTCAAAGCGCTCACGTCGCCATCGGCTTGACGCGCGCAGTCTTCTACGGCCGAGAGCAGCGCGAGGGATGAAAGCGTCGCTCCTGTCACCGCGTCGACGGCGAGTGATTGTGATGATACGATGATCTCAGGGATCTTCTCAACGCCGGTGCGGCGATGCGTTCGGTTTCTCCGTGATCGACGACGCGGACGCTGTCGATGGCAGTGTCGGAGAAGACGACCTCGACGGTGATATCGCTCTTCTTGCCGAGTGCCGTGGCCTGGTAGGTTCCTGCGACAAATTGAGTTGTCGTGCCGCCCGTCTCTGCGACGGGGTGTGACGAAGCGCATCCCGTCGCGCCTAAGGCCAGAGCTGCCGCTGCGACCGAGCTTGCTTGCACAAACCGTCTGCGATCGATGACGTGGTTCTTTCCGTGTCCCATGTTCCCTCCTATGTTCGAATCTTGTCGGCGAGACGCCCTCGCCCCTGCTGTCGTTCATTATGGGATCGGTTCGCCCGAGGGTCTTTTGCAAGTTGTTGCGTGATTTGTGCACAAACCGTACAATTCGCTACAACGACAAAGGGGATCAGGGGGTTGTGGTGCTCAACATGGAATATATGCCCGAGTTGCTCGTGCTGGCGGAAACACTCAGCTACACGGAGACGGCGCGAAGGCTGCACATGTCTCATTCGGCTGTGAGCCGTCACGTTGACGCTGTGGAGCGGGCGCTGGGGGCTCGGCTATTTAATCGTACGACTCGCAAAGTGGAGCTGACCGATGCGGGACGAGCGGTTATTGCCGACTTCTCTGCCATGCAGGCCCATTACACTCATGTGCTTGATGAGCTTGGTCGACTCGCGGAGGATGTGCCAGTCATACGACTGAGCTGTCCGGATTTTTGGATACCGTGTTATCTTGAGTCGTTGTTGGCGTTTCTCTCCCTCGAGCAATCTGCTCTTCGTGTCAAGTTGGAATCGAATCCTCCTGTTGTGGGTTTGAGCGCGGTGGAGGAGGGCCGGTGCGATCTTGCCTTTGGTATCGGGCTTCCCACGGAACTGAAGCCCCCGATGAACATGAGGTTGTTTCTTCGTGAGAGAATTGTGGCAACGATTCATGAAGACAATGCGTTGGCGGGATGCGAGACGCTAGCGTTGGAGCAGCTTGCTGGTGAGCCTTTGGTGGTTCTCGACGATCGGGCCGAAGGATTCAGCCGCATGAACGAAGAGATATTGAGATTTTTTACGCAGCGCGGTTGTGCTCCCTGCGACATACGACGTACTGAGCAGATTGAGACGCTCGGGCTTAAGCTGAGCGAATGCAAAGGATATGCCCTTACGCCTGCGTCGCTGCAGTTTCCTCATAGGGATTACCTGCGGGCGATCCCCCTTGAGGAAGAGGACATCTCTTTCCCACTGTGCTTCTTTTTTCGCACAGATCGCTTGAGCCCTGCGCTGACCAAATTTTTCGAATATGCCGAGCAATTTGTCTTGTTGTCGGGGGAGCGCGCCGGAGACCTTGCTACTGCTCCGTCATCAGCAAATCGAGCAATTCTTGACGGGTATTGATGCCGAGCTTCTCGTAGATGTGGCGGGTGTGGGCCTTCGCGGTGCCCTCGGCGATGATGAGTTCGTGGGCCACGCCGGAAAGCGACTTGCCCTGAGCAAGCAGCTCCATCACCTCCCGTTCGCGTGGCGTGAGGCGGCGCGCTTCGGCCACGGTGGCGCAGCGACGCGCCAGACGCGTGCGCTCGTTCTCCTCGGGTGGTCGCTTGCCCATGAAGGCGATGCCCCAGCGCTCGCCGATCTCGCGTTCGTTAAGCACGAGAGTTGCCACCGCCACAATGGCCGCAATGGCGACTACGGCACCGATGGCCGGTCCCGTGCCTCCGAACAGGCCGGATCCATCGAAGAGGAGCGCCCCCTCGCGGCCGACCCAACTCACGAGAATCAGCGACTCCTCGATGCCGAACAGCAGAAGCGCACTCACGCCGAAGCGCTTGGAGATGTCGCAGAGGAACAGAAACACGATGGCGTTGAAGAGCATCACGCCCAGGGCTGTGCAGAAACTGCCGGCCAAATTGCCGCCAAGGCCGAATAGCGGCACGATGAGGAGCCCGCAGCAAAGGAGGATGACCGGCGCCCGGTACAAGGCGGACAAGGGCAGTCGGTTAGAGAACCACCACACCCACGCGAACAGCACAAGACCGCCGACCAAGGTGGTCGCGGTGGAATGGGAGCCGACCAGCAGGGGGTAGGCGCTGCGAATATGGGCGGAGCTGTAGCTGGCCACCAGCTCGAAGAGGGCGAGGATAAGGAAGAACTTCCAGGGAATGAGCCGACGGTTGGCGGCGATGGGCCGATCTTCTGCCGGGACGTAGAGTCGGTAGGAGCGATGGGCCAAGGCCGCCGAAAGCGCTGGCAGCACGAGCAGCGCCCCGTAAAGGTACTCATCGCTGAAGCCCTGAAGCGCAAAGGTGAGCACGACTCCACCGATGATGGCGAGCGCGTAGTACAGCGCCACGCGGGTAGGACTGAGGCAGCTGTAGATTTCGCACCACAGCAGAATGAGAAGCGCCGAGCCGATGCCGCCGGCCAGGGTTGCTGGCGCAACAAGGGCGTCGGTGGTTGCGGGCAGTGCCAGAGCCGCCACGTTCGCGGCCACGGAGAACCCAAGCAGAAGAGCGATGGTCCCATAGACCCAGCGTCGCCCGGCCAAAGGCGCGATGCGGCTGGAGAGCAGGGCGATGACGATAGCGCTGCCGGCGAGCACCACATCGTAGGCGAACTGGCCGGCGGTGCCGCTGACGGGCATGGGCACCGAGGGATTCGCATAGGTGAGCGACACCCAGGCGCGCCACAGGGCAAAGCCGAGGAAGGCTTGGGGCATATCGAGCAAACGCATGAGTGAGTGCTTTGGTGCAGCTTCATTGTGGGCCATGGCGTTACCCCCTCTTGTCCGCCCTTGGCTGCAAGGGTCGTGCTTTCGCGGTGTCAACAGCGACCATTATAACGTGACGGGTTCTCTGCGGGGGCGAATGGCCGTGGCCGCAGCTGGTGCTCTCGTTGTGAGAAGAGTGCGGGGCACGTCGGCAACCGCTCAGAAACATGGAACGCTAGTGCCGATAAGATTGACGGTAGGGCTGGCGCTTCCCCAGGAAAACAGGGTGTTTATGCCACCTGTTTACAAAGATAAACAGCGAAAGTGCTGCGCGGTAGATGTGCGGTGGAGCTCGAGCAGGCATAGTGAGAGCCAGCAAAGCCGTTCGGCGCCGCGAAGTCGCAAGGAACGCTCGGGGCCGGCGGAAGGGAAAAGAGAACACATAGGAGGGTTCCCATGAACAAGATCGCCAACATGCATGTCGCCAGTTCCACCGCCGGCTCGCTCAGCCGGCGTAGTCTGTTCAAGCTCGGCGGGCTCGCTACAGCCGTCGCTGCCGGAGCTTCGCTGGCCGGGTGCGCGCCTCAGCCGAAGAGCGCGTCTATGGCCGATACCGGCTCGGGCGCGACGCGCGCTGCCGACGGTACGCCCAGCTTCCTCATCGCGCCTGAACCCATTACGGAGTTCGATGAGACGCGCGACTTTGAGGTCGTCGTCGTGGGCGCCGGCGTCTCGGGCATGGCTGCCGCCATGTCGGCCGCTGAAGCTGGTGCCAAGATTGCCTGTGTGCAGCGCGAGGCCACGCCTTCCTCCCAGGGCAACATGGCCGCTGGCGTCGATTTGAACCAGACGAGCGAAGCAGGCAAGCAAGCCCTTATCAGCTATCTCATCAAGTTGGCCGACCACCGCAGCAACCGCGCTCTTCTGGAAGCCTGGGCCGACAACTCCTTCGAGGCGCTGTCCTGGTTCCGCGAGGCCGCGTCCGCCGGCGGCATCGAGGTGAATCCCGATGAGCCCCAGGCCGACCGCGTGCTGCACATCAACGGCTACGACGTGTACCTGCACGCCAACACCTACTTCCGCATCGGCCACGACGAGGTGGTGAAAGCCATCACCCCCATTGCCGAAAGCGCGGGGGTGGAGTTCTTCTTCAGCTGCCCGGCCCAGCAGCTCGTTACCGACGAGTCCGGCCGCGTGACCGGCGTGGTGTGCGAGGAGGACGGCAAGAATGTGCTGTTCAACGCTAGCAAGGGCGTCATTCTGGCTACGGGCGACTACCAGTGCGACCTGGAGATGGTGGCTTACTACTGCCCCGACATCAAGGAGTTCCCGCCCTGCCAGATGAACCGCACCGGCGACGGCCACAAGATGGGTGTGTGGGCCGGCGGCGAGATTGAGCCGACGACGCACACCAAGATGATCCATGACGCCCGCGTGGGCCGTGTGGATACGCCGCATCTGCTGGTGAACGCCAAGGGCGAGCGCTTTATGTGCGAGGGCCCCATGCAGGGCTACCTGAACAACTATGTGCGCGAGTACATCCACGAGGCCGGCGGCGACGCCAAGGCGGGCAACCTGTACACCATCGTGGACGCGAAGTGGCAGGACCAGATTGCGGAGTGGAAGGCCATCGACCCGGAGATCGACGCCTCGAACTGCAAGTGGTTCTACGAGGGCAACACCATCGAGGAGGCCTGCGCCGCCATGGCCGCCGATACGGAATCGGGCGCCTACGAGTTGGACGCCGCAGCCGTGCAGAAAACGGTGGATCGCTACAACGAGCTTTGTGCCAAGGGCTCCGATGACGACTTCGGCAAGAACTCCACGTTCATGCGCGCCATCGACACCCCGCCGTTCATCGTGGTGCCCCACGAGTTCGGTATGGGACTTTCGGCCATCATCGGCGGCCTGCTCATTAACGCCGACAACCAAGTGCTGAAAGCTGACGAGCACACGCCCATCGACGGCCTGTTCGCCGTGGGCAACGTGTCCGGCTGCTTCTACGGCGGCGTCGACTACCCGATGGACGTGCTGGGGCTTTCCATCGGCCGCGCCATCACCGGCGGCTATCTCGCCGGCAAGCACGTAGCGAGCCTGTAGCGACGTTTCCATACCCACACCCTCCCCTCGAGAGCCCGCCGACACGCGGGCTCTCGTTTCTCTTACAACAATGAAAGTCGATTCGTAAGGCGTGGGGGGCGGAGAAGGGGCTATACTGGCAGCATGACATTTCGAAACAGGAGGTATCTCCCATGACTGACCAGCAGAATCCCTTCAGCACCATGCCCGAGCCGCCCCAGGCTTTCGACAACGCGCAGGGCCAGGGGCAGGCCGCGCAGTCCTACGACACCGACCAAACCGCTCAGCAGGCTTACGACCCCTACCAGGCGCAGCAACCCTACGGCGCCGGCCAGGGCTATGACCCCTATCAGGCCCAGCAAACCTACCAGCAGCCCTATCAGGCCACCTACGAGCAGCCGCAGCCGGCCTACCAGCAGGTGTACGCCCAGCCCGTGGCCCCGGCGGCCCCTGCAGCTCTTTACCCGATGACCGACACCGACCGCAATCTGCGCCTTGTGGCGTTCATCTTCTGCATCCTGTCGCTGGTGGGCTCGTGTTGGCTCATCATCCCGCTGGCGTGGATGATTCCCATGTCGGTCATCTCCTGGGGCATCTACAAGGGCACCAAGGCCAACACCGTCGCCTTCGGCGTGTGCACTCTCATCTTCTGCTCGCTGGTGGCCGGCATCTTGCTGCTGTGCTCGAATAAGGATCGATAGAAGGCAAGGCTCGCGAGCTAGCGAGCTCTGCGAATCCGCGTGCTCGTGAGCCTGCCGCTTTCATGGTCCTGCGAACGGCATGGGCTTGTGATCTCCCAAGCGCGTGCCGCCAGACGCGCAACTCAAAGTCGCGACACCACGAGTTGGTTGAGCGAGACATGCTGCTCGGCAGCTTCGATGGCGAGCTCGCGATGCTTCTCGGGCGGGATGCGCAACGCGAACTTACCCGAATAGGTGCGACTGGCCAGAGGGGTGGGCGCTTCTTCGCCGCTCTCGGCCATGTCCTCTAGAACGGTGCTCACGACCGCAACTATGACGCAGGAAATTCTCGGTTCATTCCTCGCGCAGACCGCAGTTGCGTCGCGTTTGAGGTAATGGGGCCATGCGAAAATGAAAAGCCGCAAGCGCTGGGATGGAACATTCGCGGATTGGGAACCCATCGCGCGTCGTATCGCCGCTGGCCAAAACCGCGCGCGAGCTGTACGGACGGGTCATCGCTGGCCAAAAAAGGCGCGCGAGCTGTATGCGGGGAGGCACGTTTGGCGCTTTCTGGCCAAAAACCCCGCGCCAGCTGTGCCGTGGGGTCGCAATCTCGGGATCGGCGTCATCCTCGAGCTGAGTTTCCCCAGTTCAGAATGCCGCTGCAAAGGGGTGTACGAGCCCGGGACAGCGGACCCCGAGGAGAATCCCTCGAAAATAGCAGTCCGCGCGCGATTTTTGGCCAATTGGCGAGGGCGACGCGAGGCGTGCACGAGCGGCGACTCAATTTGGAAGCCGTGCGGAGTTCTCGGGGATGCAACGAAGGAGACGACGGGGTCGTGCGCGGGTGGGAGGCCCAATCGCGAGAGGCGAGGGCCGCTCTGGTTCCCCTCCCGGGCCTCTAGGCGGCCCTATTGTTCTTCGGAGGCTTGATGAACAGCGAAACGATAAGGGCCGCAATGGCCACGCCGAAGAAGACCCAGAAGGCGCCGAGGTAGCTGCCCGATCCCATTTGCGAGAGGGCGAGAATCTGCGGACCTACGATGGCGGCCGGGATCATCTGGCAGGTGGCGATGGCGTAGTTGATGCCGTAGTACTTCGGCCCAAAGAAGGTGCCCACCATGGCCGACATCGAGCACATATTCCCACCGTACATGAGGCCGAGCAACATGAATCCGGCGACGAGCAGCGGGAAGTTGCTGCCCATCATGGCGAAGGCGCAGCAGAGCATGCCCGCGGCGAAGGCCACGGCGATCCAAGTGAGGCACACGCGGTAGCCGAACTTGTCCCAGATGAATCCGTTGATGAGGCGCCCGAGTCCGTTCATGGCTGACACGCTGCCCATGGCCGCGGTAGCCAGCATAAGCGCCTCGGCCTCGGGCAGCGCGGCGCTGACGCCCGCGCCAGCCGCCGCTGCCCCGCTCGCTCCCGCCCCCGCGCTCGCTGCCCCGCTCGCTGCTGCTCCAGCGCCCATGAGCAACTCCATGGCCGCCGGCACTGCTTGGCTGATGAGCGCCAGACCGCCGCAGGTGACGAGCATCAGATACACCATGAACACCCAGAACGTGGGCGTACGCACCATTTGGCCACCCGTCATGTCGACGGCCGCCACGGTGGCGTTCTGCCGCGCCTTTTCCAGAAGAGGGCGAACATATTCCGGCGTCGGCAGCTTCATGATGAAGGCGCCGGCCCCCACCAGCACGACGAAAATGACTCCCAGCGCTCCGAAGGTCAGACGCCACCCGAGCGCGCCCAGCATCGTGGTGACAACGGGGGACAGCAGCATGGTGCCGCCGCCGAAGCCCATGAGCATAGCACCGGAGGCCAGGCCCTGCTTGTCGGGGAACCACTTCAGCGTGACGGACATGACCACATCGGTGCCAAGACCTACGCCGGCCCCGACCAGCACGCCGTAGGTGGCGTAAATGAAGGGCAGCGATTCGGTGAAGGCCGAGGCGATAAGCCCGAGTCCCAGGCAGGTGGCGGTTATGAGCATGACCGTGCGCGGCGAGGTGCGCTCTTCCAGCGCGCCCGCTACGAGCATGCCGGCGCAGAAGGTGATGATAGAGAGCGTGAATACCACCGAGGTGGCCGAGCGATCCCAGCCGAATTCCGCCTCCAGTGGGTCGACGAACAGCGACCAGGCATAGATGAGCCCGAAGAACATGAGCAGCACGAAGGCGACGAAGAAGTACAGCAGACGGTGCGGCGTTGCGTGGGACATGGCTCTCCCCTCGAGATCGCGTTCCTTATGAGCTGCCAGCCACCTTCAGTTTAGCGGGCGCAGAAAAAAGGGCAAGAAGAAAGGGAAAGGGCGACCCAAAGGGACGCCCTTGCAGTTCGAGTGGGCTATAGGTTTTGCCGTAGGCTAACCCTCGTACAGTGAGAAGTCGTCCTTGCCGACGCCGCAGACGGGGCATACCCAGTCGTCGGGAATATCCTCGAAGGCCGTGCCCGGCGCGATGCCGCCGTCCGGGTCGCCCACCTCGGGGTCGTAGATGTAGCCGCATACGTCGCAAATGTACTTGTCCATGGGAACCTCCCAGTCGTCGAATGGTTGCAACATGCGTATCCTCCCACAGGCAGCGTTTCCGCGCAGGCGGGCATCCGATCTGAAACCATTCGGTGAATCGACGATCCTGTGTTGCGCTCGCGAAAGGACGCGATGAGGCTCGGGAAAACACCCAGCTAGAACTTAGAAAATCAGCGGAAAACTAATCTATAACGGCGCAGCAACGAAAACCGCCCCCGTCGCCAAAACGCCGGGGAAGAGCGCAGGATATGAAACGAATCCGCGAGTTCGTGCGTTGAAGCTCGCCCGCAGGACGGCTCAAGGGAGCTGTCCGCAAGCCCGCCCGCCCCGGCGCACCCTGGAAAGGAAGACGACAATGGTCACTCAAGAGCAGCAATCGATCATCGATCATGCCCAGCTGCAGAAGATCAACGGCTGGCAGCATATCAAGGTGAAGGGCACCCCCTACGAGTGCGGCTTCCAGGAGGGCTACCTTCTGGCCGACGAGTACAAAGACGCCCTGCGCGTGTACAAGTTCATGACCCTGGAAACCTTCGGTATGACCTACGAGTGGTTCGCCGAGCAGGCGCTGAAGTTGCACCGCGACAAGATTCCCACCCGCTGGTTCGAAGAGCTGCGCGGCATGGCCGAGGGCCTGACGGCTGCCGGCATCCCCACCACCACCGACGACATGATCGCGTGGAACGATTGGATGGAGATCACCGGCTACTGGTGGCCCCAGAACGCCGGCAAGATCATGAGCCGTCCGCTCATGAAGACCCACCGCAAGGAGCATTGCTCCGCCATCGTGGCCACCGGCTCGGCCACGGTGGACGGCAAGCCCTACCTGGGCCATGAGAGCTTCGACGAGTTCTGGAGCGGCCAGTACTTCAATATCTGCAAGCGCGTGGAGCCCGACGACGGCTATGCCTTCATCATGCAGGCCTCGGCGCCGTGCATGCTCTCGTCCATGACCGACTTCTACGTGACCGCCGCGGGCCTGAACATCACCGAGACCACCCTGGCCGGCTTCGACCGCTACGACGACGCGGGCATGCCCGAGTGGGTGCGCATCCGCGACGCCGTGCAGTACGCGGCCACCATCGACGAGTTCGTCGAGCGCCTGAACAAAGGGCAACAACGGCGGCTACGCCAACGCCTGGCTCATTGCCGACCACAACACCGGCGAGATCGCCCGCTTCGAGCA
>ENA-OPYT01000098-OPYT01000098.1-human-gut-metagenome-genome-assembly--contig:-NODE-98-length-26715-cov-4.120054_pt1 | contig 26715 bp, 26 predicted proteins | sample MGYA00242636_ERZ504480 | MGnify/ENA primary metagenome ERZ504480 (study PRJEB26092, sample SAMD00036228) | human gut metagenome | host: Homo sapiens | study: EMG produced TPA metagenomics assembly of...
TTTTTCCTACCTTTGTCTTATGCAGCCTGTTAGGGATTGCCGACATATTCGGATAAAGGCGCATCGGCTTTTTTCTTACCATCGGAAATTGGACACTTTCGTGTATGCGTAAGGAACAAAGGTTGATGCTCTCGCTGTTTTTCGGCGTGGGCATTGGCCGCATTCTACGTTACAGGTCGTCCAATACCTCGATGGATGGATTCGGTATCTTTGCCCGCGCTTTTTCCGAGCAACAGCTCTGAAAGATGGAACCTTGCGCGAAAAAAAATTACACGGAAAAACACCCGATCCTGGTCGCCGCGGTTTTCCGGCTGATGTTCGAGACCCTTTGGATTCCGCCCTACGACCGCCGCAGATGCAATGCCCTGGTCGCGGATTTCGACCTCTGCGCCCGTTCCGCGGTGACACGGCTGGCTGCTACCGACCTTGCTGCCGCCTCGGGGATCGAGCTGGACGAAATGCGCTATGCCGTGGAGTGCCTCCTGCGGAGCATCGAACGGCTCGATGCGGCGCGCCTTCTGCCGCCCGAGCGGTGTGCCGAAGCCCTGGAATCGGTGCGCCGCATTGTTGCCGGGCTGCGTGAACGGTGTGCCGACCCGGTGTGAGATGTCGAATGCGTGGTATGGTTTCCGGTGTCCTGCTTTGCCCTCCCGTAACCGGGACGGGCGGCTCTTGTTAACCCGATAATAATTGAAATGCAATGATGAAAAAAGGTTTGTTCATGCTTTTGTCGGGCCTGCTTGCATTTTCCGCCGCCAAAGCGCAGGAACCCCCGAAAGGGCCGGAGGCCCCGGTTGCGGGGCAGCAGTTGGTGCGGCTGTCGAAAATCACGGTCGATCCGGCGCGCCTGGCCGGCTACAACGCTTTTTTACAGGAGGAGATCGAGGCTTCGCTGCGTCTCGAACCCGGCGTGTTGGCGCTCTATGCTGTCGCGGCGAAGGAGGCGCCCGGACAGGTGACGATTCTGGAGATTTATGCCGACCGTGCGGCCTATGAAAGCCATATCACGACGCCCCATTTCCGGAAATACAAGGAGGGCACCCTCGATATGGTGCTCTCCCTCGAACTCGTCGATGTCGTCCCGCTTATGCCCGGTTTGGAGTTGCGGCAGACGGTCGGTACCCGGTAAATAGCGGTGCCGCCTGTCTGTCCGCGGCCCCACCCGTCGATTTCAGGTTTTTCCCGTCGTCTGCGTTATGACGGGAATTGCCCTTGTCTGTTTGCGGCTCCTTCCTTCTGTTTTTTGGCTCCTTTACGCCTGTCCCGTGCCCGTCGTGCTTGCCTGCCGCCGGAATTCGGCGCAGACGATCCCCGTCGCCATCGCCACGTTGAGCGATTCCGAACCCCGCCGGCCGGCCGGGTAAGGCGGGATGAACAATTTGCGGGTGACGGTCGCGGCCGCGGCGTCCGAAATGCCGCGCCCCTCGTTGCCCATGACGACGATCCCTGCCTCCGGGAGCGACGCCCCGTAGATGTTCTCCCCCTCCAGGAAAGTCCCGCACACCGGCAGCCCGGCGTCCGCGGCTTGGCGCAGGAACCCTCCCAGGTCGGTGTAGTGCACCCTCACGCGGAGTATGGCGCCCATCGTGGCCTGCACGACCTTGGGGTTGAAACAGTCGGCCGAGGCCTCCGAGCAGACGATGTCCGTGATGCCGAACCAGTCGGCCAGCCGGACGATCGTGCCCAGATTGCCCGGGTTCTGCACGTCGTCGAGCGCCAGCGTCAGCCGTCCCGCGAGAGCCCGCATATCCAGTCCGTAATGCGGTATTTCGACCAGCGCCAGCGAGTTGGAGGCTGTTTTCAGCAGCGACAGCCGCTCCATCTCCTTCGTGCCGACGACCTCGACTTCCGGCCCTGAAAACAGCCCTTCCAGGGCGAATATCTTGCGGACGCGCAGGGCGGAGGTGCACAGCTCCCCGATGAACTTGTGTCCTTCGGCTACGAACAGCCCGTGTTCGGTGCGGCTGCGTTTGTCGGCCAGCGAGCGGACGAGTTGTATTTCGGCTTTGGTCATGGTTGCTGCCGTTTTTCGATCGTGAATGTTGTGCCTTCGGTGGCCGGGTGGGTATCGGGAAATACCGTGCGGGCCTCTTCGACCAGAACGCTCTCTTCCTTGTAGCGGGACGAGTAGTGTCCGATTACGAGCCGTCCGGCGCCGGCTTTGAGGGCGATGCGGGCCGCTTCGACCGCAGTGGAGTGACCCCGCTCGCGGGCGATCTTGTGCTCGGCGTGGGCGTAGGTCGCTTCGTGGTAGAGCAGATCGGCCCCCTCGACGAGTTTTGCCGCTTTGGGCGACCAGCTCGTATCCGAGAGATAAGCGTATGAACGTGGCGCGTAAGGCCGGTAGGTCAGTTCCGCATTGGGGAGCGTGTCCCCGTTGTCGAGCAGAATATCTTCGCCCCGCTTGGCGGCCGTGATCCGGGCGATCGAGAGTCCGTATTCCGTGATTTTCTCCTTGCGGACGTTCAGCGGGGGCTGTTTCTCCCGGAACAGGTAGCCGGAGGTGGGGATGCGGTGACGCAGGGGAACGCTCCACACTTCGAGCGTGCGGTTTTCGAACAGCAGGGCGTGCCGGGTCGTATCGACTTCCACCCATTCGATTTCGTAGGGCAGTTGCGTGTCGAAGTAGCGCAGGTGGCATCCGAGCATTTCGCCCAGCGGCGCGGGACCGAAAATCTTGAGCGGCGTGCGGCGTCCGTAGAGCCCCAGCGTCGAGATCAGCGGAAAGAGTCCGAAGACATGGTCGCCGTGCAGATGGGAGATGAATACCGCCCGCAGTTTCAGCGGATTGATTCCGTAGCGGAACATTTGCTGTTGTGCGCCCTCGCCGGCATCGACCAGGTAGTGCTGTTCGTGTACCTTGACGATCTGCGCCGACGGATGTCGGTCGGGCGTAGGTTTGGCCGAGGCCGAGCCTAATATGGTTACGCTGAAACTCATCTTTTTTCGATTTTATAGGGCATCTTTCGCCCTTCCTCGTCCTCCCCGAAAGGGAGATACTTGAAGTATGTCCCTTCCGTGTCGTCCGTCGTCATGTCAAAATCTGCACCCCTAAAATCAAAAAAGGGCGGCAGGATATGGGGACTCTTTCGCCCCTTTTTCGCTCTTTCCGACTGGGGAATACTTAAAAGTATGCCCATCCGGCCATCGCATCGTCCTGTCAAAACCTGTGCCCTTAAAATCAAAAAGGGTTGCAGGGAATGGATACCTTCCGTTCTTCCTCGTCCTTTCCGAAAAGGGTGACAGCCGCGTCGAAACCCATGCTGCAGGAATTGGAAGGAGTTCGAGGGTTTCCGTGTTCTCCGCCTGCCGGTTTTGTAAGACCGGGTTTCGAACGGTCGGAAACCGTCCGGCTGCCGGAGACGAAGAAAGGGAACGGCTTTGACGGTTCGTTCCCTTTCTTTGTCTGGGAATTATTGTAACAGGAAACGCTCGCAGTCCAGAGCGGCCATACAACCCGAACCGGCGGCCGTAATCGCCTGGCGATAGTGGGGATCCTGCACGTCACCGGCGGCGAAAACGCCTTCGACGCTGGTGCGGGAGCTGCCCGCTACGGTTTTGATATAACCTTCGGCGTCGAGTTCCAGTTGGTCTGCGAAAATCTCCGTGTTGGGATGGTGCCCGATCGCCACGAAGAAGCCAGCGATGTCGATTTTGGTTTCCGTGCCTTTGTTGTCGCGCAGCAGGGCGCCTGTTACGCCGGTTTCATCGCCCAATACTTCGGCCGTGTTGTGCTCGAAGAGGACTTTGATGTTCGGGGTGTTCATTACCCGCTCCTGCATGGCTTTCGAAGCCCGCAGGTAGGGCTTGCGGACGATCAGATATACCTGGCGGCAGATCGAAGCCAGGTAGGTGGCCTCCTCGCATGCCGTATCGCCGCCTCCGACGACCGCTACGTCCTTCTTGCGGTAGAAGAATCCGTCGCAGGTGGCGCAGGCGCTGACGCCCATGCCCTTGAATTTCTCTTCGGAGGGCAGTCCCAGGTATTTGGCTGCGGCGCCGGTCGAAATGATCAGGGCTTCGGCTTGGATCTCCTTCTCTCCGTTCACGATGACGTGGAACGGGCGCGAGGAGAGATCGACGCTGGTAATGACGCCCGGGCGGATATCCGCCCCGAAGCGCAAGGCCTGCCGGCGCATGTTATCCATGAGTTTGGGGCCGTCGATGCCTTCGGTGAAACCGGGGAAGTTTTCGATTTCGGTGGTGGTGGTGAGCTGTCCGCCCGGCTCGATCCCTTCGTAGAGTACCGGCGAGAGGTTCGCCCGGGAGGTGTAGATCGCAGCCGTATAGCCCGAAGGGCCGCTGCCGATGATCAGACATTTTACGTTTTCCATAGAGTATTTTTTGTTAAGTTATTAAGCTTCGACGTATTCGTTTTCTTCGATGTAGCGCGGTGTGAATCCGCCGACGATGCGTCCGTTGTAGTCGGCAAGCGCCCAGAGCCCTTCGCTCCGAATGCGAGAACAGCCCGTGTAGGGGTTGTAATCGACGATTTCGTAGCGGGGTTCGATCACGTAGTGTCCCCGTTTGTCGATCAGGCCCATGCCCTGTGCGGTCTGGACTTCGGCGCGTCCTTCGCGGAAGTCGGCGGCCCAGACGAATTGCGGCGCGATAACCGGTCGGTTTTCGGTATCGACGAACCCGTAGCCGGTTTCGTCTTCCACACGAACCAGTTGATCGGACATCTCGCCCACGAACAGATGTCCCGGAAATTCGGGCAGCGTGGTGTAGCGGGACGGTTCCGCGTCGCAAAGCATTTGCCCCTTGCCGCCCTGTTCGCGCACGAACTGACGCAGACGTTCGAATCCTTCGGCGTCGTGTCCTTCGCCGAAACGGGCGAAATGGTACCGGACGGGAATCAGTCGTCCGTCGGAGGTGACGTAGAGGTTGCCGGGTTTGAGATTGTTGTGGCTGAAGCCCAGCTCGGACAGTCCCGCCTCCAGTTTATCGAGCGCCGACCGCAGGGATTCGGCATCGAACTCTGCGGCGCAGACCGAAAGGGGGCGCCCTTCGGGCAGCCGATGCAGCACCACATCGCAGGTGCGGGTCGTCCCGGTGTCGTCCGTGTAGGTCATTTCGTCGCGCAGGATCGTGTATTCGGTAAGCAACGGTGTCCGGAGGTACCGAAGCCGGGCCGCTGTCTGTTCGACGGCGAAGATCGAGGCTGTCGAGAGCGGGAAGCAGAGCAGGTATTTCCGGCTCTGCCATTCGATTTCCGCTTCGGCGAAGCGACTGGTGCGCGACAGGACTACTCCTCCCGTCGCCGTCCGGCGGGGACGGCAGTCGCGGAGCGTCGAAAAGGCCAGATCGGGAGCCTGGAGCGCTTCGGTGAAGTTATAAAGGGTGGGAACGGTCATCTTTTTACTGTATTTTGATGCTGATCGAGCCGATGTTGAGGATGGCGATGAGTTCGGCGATCGACGTGTTGTAACTCATTCCTCGGAAGGGTGGCTTGGCCAGATCGCCCCGCACCTGTCGGATCGCCTCCGAAAGCTCTTCGGGCATCGGACTCGAACAGTCGTGCAGCAGTCTTGCGTAGCGGTTGTCGGCGGGAATCTCCTCTTCGGTCGGAAAGAGCAGCGAACGTGAGTCGGACGTGGTGGCGATATGGATGTTGATCAGGAGCACCTTGCCGTCGGTGGTTCCGATGGTGCGGATCTTTTCGCAGATCGCAAGCTGTTCGCGCTGGTCGCAGTCCGAGGCTTCCCCGTCGGTGATGTTGAAGACGATGGGCGGAAAACTTTCGCTGTGGGCCGGATTCGTGCACCACGCTTGTGTCAGGTCGCGGATTTGCAGCAGCGCTTCGTACATGGGTGTCTGTCCGACCGCTTTCGGAGCGATCCAGGCCGGCATCGAAATCTTGCGGAAGGTGGCTTCGCCGTCCGGCATGCGGCGCTCCACGACCGTTTCTGCGAAATCGACGGGCAGAGCGGCCAGCCGCGATACCGGAACCAGCGGCTCCGGATCGTTCAGCAGCGATACGATTCCGTCGCCCGAATAGCCCAATACCGCGATGTCGTAGTAGTCGCGCACCTCGTCGCTGCGCCGGGCCCGTTCGATGAGTTCGAACAGCAGCCGGTTGGTGACTTCGGCGACGGCTTCGGCCTTGGTGGTCTGCCGTCCCCGGAATAGGAGTTTCTCCGCCATCGAGCCGGATTGGTCGATGGCCAGGATGAAGGCTGTGCGGTGGCTCCGCGTGATACTTTGGGTGTACATTATCGGATTCCTCTTACGGTGTGGTAGTCCTGCATTTTCTCCTCCTCCGAATCGGCATCCACGCCGTATCCGACGGCCATGGCGGGCGAGCAGTCGCGGGCCCGGTCGTCTTCGGCGGATTTACGGAGCGTTTCGCGGGTTCGCTCTCCGGCTGTCACGGCTTCTGCGATCTCTTCTGGGGAGGGAGCGTGTCCGAGCAGTTGCGCGAGCACCCCTTCCGCCCAACTGCGGGCGTAATGGTCGTAGTCGGCGGCTATCCGGTCGAATGCCCGGTCGATGCCTTCCAGCGAATCGATGCCGCCGTTCGCAATGGCGTCGAGGATGCGTTTCACCTCCCGGCGGGGAACGTATTGCCCCGCCACATCGTTCCAGCGGCCCGTGCCGTCCGCACGACCCGGTTCGCCGTTTCGGAGCATCGCGCCGAGCGAGGCGACGATCGCCTTATTGTAGAGCTTCAGGCCCCTTTGCAGTTGCGTGGAGCGGATCAGGGCGTGGTTGTGGACATAACTCTCCGCGTCGGGGTGCGCTTCCGCCAGCGAGTTGAGGGTATTGACCGCATCGATCATTCCTCCGGCCAGATAGGGGTTGTCCTCCTCGAAGTTGATCCGGTCGCGTTTGACGGTGCGCCGGTCGCGTTCGGGCCATTTCCCGATGTCGCGCACAGTGCCGTAGCTGGTGAGGTTGGCGCCCGGCATCAGTGCCGAACGTCCGTCCTGTTCCACCAGGTAGGAGAACGGAAACGCCGAGGTGTCGTGATGCTGCGTATGGCGGCCCAGGACCAGCGTAAAGGGTCCTTCGATGGCCGGAGCCATGATGTAGGTGCTGCTGCCGAATTTGCATCCCCGCAGGTGGACGGACTGGTGCACTGCGCCGCTCTTGAAGAGGTGGTTGCTCTGGTTGGCGCCGCTGCCGGCGTTGAAGAACGAGAACATTCCGGCGATCAGCAGCGAGGATTTGTGGTGCGAAACGGTGTAGGGACCCGCGAAGATCGAAACGGCCTCTCCGTTTTCGCAGTGGCTGTTGGCGAAAAAGAGCGAATCGACGGCCGTGAAGTGTTTGTCCAGCGTGCAGCATTCGCCGGCGAAGCAGCGTTCGAGAAGCGTGCCGCCGTCGATGCGGGCTCCTTCTGCGGCGATGAAATCGCGGGCCTGGACGTCGATGCCGACATAAGCTCCGGCGCAGACCGTGCCGTTTTCCAACAGGGATGCTCCGTCGATCGTCGCTCCTTCCCCGATATTGACCTCCCGGATGAAACGGGCGCCGGTGATGCGTGCGTGCGGACCAACGGTACCGAGGGTGTCGCGGCGCTCTGTGGCGTAGCGTTCGATCATTCGTTCGATGGCTTCGACAGCCTCGGGGCGATAGCGATAGACGGCCAGGATGTAGGCGGTCTGGGCGGTGAGTTGGTCGTAGATCCGTACGGTACGTCCGCCGTTCTCGTTGATGGCGGCGACCCGGACTCCGTTGCCGAACGAGGATTCGCGGCGGCATTCGAGCGCCGTAACCCCTTCGATCAGCGCCTCTTCGCCGATGCGGTAGTTGCGTATGGTGCAGCGGCGCAGCCGTGCTCCCCGCCCGATCTGTACGCGTCCTTCTAGCCGACAGCCCGAAAGTTGGGCCGGGGTGAAGTCTTGTGCGACTTCGATGGCATCCCAATTTTTCCGCGCTGTTTCCGGCGGCCGTGAGCGCCTCGATTTCGGCCGGTGTCGGTTTTCTGTATTCCGTCATGTCGTCGTTGCGATTCGAAATATTGAAGACAAAGATCGTGAAAGGTGAGGGGCAATCGTGCGGGCTTGCACGCAAAGATTGCCGAACCGCCTCCTATCTTCTGCAAAGATAGTGAAAGCCGGGAGAAAACGGGAACTTGTTCACGGTTTTCCGAGGCGCATCCTATCTAAGACTATGTCAAAGATAGCGAAAGGTGGACGGCGAGCCAAACATCCCTTTTAGTTTCATTTTTTTGCGTGGCAGAGTTCACGAGTGCCCTCTGCTTCGACCGTCGGTTGTCCGAACTTGTCCGAACTTGTCCGAACTTGTCCGAGTCGCCTTCTATCTTTTGCAAAGATAGTCAAAGCGACGGGCAATCGAAAATTTATTTTTCGGATTGCCGCGAAACAACCCTGTCGGAACAGGTATTCTTCGGATAAAGATAGTTGTTCGCCGTCAAATATGCAAGGTGGTTCGGGGTTCCTTGCGGCCGATGGCCAGACGTTGTCCGTCGCGGACGACGATCGCCCGGCCGTTTGCGAACGGTTTTACCGCGTTGCAGTCCGAACAGTCGATCGCTACGGCCCCGGTGGAGTCTATGAAATGCCAGCAGCGTCCCGTGCGGACGGCGGCCAAGCCTTCGGAGAAGTCGAAACCGGCGTCGTATATGGGTGGGATCAATTCCCGTTCTCCGATTTTGAAACCCCACAGTCCGTCCCGGACGAAGAGTTCGCCCCGGTCGGCCGGAGTTTCGGGCCCGCAAACGGCGTATCGGACGAGCGGCTTCAAGTTCGGCAGGCGCATCAGCGGGGATTTGAGCACCCGGGCGATGCGATAGCGGACGGCGTCGCCCGCCTTTTCGAACAGTGCGAGGCATTCTGCGTGGGCCGCACAGCCGTGCCGGACGATTTCCCGGGGCGAGAGCAGCAGTCCCTCTCCCCGGTTGTAGCGGGCGAGCAGTCCGGGTTCGAGCGCCAGCGCGTGCAGGGTCGTAGAGATCGTGGCGATGGAGTAGTCGTCGATCGACGCGTCGAAATCCTCCGCCGTGCGTCCGGGGTGCTGGTAGGCTGCCGTGCCCAGCTCGGGACTTTTCTCTCCGGCGAAGACGGGAAGAAACATCGCATCGAAATCCACCGGACGGAGCGTGCCGCTCTCATCCAGCAGAATATTTTCGGGTTTCAGGTCCCCGTGCGCCCAGTCGCTTTCGAGAAGTTCCAGCGCCAGGCGGTCGAACTGTCGGGCCAAGTTGCTGAGGTGCGCTTTGTCGCCGGAGTCGGCGCTCCGCATAACGGATTCGTAGAGCGTGATTCCTTCGATCCAGTCGTCCACGACCACGTCGCACCACTCGCCCTGCCCGTCGGCCTGCCAAACGTAAAGCTCTTGCCGCAGGAGTTTCTCTTGATAGATCGCTTCGAGGTGCTCCATAGGCCGTGTGTAGCATTTGAGCATTTTGTACCGGCTGCCGCAGCGGATTTTGAAAACCACCGCGCTGTTGCCGACCCAGCGCAGGGGGTCGCCGTCCGAAGAACGGCACACTTCGATTTCTCCCAGCGTGCGGGTCAGCCCATAGGGATCTTGAAGAGCCTCGATGAATTGGCGGATCGAATGGAGCATGGATAACAGGATGAAGGGAAGATAAAAACAAGTGGAAAACCGAAGGCTCTCCACTTGCAGGATTGAAGAAAAGCGTACGGGAACGCTTTTCCGGTGTCGGATTAGTGGCAGCAGCCCTCGCCGCAGCCTCCCTTGTGGTCGCTGCAACCTCCCTCATGATCGCCGCAGCCGCCGTCGCAACCGCAGCTGCAGCCGCCTGCCGATTGCAGGTCTTCGGGCGTTACGTCGCGTACCGAAACGACCTCGACCTCGAAATTGAGGGTCTTGCCGGCCATCGGATGGTTGAAGTCCATTTTCACGGTCTCTTCGCCCACCTCCTTGATGGTACCGATCATGCGGTTGCCCTGTGCATCGCTCATCGGCACCTGCGAACCTGCGAAGAGGATGTCTTCGGCCAGCTTGCCGTCCACCATGAATGTATTTTTAGGCAGATCGACGATCGCTTCGGCGATCACCTCGCCGTAACCGTCCTTCGGAGAGAGCGTGAAGGCAACCTTCTCGCCCGGCTCTTTGCCCAGGATCGCCTCCTCGAATTTGGGGAGCAGCATGCCTGTTCCGCAGATGAACTCGAGGGGAGCGCCCGGCTGGGACTGGTCTGCGATTGCGCCGTCAACGGTCAGTTTGTAATCGACCGCTACCATTTTGTTTTTTTCTACTTTCATTGTTTTCAGAAAATTATTTGAGTGTAATTGTGACAAAGATACGATTTTCGCCCGGATTTTGCAATCGGGATGAAATAAACGGATTTATACATTGTATTATTAACGCGAAAACGATGAAAAAATTATTCTTCGCATGGATCATGGCGCTGTGGTGCTTCCCCGCAGTATTCGCGCAGAGCGGGCAGGGGATTCGTTATCAGGGAGAGGTCGGTGTGGGGACCGCTTTCGGAGTAGGATCGAACGCCTACGACCGTTTCGTCCTGGAAACCGTCCACGGCGTGCGCATCGGCCCGCGACTGTTCGTCGGCCTGGGTGTGGCCTGGAACTACTATTCCGCCCGGGGAGATATGCCGGACGATAGTTTCAGGGAGTACACCGACGGAGGCCGTTCGTTCGTCCCGATTTTCGCCGATATGAAGGTTTATTTCCTCGACCGGCGGATTTCCCCCTATCTGAAAGTGGATATCGGTTACGGCATCCACAAGCACGGCGGTATTTATGCTGCGCCGGCCGTCGGTGTGAAATTCGGTTTGGGGAGTGTCCTGGCACTGAACATCGACTTCGGATTCCAGGTGCAGCAGCAGACTGCTCCCGACACTTCGAGCGGTCTGGGAGGTATCGTCCTGCGTGCCGGGTTGAGTTTTTAGGCTCGAATCCTTCGGGGTGAAATAAAAAGGAGGGGCGCAGTCCGCGTCCCTCCTTTTTCATGCAGAGTCCCGGTTTATTCCGTGCAGCGGCAGACCAGATTGCGGTCGCCGTAGCCGTTGTCGATCTTCGACACGTAGGGGAAGAATTTCGACTCGCGGATGAATTCGAGCGGGAACGCTGCCTTTTCGCGCGTGTAGGGATGCGACCATTCGCCGCAGATTTCGGCAGCCGTGTGGGGAGCGTTCACCACCACGTTGTCCGCTTCGCCCGAAGCGGCGGCCTCCTCGCATTCGCGCTTGATTTGGATGAGCGTGGCGATGAAGCGGTCCATTTCGGCTTTCGGCTCCGATTCCGTAGGCTCGACCATCAGGGTTTCGTGTACCGGGAAGGATAGCGTCGGGGCGTGGAAGCCGTAGTCCATCAGACGGTGGGCGATGTCGCCGCAGTCGATGTTGTAGTCTTTCTTGAAGTGGGTCAGGTCGAGAATCATCTCGTGACCCACGCGGCCCGTTTCACCCGAATAGTAGGTGCGGTACTCCGACTTGAGGGCCGACGACATGTAGTTGGCGTTCACGATCGCCATCTCGGTAGCCGCTTTCAGACCTTCGCCGCCCAGCATCTTGATGTAACCGTAGGTGATCGGGAAGAGCATGGCCGAACCCCAGGGTGCCGATGCCACGGCCGTGATGCCTTCGTCGCCGCCGGTGGGGACGATCGAATGCGAGGGGAGGAACTTGCGGAGGTGCTCCGCCACGCAGATCGGACCTACGCCCGGGCCGCCGCCGCCGTGAGGCATTGCGAAGGTCTTGTGCAGGTTCAGGTGGCAGACGTCCGCACCGATGTAGCCGGGGTTCGTGAGGCCTACCTGGGCGTTCATGTTGGCGCCGTCCATATATACCTGTCCGCCGGCGTCGTGTACGGCATCCACGATCTCGCGGATGCGGCTCTCGAATACGCCGTGCGTCGAGGGGTAGGTGATCATCATGCAGGCCAGCTCCGAGCTGTGCTCCTGGGCTTTGGCCTTCAGGTCCTCCACGTCGATATTGCCGTTGGCGTCGCAGTCGACCGTGACGATCTTCATGCCGGCCATCGCCGCCGAAGCGGGGTTGGTGCCGTGTGCCGACGAGGGGATCAGGACGATGTTGCGGTAGCCCTGGCCCCGGCTCTGGTGGTAGGCGCGGATCACCATCAGTCCCGTGTATTCGCCTGCGGCGCCCGAATTGGGCATCAGCGAGCAGGCGGCGAAGCCGGTGATGGTCGCCAGGTCGGCGGCCAGCCCGTCGATCAGTTCGCGGTAGCCTTCGGTCTGGTCGGCGGGAGCGAACGGGTGCATGTTCTGGAACCCGGCGAGCGACAGGGGCTGCATGAGGGCTGCGGCATTGAGTTTCATGGTGCAGGAGCCGAGCGAGATCATCGAATTTGCCAGCGAGATGTCGCGCAGCTCGAGGCGTTTGATGTAACGCATCAGGTCGCTTTCGCAGCGGTAGGTGTTGAAGACGCGTTCGGTCAGGAACTCCGACTGGCGCAGGATCGCGGCCGGGATGGTAATCTCCTCCGACAGTTTGACGGCCTTGGCTTTTTTGCCTTTGGCCTCGGCGAAGATGGCGATTACCTCGTTCACCTCCTCGGGGGTGGTCACGTCGTCGAACGAGAAACGAACCCGATCCTCCGAAGGATAGAAGAAGTTGATGCCGCGTTCGAGCGCCAGCGACTGTACGACGGCGGCTTCCGCCTCTACTTCGAGCGTGTCGAAGAAGTTCTTGGCTGCCAGTTTGTAGTCCATCGCTTCGAGCGCCTTGGCTACCGTTACGGCTGCCGTGTGGGCCGTCTTGGCCGAGCGGCGCAGACCTTCGGCGCCGTTATAGACGCAGTAGAAGCCGACCATCGAAGCCATCAGTGCCGTAGCGGTGCAGATGTTCGAGGTGGCACGCTCGCGCTTGATGTGCTGTTCGCGGGTCTGGAGCGCCATGCGGAGCGCACGGTTGCCCAGACGGTCGATCGATACGCCGATGATGCGGCCCGGCATGTTGCGCTTATACGCTTCGCGCGTGGTCATGTAGCCGGCGCTCGGGCCGCCGAAGCCCATCGGAATACCCAGACGCTGCGTCGTGCCGACGACGATGTCGGCCCCCCATTCGCCCGGAGCCTTCAGCAGGGCCAGCGACAGCAGGTCGGCAACAGCCGTTACCAGGGCGCCTTTGGCATGGGCCGCTTCGGTGAAGGCGGCGTAGTCGCGCACCTCGCCGTTGGCGGCGGGGTACTGTACGATGGCGCCGAACTCCTTGCCGGTGAATTCATATGTATTGTAGTCGTCGATCACCAGTTCGATGCCGAATGGCTCGCTGCGGGTGATCAGTACGTCGAGCGTCTGGGGGAAGATGTTACGATCGACGAAAAGCTGGTTGCGTCCCTCCTTGACCGCTTCGCGCGAGCGGAGCGAGAACATCATCAGCATCGCTTCGGCGGCTGCGGTGCCTTCGTCCAACAGCGAACAGTTGCCGATCTCCATGCCTGTCAGCGAAATGACGGCGGTCTGGAAATTCAGCAGCGCCTCGAGGCGTCCCTGCGAAATCTCGGCCTGATAGGGGGTGTACGAAGTGTACCAGGCGGGGTTCTCGAAGACGTTGCGCGTGATGGCGGCCCGGTACGGCGCAGGGGTAGTAACCCATGCCGATGAACGAACGCAGGGTGCGGTTCTTGGCTGCGAGGGCCTGGATGTGATTCGCGAATTCGTATTCGCTCATGCCCTGGGGCAGGGCGAGCGGCTGTTTCAGGCGGATAGACTGAGGGATGACCTGTGCGATGAGCTCATCGACGGATTTGACGCCGATCACGGCGAGCATCGCTTTCAAATCCTCGGGATTGGTGACGCCGATGTGGCGGTCGGAAAATTTATCAAACATAGGATTTTGAGAATGATTTTTTTATGATTTGTAATTCGAATTTATTCGTTCGGGATCAATATTTGAAACTGCTGCCTCCGATGAACTCCCGCAGGAGCGACGTGGGCGGGATCTCTTCGGGAGAGATCGGGATGAAGTTGTCGAGGAACTTGAGCATGCGTTTGGCCTCGCCGTATTCGGGGACCGTATCGGGTACTTCCCGCAGGATCGGTTCGGCAAAGCGGCGCAGGACCGAAATTTCGTAGAAGAGCGACGAATTGAACATCACGTCGGCATTCTCCTGGTAGGGGAAGATGTGCTTCTCCTCGCCCCGGCGGACGCTTTCCCAGCGGGCGAGCGTCGAAAGGGCGTCGTTGCCCCGCGTGCGGTAGTCGCGCGTCAGGCGGCGCAGCAGCCGGTTGTCGGAGGTGGCGATGCGCGACACGTTGTCGAGGGCCACCGAGGTGAAGCAGGAAACGTAGATCTTGAATTTCCGGGATTCGGGAACGCCGGGCGTCAGGGCCGGGTTCAGTCCGTGGATGCCTTCGACGATCAGTACCGACCGCTCGTCGAGCTGCAAGGGGTTGTCGTGCCACTGGCGGGTGCCGGAAATGAAGTCGTAACGCGGAATATCGACGCTCTCGCCCCGTTCGAGGCGTTTCAGATGGTCGTTGAACTGTTCGAGGTCGATCGCTTCGAGTGCCTCGTAGTCGTACTCTCCTTTTTCGTCGCGTGGCGTCTTTTCGCGGTCCACGAAATAGTCGTCCAGCGAGATCAGTACCGGGTTGAGTCCCAGGACCCGAAGCTGTACGCCCAGCCGCTTGGCGAAGGTGGTCTTGCCGCTGGACGAAGGGCCTGAAATCAACACCAGCCGCACGCCCCGTTCGCGGTTGGCCTCCGCGACGCAGCCGGCCACCTGGGCTAGCTTGTTTTCATGGAACGCCTCTGCGATCTTGATCAGCTCGCTGGCGTCGCCCGCGAGGACTTTCGAGTTGAGCTGTCCGACGGTCGGAACGCCCATGATCTCCACCCACGACTGGTATTGGTGGAAGACGTCGAACATCTTCTCCTGGTGGACGCTCTGTTGCAGCCGCGTCGGATCGGTCCGCAGCGGCAGGGCGATGAAGAAGCCGTTGTAATAGGGGTGCAGGTCGAACTGCGGAGTGTAACCCGTCGAAGGGGTCAGGGCTCCGTAGAAATAACCCGGCAGGGAGTCGATCGTATAAATTTTGCTGTATAACCTCGGCCGGGAGTCGAGCAGGGCGATTTTATCGGCCATTCCGAACCCTTCGTAGATTTTGCGGGCCGTGTCGGTGAGCATCTTCACCCCCTGGATCGGCAGGTTGCGGTCGATGATCCCTCGCATGCGGGCCTTGATCGCGTCGAGGTGTTCGGCGGGAATCGGTCCGAAGCCCGATATTTCGCAGTAGAAACCGCTTGCCCCCAGCGAGTGCCGGATGTAGAGCGTGCGGTCGGGGAACAGCTCCCGGACCGCCTTTTGCAGGATGAACGAGATCGTGCGCTGATATACCCGGATTCCTTCGAAGGAGGTGATGTCGATGAACCGGACCGTTACCGGTTTGTATATTCTGTAGTTGAGTTCCTTGATGCGGTTATTGACATAGGCGGCCAGGAACGGATGCGGCCCGTCGAGCCGGAGCTGCCGTTCGACTTCGAGCAGGGTCGTGCCCATCGCGACCTCGATCGTCCGTCCTGCGTTTTCGCAGATGACCGGAAGGGTGTCTGACATATTTTTGTTCATAAATCGCGTAAAAATACAATTATTTCCTAACTTTGACAAACGTAAACTCTATTTGTGATGAAAAAAATCTTCTTGGGTATTTCGCTGTTGCTGTGTGCGGCGTTGTGTGCGTGCGCACCTCGTGAAAAAGTAGTTATCATATTATCAACGAACGATATACATGCCCAAATCCAGAATTTTCCGCAGTTGGCGACGGCCGTTGCCGAGTGTCGGGACACGGCGTCGGTGATCCTGGTCGATGCCGGCGACCGCTGGACAGGCAACGCCTATGTGGACCAGGCCGAAGGACGGCGTCCCGTGTTGGAGCTGATGAACGAGCTGGGGTACGACGTGGCCACGCTCGGCAACCACGAGTTCGACGTGGGGCAGCAGACGCTGGCCGAAGCGATCGGTTATTGCCGTTTCCCGGTGATCTGCGCCAACATGGTCAGCGAGAACTCGCCGATTCCGCAGTTGAAACCCTATGTCATTCTCGATCGCGAAGGGGAGAAGTTCGCTTTCGTCGCTGCGGTGACCAATTACGGGTACAACAACCATCCGGACGGCCACGACGCCATCTTCGAGGGGTTGCGTTTTACGGATGCCGTGCGGACGCTCGAGGAGTACGAATACCTGCGCGACAGTTGTCAGGTGTTGGTGGCGCTGACACACATCGGTTCGAAATACGACCGGGAACTGGCCGACGAAGCCTCGGAATACGACCTGATTATCGGCGGGCACAGCCACGAGCGGATCAACGAGGTGGAGGACGGCGTGCTCATCACGCAGACGGGCCGCAACCTGAACATGGTGGGGGTTACCGAGGTGCGACTGCGAGGCAAGGAGATCCGGTCCCTGTCGTTCCGGCTGGTTCCGCTGGCCGACTACGCGCCCGACCCGGTTTATCAGGAGATGGTCGAGACCTACCGCAACAATCCGGTGCTGAAGGAGAAGGCCGGAGAGCTGACCGCTACGGCCGACAAGGTGGGGGTGGCCAACATCTTCCTCCAGGCGCTCAAACGCAAGTCGGGCAGCGACGTGGCTTTCTACCACTACGGGGGGCATTCGCCGCGACAGCCTTTCGAAAGGCGACCTGACACGGAGCGACATATATGACCTGGATCCTTTCATTTCTTCTGTCAGCGTGATGGAGATGACGCCCGAACAGATGAGCAAAATGGTGCTGACCAAATACAACGACACGGTCAATAAGGGCGAGTCGCATCGGATCGACCTCTTCTCGACCGCACCGTACGTGATCCGTACCGACGGGTACGATGCGGTAGAGGTGATCTTTCCCGGGTTGGTGTCCGGCCGTAAATACAAGGTGGCGATGGGCGACTATGTTTTCAAGAATTACCAGGGACTCGAATATACGAACGGCGAGACTACGCAGTGGCTCGTGCCCGACGTATTGATGGAATACGTCGCCAACGGCGGCAAACCCCTCGCACCCGACAATACGCTCCGGCAGTCGGTCGCAGGTCTGCACGATGACCGGGAGAACCACGACGATCGTGACGACGATTGATCCGGTCCTTTCATCGAAGGACGGGGATCGGTGAGTCGGGTATTATGCGCCGGGGCGGTCGGGCTCCGGCGTTTTGTTGGCGGCGGGGAGCTGAGGGTCGGCCGAAACGGTCGGATTTTCCGAGGCGTTTCAGGCGCAAGTGTCCGGGCTTGTCGGTTGTGTCTTGCACGGTATTTGCCCGGAATGCAGGGAAACCGCGACGGTTCGGCAGGTTGCTGGATCCGCAGGCGGCAGCTTCTTTAGCGTATGGTGCAAGCGACTCCGTTGAATCTTTTGGTGAAGTCCCATTTGGCGTTGCTGTTGTGCAACATCATCTGGGCATTCGACTATCCCCTTTTACAACCTCGTGCTGTCGAAGTACGTGGCCCCGATCGCGCTGGTTACCGCTTCGCTTTGCGCGGCGGCACTTTTCTCGCTCGTTCCTTTGCTTTGGAGCAAGGCGAAGCCGATCGCCCGCAAGGACATCAAGACGATGATCGGTGCGGCCCTGCTGATCGGCGTAATCCGCAAGGTGCTGCTCATGTACGGTTTGTCCCGCACGTCGCCCATCGACGGATCGATCATCGACACGATCACGCCGCTGCTGGTACTGCTTATTTCCGTGGTGCTCGGTATCGATAAATTCACGCGCCTCAAGATCGCCGGTCTGGTGTTGGGCATGGCAGGTGCGGTGGGTGTCGTCCTGCTGGGAGCCAGCGGCGGACATACGCACTCCGGACTGGTCGGCAACCTGATGATCGCGGGCTGCGCCCTGGCTACTTCCTGCTACATGGTCTGGTTCAAAAAGTTGATCGCCAGGTACGATGTCGTCACCATGTTGCGCTGGGTCTATTGTCTGGCGGCGCTGATGGTGCTTCCGTTCGGTGCCCGGGAGTTGGTGCATACTGATTTCGCGGCGATGGATACCGACATCCTGCTGGCGACGTTGTTCGTGGTCTTCGTGCCGACGTATGTCCCGAACCTGTTGCTGAACTATTCGCTCAAATACGTGCAGCCGACCGTTTCGAGCATCTATACCTACCTGCAACCCGTTTTGGCGGTGATTTTGTCGGTGGCGATGGGCCTCGACCGGCTGCATCTGGACACGGCGCTCTGCGCGCTGGTTATCTTCTTCGGCGTGGGGCTGGTGATCCGCTCCTATCGCGGCCCGGCCGTACCTTCGGCTCCGCTGCCCGTCCATACGCATTGATTTTCTGCGTAAAAAAGGTCGAAAGTTTGCAGATTGCCGATTTCTTCCTATCTTTGCACTCCCCGTATGCGCACGATGCGCGAGGGGAGTGTTTTATTATTAACCATTTAACGAGCGATTGCATCGCATTTAATTTCCACATGGAAGAAGCAAAAAAAGTTGCAAACGAGAACTTTGACTGGAACGCGTTTGAAAACGACCTGGGCGTTTACGACCAGCCCAAAGAGCAGATCGGCGAGGCTTATGACAAGACTCTTTCGAACATCGCCGCAAACGAGGTTGACCGAAGGTACGTCATCGGTATCAACAAGCGCGAAGTGGTCGTCAATATCGGCTACAAGAGCGAGGGTATCATCCCATTTCGGAGTTCCGTTACAACCCGGATCTGAAGGTAGGCGACAAGATCGAGGTTTACGTCGAGTCTGCCGAGGAATAAGAACGGTCAAGCTGGCTCTTTCGCACAAGAAAGCGCGTCAGCTCAAGTCGTGGGATCGTGTGAACGAGGCCCTCGAGAAGGACGAAATCATCAAGGGTTACATCAAGTGCCGCACCAAGGGCGGTATGATCGTCGATGTATTCGGCATCGAGGCTTCCTGCCGGGTTCGCAGATCGACGTGAAGCCGATCCGCGACTACGATGTATATGTAGATAAGACGATGGAGTTCAAGGTTGTGAAGATCAACCAGGAGTTCCGTAACGTCGTCGTTTCGCACAAGGCGCTGATCGAGGCCGAGCTCGAGGCGCAGAAGCAGGTAATCATGTCGAAGCTCGAGAAGGGCCAGATCCTCGAGGGTACGGTCAAGAACATCACTTCGTACGGCGTGTTCGTCGATCTGGGCGGCGTGGACGGTCTGATCCACATCACCGACCTGTCGTGGGGCCGCGTCAACCACCCCGAAGAGATCGTTTCGCTCGACGAGAAGATCCGCGTGGTTATCCTCGACTTCGACGATGCCAAGAAACGTATCGCATTGGGTCTGAAGCAGCTCGCTCCGCACCCCTGGGAGGCGCTGGATCCCAACCTGAAGGTGGGCGACCACGTGAAGGGCAAGGTTGTCGTGATGGCCGACTACGGCGCGTTCGTCGAGATCGCACCGGGTGTAGAGGGTCTGATCCACGTATCGGAGATGTCCTGGAGCCAGCACCTGCGTTCGGCACAGGATTTCATGAAGGTGGGCGACGAGGTAGAGGCAGTCATCCTGACCCTCGACCGTAACGAGCGCAAGATGTCGCTGGGCATCAAGCAGCTTACTCCCGATCCCTGGGCCGATATCGAAACCCGCTATCCCGTAGGTACGAAATGCAAGGCCAAGGTTCGCAACTTCACCAATTTCGGCGTGTTCGTCGAGATCGAGGAGGGTATCGACGGCCTGATCCATATTTCCGACTTGAGCTGGACCAAGAAGATCAAGCATCCGGGTGAATTTACGTCGGTAGGCGCCGAAATCGAGGTCGTAGTGCTGGAGGTCGATAAGGAGAACCGTCGTCTGTCGCTGGGCCACAAACAGCTCGAGGAGAATCCCTGGAACGAGTTCGAGGGTCAGTTCGCAGTGGACAGCGTACACGAAGGTACGATTACCGAGATGACCGACAAAGGTGCCGTCGTATCGCTGGGCGAAAACGTCGAGGGCTTCGCTCCGATGCGTCAGCTGGTGAAAGAGGACGGCACGACGGCGACGGTCGGCGAGAAACTGCCGTTCAAGGTGATCGAATTCTCGAAGGCTACCAAGCGCATCACGCTTTCGCACACTCGTCTTTTCGAAGAGGCTAAACGTGCCGAGCGGGCCGAGCAGGCTGCCGAGAAGAAGGCTTCCGCCGAGGCTACCAAGTCTTCGATGAAGAAGATCAACGCTTCGGTCGAGAAGACCACGCTGGGTGACATCGCCGGTCTGGCCGAACTCAAGGACGCGATGGAAGCGGCTGCCAAGGAGGAGAAATAATCCTTGATCGCATGGATGAGAAAATCCCCGACCGCGAGGCCGGGGATTTTTCGTCGGTGCACGCGCCGGTTCCTGCGGAAACGACCGATTTTGCCGGTTCGTGCCGACCGGTTTTCAGGCGATCGGGCTGTCCGTGTCGGTTTGCAGCGGGGGCGGTCGATTCCTTCGCGACCGTACCGGTTCGTGCAGGCGTATCGGAGCCTGATCCCATAGGCTCCTTCGGTCCGGTGAAATTCGGCATTGACAGGAGATTTTGGGCGTCGTATTATTTATAGGTCGGTGCGTGCGGCTTCCCGTTCCGTCCGGTAGCGGCGGATGTCGTCGATCGAAACGATCGGAAAGTCGTGTTCGCAGGCGAAAGCTACCACTTCGGGCAGCCGAGCCATGGTGCCGTCTTCGTTGGTGAGTTCGCACAGGACGGCGCAGGGTGGCAGTCCCGCGAGTTTTGTCAGATCGACACTTCCTTCGGTGTGCCCTCCGCGTTCGAGTACGCCGCCGCTGCGGGCCGCCAGAGGGAAGACGTGGCCGGGGCGGGCGAGCGATTCGGGACGGGCGTCGGGTGCAACGGCCGTTCGGATCGTGCGGATGCGGTCGGCGGCCGAAACGCCTGTCGTGATGCCTTCCGCCGCCTCTATCGACACGGTGAATGCCGTACCGTAGCGGCTCGTATTGACGGTGGACATCGGGGGCAGGTCGAGTTGCCGGACCCGCTCTTCGGTCAGACAGAGGCATACGATGCCACTGCATCGGCGGATCATCAGGGCCATCTGTTCGACGGTCATATTTGTCGCGGCAAAGATCAGATCGCCTTCGTTCTCTCTGTTTTCATCGTCAACCAGCAGGATTCCGCGGCCTTGGCGGAGGCTTTCTGCGGCTCGTTCGACCCGTTCGGCAGCCGTGCCGTAACGGGATAATAGATTTTCTCGTTCCATGAGTTCGTTTGTTTCCGACAAAAATAGGGGGAACGAGCCGTTGTGAAATGTATTATATTTGCGGATAGATATACTATATTTGCAGATAAACTTTCTTTTTTGATGAAAATTCTCGAACGGCGTATTCTCCACGATCCCGGCACGGCTTTCAGCCATATCCGTTACGGGCAGTTCTCGCTGCCGTGTCATGCCCATGTCGAATTCGAACTCATGTACATCACTTCGGGCCGGGGTTGCAGTTCGCCGGCGATGGGGTGGAACCTTATCGGGCCGGGGATTTGGCGCTGTTAGGCAGCGGGGCTGCCTCATTTCCATCTGTGCGACCGGGTGCGCCTGGGAGGGGACGGCGAAGCGAGTTCGGGCGAGGTTCTGCAATTTCCGCCCGACCTGTTCCCGCAGAATATGGAGCGTCTGGGGGATTATGCCGAAATCCGCAGATTGCTGGAGTGCAGTCGCAGGGGGATTCGTTTCGGCGACCGGGTGCTGGCGGCCGAGGTCGGCCGCCTGATCCGCTCGGTCGATGCGTTGTCGGGTACGGAGCGGCTGGTGCGTCTGTATGAAATTCTCGGACGGTTGGCACGCAGTGCGGATTACCGGCTGATTTCGCCGGCCGAATGTGTATGCCGGGCTTCGTGGTGTCCCGGATCGCCCATGTATGCCGTCGAAGGTTATCTGGCGGCCCATTTCCGCGAGCGGGTTTCGCTGTCCGCGCTCGCAGCGGCGGCAGGCCGGAATCCGGCGGCGCTGTGCCGTTATTTTCGGGAGAGGACGGGTAAGACACCGTTCGAATACCTGGCGGAAATGCGCATCGGACTCGCGGTGCGGTTGCTGAAACATTCCGATCTGACCTGTTCGCAGATCGCTTATGAGTCGGGGTTCAACAGTTATGCACTGTTCGTGAGGCAGTTCCGCCGCATAACGGGGAGGACGCCCGATCGGTACCGGCGGGAAATCTCGCTGGAAGTCGGTTACTCCCGGACTTTGTAAACGACGTAAATATGGTCGTCGGGCAGGGCGTAGAGACGGCGCTCGGCTTCGGTGAGCGAGGCTGCGAAGTCGATGTCGGCGACTTCGAATCCGGCACTGCGCAGCCGGTCGGCGTAGTCGCGGCCGTAGATGCGCCGGTGATCGTACTGGCCGAAGACGCGGGTCCGTTCTGCAGGGTCGGTGATCGTGTCGTCTTCGAAGGTCTCTTCGCGCGACGAATCCATCGGCGACAGGACGATGCCCCAGCCGCCGGGTTTCAGGATACGGTGGAGTTCGCGCAGCGCCTGCCGATCGTCTTCGACATGTTCCAGGATGTGATTACAGATCACCACGTCCGTAAAATCGTCCTCGAGGGGAATGTGCTGCACGTCGAAATGCATATCGGCCAGCGGACTTTCGAGGTCGGCGGTGAGGTACAGGCCCGGGTGACCGTCGTAATGTTTGCGCAGTTTGCGCATCAGGCACACTTCGGGAGCGATGTGCAGGATGCGGGGGTACGCGGTCAGCAGGTCGGTTTCGCGTTGCAGGTAGAGCCATAGCAGGCGGTGCCGTTCGAGCGAGAGGCAGCGGGGGCAGAGGGCGTTCGGACGGGAGTGGACGTAGCCGTAGGGCAGGAACTTGCGCCGCCGGGTGCCGCAGACGGGACATTCGACGCCCCGGCCGATATAAAACCATCCCAGCACCGGAACCGATATTCCGGCGATGCGTTGCAGAAACGTGCGGGGCAGGTGGTTGAGTGCCCAGCGAATCAGCCTTTTCATCTTATTCGGAGATTTTTTTGCAGCTCCTCTTCCGTCCGGTGCAGCCGCTCCTTGCAGAGGGCGATCAGTTCGGTAGCCCGCTTGACCTCCTTGGTCAGCGAATCGACGGTCATCTCTTCGCGGCGGAAGCGGTCGAGGATCTGCTCGATTTCGTTCATCGCTTCGGTATAGGTAATCTCTTTCTTTGCCATATTGTCAGGTTGCTTATTTTACGGTTGCATCGAATGTGCCGTCGGACAGTTCCACCCGCAGAGTGTCGCCGGAGGAAAGCCCTTTGGCCGAAGTGACGGTTTCATCGCCCCGGTGTACGATGGCGAACCCCAGCGAGAGAATATGTTCGGGCGAACGGCTTGCGATCAGCTCTTCGGCGGTCGTGAGCCGTGTGTGTTGCCGCCGCAGGAGCTCGCCGACAGCGGTCGAAAGCTCATCGCTCCAGCGGGAGAGCTGTTCGTTGCGACGCAGGAGCAGGAGGGCGCTTTGATGCGCGATTTCGCTGCCGAGCTCCGCGAGCCGCAGTTCATGGCGGCGGAAGATGCCCGCCGAGGCGTCACGCAGTTGCAGTGCGGCGGTGTCGAGCCATCCCTCGACGCCCGTCATCCGTTCGACGAGCCATCCGGCGACGGCCGTCGGGGTTTTAAGTGCCGTGTGGGCCACCATGTCCGCGACGCTCGTATCCTTGTCGTGGCCGATGCCCGTGAGGATCGGCAGGGGAAACTGGGCGATGTGGGCGCAGAGGCGGTAGGCATTGAAACAGTTCAGGTCGCTGGCCGACCCGCCGCCCCGGATCAGTACGACCGCATCGAAATCGTCCATGCGGTCGGCCACGGCGTCGAGTGCCGCCACGATCGAATCCTCGGCACCGGCGCCCTGCATGAAAGCGTCGAAAAGCGTCAGGGAGAAAGCATAGGGACTTTTGCCCAACTCCTTGCAGAAATCCTGATAGCCCGCTGCCTGGCGGCTCGAAACGATGGCGATACGCTGTACTACCTGCGGCAGAGGATTTTCGCGGTTGATGTCCCAGACTCCTTCGCGCTGGAGCCGCTCGATGGTGATCTGCCGCTGCCGTTCCATGTCGCCCAGCGTGAAGGTCGGGTCGATGTCCAGGATGTTGAGCGAGAAACCGTACAGTTCGTGGTAGGAGATCATCACCCGGGCCAGGATGCGGATGCCTGCGGCCAGTCGCTGACCCGTTTCGGCCTCGAAATAGCCGGCGATGCGGGCGTAAGCCGTGCGCCAGATGACCGCCCGGGCCTGCGAGAGCGGCACGCCGTTGTCGCCACCCTTTTCGACCAGTTCGAGGTAGCAATGCCCCGAATAGTTGATTTTGATCTCCGCGATTTCGGCACTGACCCATACGGGCAGGGCGAACGCTTCGTCGAGCGTCGCTTTGACGAGCTTTTGGAGCTGGGAGAGTGTCAGGTGGTTTTGCATGACGACAAAGATAGTGAAAGCCGGGAAAAAACGGGAACTTGTTCCCAGTTTTCCGAGGCGAATCCTATCTTCTGCAAAGATAGTGAAAGGTGAGAGCAATCGTGCGGGCTTGCACGCAAAGATTGCCGAACCGCCTCCGATCTTGAGCGAAGATAACGGAAGAAGGGCGATGCACCGAACTTAATTATGGGTTTTCCGTCTTTTCGCCGGGCAGAGTCGGCTGGCGTCCTTTGCGCTCGTTTTGATCTCCGGTGGTTCGAGCTTGTGCGGACCGTGCTCTCTTTTCTGCGAGGGCGGCGAATCTCGGTCCGGCAGGTCGATCGTTTGGGGACGGTCGGTTTCCGGGGATGGCGCCGTCGGTCTGCCGTGCGACGGTCGTTGTGTTCGACTTTGGGTTGGGATCGTCAGAATTTCGGAAATCGGGCATGATACCCACTGCGAAGTGCGGTCGGGGCGGGGACAGTAGGTGCCGACCGTTGTTAGCACAGGATTTTGTCGAGCAGGATGCCTGCGGTCAGCAGGGCGCCGAAGAGCAGGATGTTGCGGGCCGTTTCGCCGAGGCAGACGTTCAGTTCTTCGCCGTGGTCGATGCGTACCATCTTGCGCCATGTGGCGATATGGACTGCAAGGTAGGGCAGAGGCAGCAGAGCTGCGGCGATACGGCCTTCGGCCAACAGCGAGAGGCACAGCAGGATGGCTCCTGTGCCCAGAACCAGGTAACCCCAGCGTCCCGCTGCGGCTCCGAGGCAGACGACGATCGTGCGCTTGTTGCAGCGGCGGTCCTCCTCCCGGTCGCGGAAATTGTTAATCATGAGCATCGTGTCGATCACCATGCCGCAGGCCAGTCCGACTACGGCGGTTTCTCCGCTCCACCCTCCGCACTGGAGGTAGTAGGTGAATCCGACGGGAATCAGGCCGAAGAAAAGGATGACGGCTATGTCGCCCATACCGTGATAGGCCAGCGGCCACGGGCCTGCCGTGTAAAAATAGGCGAAGACAATGCAGGAGGCACCCACCAGCAGGAGCCACCAGTTCCAGCCGCTGAGGGCCAGCAATCCCGCTCCGGCTGCACAGGCCGCCAGAGTGAAAGCCGCGATACCGCTCTTCATCGCCCGCAGGGTGATGTAGCCTTTGGCGAAAGCGCGGTCGGGACCCAGTCGGTCGGGGCGGTCGGCTCCCTTCAAAAAGTCGCAGAGATCATTGACCAGATTGGCCGTACACTGCATCGTCACGGCGAAGACAAGACACAGCAGAGCGACGACCGGGCGGAAGCCGCCGTCGGTGAAGGCCAGGGCCGATCCGATGAGAATGAGGATGACGGAATTCCCCAGACTGTACGGCCGGATGGCCAGAATCCATGCGGAGAGTGAGTTCGTTTTCAAGTTTCGGAGGGTTTGGTCGGATTTAGCGCATGATGAATTCCAAGGGACGCGGAATGCTTTTGCCTTCGGGCAGTTGTACGCGCAGAACCCCTTCGCTTTCGACCGGCTTTCCGTCGCGCATGGCGGGCTGCCAGCGGGGTGCTTTTTCGACGGCGTCGATCACACGGCGCCGCAGCCTTCGGTCGGTCGCTTCGAGCTCGTCGGTCGGGACGGTTCTCCCGTCGGTCGTGATCTTGTAACGCAGGACTACCCGTGCAGCCGGCAGAGAATCATCCCAATCGGTCTGTTTGGAAATATAGTCGTTGAAACTGCCGTCTGCTTCCGGGAAGCGGGCCGGGGTGTCGTATCGCAGGGTGATGAGTATCACGCCGTTCGAGGCTTCTGTTCCGTATCGGGCGATGGTCTGCTCGTCGGCAGGCAGCATCTCGGTCGATTCGATGTCGCCGGGCGGAATGTTGCGGATGTCGCTTACGACCTGCCCGTTGACTACGTATATGGGGTCCTGCGCCGCAGCGGAAAAGATCCCGGTGAAGATCAGTGTGAACAGGAGTATGAGCTGTTTTTTCATACGGTTCGTTTATCCGCAGAACGGGTTTCGGCCACGGAATATTGCTTTCAGAGAGTGACCTCCTTCCAGCCCGAGCGGGTCAGATCGACGCAGCCGTTTTTTCGGAAGCGGACACCTTCCGCCTCGAGCATCGGACGTTGCTCCGTCCAATGGGGTGCGGTTCTGCCTGCGCTGTTCACGACCCGGTGGCAGGGAAGTCCGGCGGGAGCCGCTGCCAGCGCATGTCCCACGCGGCGGGCATATCCCGGCATGCCGATCAGCCGGGCGATCTGTCCGTAGGTCGTTACGCGCCCTGCGGGAATTTGCGCCACGACCGAATAGACTTCCGCGTCGAATCCTTCGGGAAGGGCCATGTCGGAGGTGTGTTAGAGTTCGCTCTCCTTGAGGCGCTCGGCGTTTTCCGCTACGATCAGATGGTCGATGCAGTCCTGGATGTCGCCGTCCATGAAGGCCGACAGGTTGTAGATCGTGTAGTTGATGCGGTGGTCGGTGATGCGCCCCTGCGGGTAGTTGTAGGTGCGGAT
>ENA-OPYT01000099-OPYT01000099.1-human-gut-metagenome-genome-assembly--contig:-NODE-99-length-26541-cov-3.443742_pt1 | contig 26541 bp, 23 predicted proteins | sample MGYA00242636_ERZ504480 | MGnify/ENA primary metagenome ERZ504480 (study PRJEB26092, sample SAMD00036228) | human gut metagenome | host: Homo sapiens | study: EMG produced TPA metagenomics assembly of...
AAAGAAGAGTTGAAATCCTTGCACAAGCTCATCAAAAAAAGTGACGGGAGACATTGAACAGTTCTCTTACAATACAAGCATCAGCGCTTTTATGATTTGCGTAAACGAGCTGTCCGCGCTGAAATGCAGCAAGAAAGAGATATTGAATCAGCTTACCGTTACGTTGGCTCCTTTCGCTCCGCACGTATGTGAGGAATTGTGGGAGACATTAGGTAACACAGGTTCTGTATGCGACGCGCAATGGCCTGCATACAACGAAGAATATCTGGTGGAAAATACGGTGAACTACACCATTTCGTTCAACGGAAAAGCACGTTTCAACATGGAATTCCCTGCCGATACGGCATCGGATGTTATTCAGGAAACGGTATTGGCAGACGAACGTTCCATGAAATGGACAGACGGAAAGACCATCGTCAAAGTAATCGTAGTACCCAAGAAGATTGTAAACATTGTTATCAAATAACAAATATGCAAATCACAAAACCAACCAAAGCGGAAGTGATGAGAGAGTTGAAAGACTATGTCTTCATCACTTTCGGATTAATTTCTTACGCTATGGGATGGGCTGCGTTCCTTATCCCCTATCAGATTACGACCGGCGGTACTACGGGTATCGGAGCCATCATCTATTATGCCACTGGATTTCCTATCCAATGGTCGTATTTCATCATCAATGCAGTCCTGATGACATTTGCCATCAAGATTTTAGGACCTAAATTCAGTATCAAGACCACATTTGCCATCTTCGGACTGACTTTCTTCCTATGGTTTTTCCAGTTGCTGGTGAACGGAGCGGACGGAGTGCCGCCTCAGATACTGGGACCGGGACAGGATTTCATGGCTTGCCTCATAGGCGCCGCCATGTGCGGTGCGGGTCTGGGCGTAGTGTTCAACTGCAACGGAAGTACGGGCGGTACGGACATTATCGCCATGTTGCTTCAGAAGTATGCGGGCATCAAGTTTTCCACGGGTATCTTCCTGGCGGATTGCGTGGTGATCCTTTCTGGCTTGGTGGTGATCGGTTTCGGTCTTGGTACGGGCGATAGTTCGGGTTCGGGCTGGGTGCTGACACTCTATTCGCTCATTACGATCTTCATCTGTTCGCGGGTCGTAGCCCGGGTGATCGACGGTGCGTCGTACGACAAGTTGCTGTTCATCATCAGTGATGAAAACGAAAAACTCCGGACATTCATTCTGGAGGATCTGGAACGCAGCGCTACTTTTATCAAGGCACGGGGTATGTACTCCGAGGAGGAAAAGGATATGATTTTCCTGGTGGTCGATCGCAAGGAGGTGCATGCGGTACAGCGTAAGGTACAGGAGATCGACCCGAAAGCATTCTTCGTGGTTACGGATGCCTACGATACCTACGGAGAGGGCTTCAAGCCTTTCCCGGAAGCGGGTGCGATTCAGGCACAGTAATTTTCAGAAATACCGGGGAAACGGGAACCGCGATCGTCGATTCCCGTTTTTCGGTCCTAATTTTACCGGGCGAGTCCGGTTTTGCAACTATGAATAACGAGAAGATAAATACTTTGCGTCCGCTGCAGGGTGCGGGCCGTAAACTTTTTGTCGAAACATACGGCTGTCAGATGAACGTCGGCGATACGGAAATCGTCGTTGCGATCATGCAGCAGGAGGGCTATGTCTATACCGACAAGATCGAGGAGGCGGATGTCGTTCTGATCAATACCTGTTCGATCCGAGATAATGCCGAACAGCGCATTTGGGGACGTTTGCGGGAGATGGCTCATCTGCGCCGCCGCCGGCCGGGACTGCTCGTCGGTATTATCGGTTGTATGGCCGAACGTTTGCGGGAACGGCTGCTCGAAGGGGAGAACCCCGTGGATATCGTCGCCGGTCCGGATGCGTACCGCGACCTGCCCCGCCTGGTGCGCGAAGCGGGCGAAGGCGGCCGGGGCGTCAATGTCCTGCTTTCCCGCGAGGAAACCTACGCCGAAATCGCTCCCGTGCGGCTCGATCGCAACGGCGTGAGCAGTTATATCGCCATCATGCGCGGGTGCAACAACTATTGTTCGTACTGCGTGGTGCCTTATACGCGGGGCGTGGAGCGCAGCCGCGATCCGCAGACTATTCTGAGCGAAGCCCTCTGCCTGTTCGAGAACGGTTACCGGGAGGTGACGCTGTTGGGACAGAACGTCAATTCGTATCGTTATGGAGCGGTCGATTTTCCGGAGCTGATGCGCCTTGTGTCCGAAATTTCGCCGCTGTTGCGCGTTCGGTTCGCAACGTCGCATCCCAAGGACATGAGCGACCGTCTGCTCGAAGTGATGGCGTCGAAACCCAACATCTGCCGCTGCATCCACCTGCCTGCCCAGTCGGGATCGTCGCGGATGCTCGAGAAGATGAACCGCAAATATACGCGCGAATGGTACCTCGACCGCATCGCCGCTATCCGCCGCTATATGCCCGATTGCGCGATTACGACCGACCTGATCGCCGGATTCTGCAGCGAAACGGACGAGGATCATCGGCAGACGCTTTCGCTGATGCGGGAGGTGGGGTATGAATTCGCCTATATGTTCAAGTATTCCGAGCGGCCCGATACGTTCGCTCAACGTCACATGCCCGACGATGTGCCGGATTCGGTCAAGACGGCCCGTTTGAACGAAATCATCGCCTTGCAGAATACGCTTTCGGCCGAAAGCAACGCCCGCGATGTCGGCAAAGAGTTCGAAATTCTGGTGGAAGGTACTTCCAAGCGCAGCGACCGGCAGCTTTTCGGACGTACGTCGCAGAATAAGGTGGTGGTCTTCGATCGCGGCGAGTGCCGGATCGGGGATTACGTGCGGGTGCGGGTGACCGCCTCCTCGTCGGCGACGTTGCAGGGAGAGTTGGTCGAAAGAACCCGCCCGTTTGAAGTGTAATAATTGGAAAAGAAAGAAAACGCATAGTATGAGATTTGACGAACTCGATCTGGAAGACGAGGTGCTGGACGGCATCGACGCCATGAATTTTCAGGAGATGACTCCTGTGCAGGAGCAGACCATTCCGATCATTCTGGACGGGCGCGATATTATCGCCTGCGCCCAGACCGGTACGGGCAAGACGGCTGCCTATACGCTGCCGCTGCTGAACCGGCTGCTGCTCGAAGGCAATGAGAAGAACGTCGTGAAATCGGTCATTATCGTACCCACGCGCGAGTTGGCACAGCAGATCGACATGCAGTTCCAGGGCTTTTCCTACTATATGCCCGTTTCTACCGCCGTAATTTACGGCGGCGGCGACGGCCGCGGCTGGGACCAGCAGAAGCGCGGCCTGCAAATGGGTGCCGATGTGGTGATCGCCACGCCCGGACGCCTGATTTCGCACCTGACCAACAGCCGGGTGGATCTGTCGCATGTGGACTACCTGATTCTGGACGAGGCCGACCGTATGCTCGATATGGGTTTTTACGACGACATTATGCAGATCGTCTCCTATATGCCCAAATCGCGACAGACGCTGATGTTCTCCGCGACGCTGCCGCCCAAGATCCGGCAGATGGCCAAGCAGATTCTGAACGATCCCGCCGAGGTCAATATCGCCATTTCGAAGCCCAACGAGGCGATCGAACAGGGTGCTTATATTTGTTACGAGGGCCAAAAGCTGGGGATCGTCCGCGAGATGTTCTCCCGGCCTTCGGAGTCCAAGACTATCATCTTCTCCTCGTCGAAGCTAAAAGTCAAGGAGCTGGCCCATACGCTCAAGCGAATGAAGCTCGACGTGGCTCCCATGCATTCCGACTTGGATCAGGAGAAGCGCGAGCAGGTGATGCTCGATTTTAAGAATAATAAAGTGAGGATTCTCGTAGCGACGGACATCGTCGCACGCGGTATCGACATCGAGGATATCGGCATGGTCATCAATTATGACGTGCCGCACGATCCCGAAGATTATATCCATCGCATCGGCCGCACGGCGCGGGCCAGCGCTACGGGGCGGGCCGTTACGTTCGTGAACGAGGAGGAGCAGGGTAAATTCCACCGTATCGAGGAGTTTATCGAGCGGGAGATTCCGAAATTGTCCTTGCCGGAAGCCGTAGGTGCAGGCCCTGAATATAACCCCGCCGCTTTTTCCGGTCATGGCGGCCGCCGGGGACGCAGTGGGTCGGGCCGTGGCGGAAACGGACGCAGCGGGGGACGTGGTCGGAGCCGTGGACGCGACGGTGCGAAGAGTGCCGGTCCGGTACCTGCAGAAGGTGTCGTCGCGGCTGCGAATGTGGAGTCCCGCCACGGAGAAGGTCGTGGCGAGGGTAATCGCGGCAGCCGGGACCGGGGGCGTCGTCGTAACCGAAATCGCAACCGTAATCGCAATAAAGGCGGCGACGATACGCCGCAGGCATAGTGCCTTTTGAAATTCGCAGCGCCGGATTGCGGCTCCCGAAAGTGCGGGATCGCAGTCCGGCATTGTATTTTACGGAGCCGGCCAAGACCCCGTAAAGGTATGTCCAATGTCCCGGAACGATGCTGGAATACCGTCCTTGATTGCCTCTTGCAAGGAAACCGATCCGCTTGTGCGGACCGGCCTGTCGATGTTGTCGCCGGGAGCAAGGTGTCGGCTGGCATTTTTCGAAGTATCGTTGTCGAGGGGAGAAAGCCTGCGGAGCCGGAAAGAGTGGCGGAGGCGGAGGCGTCATCGATCCCATCGTATGAGGCTTTTCGCGTCGGGCCGTTCGTGCCGGACGGGCCTTGTTTTGCGGGGCGTTCGGACAGGGTGAAGAGGACGTATTGCGTAAAATCCCGGATGAATACATATTCATCCGGGATTTTGTAGCGATCTTAACGAAATGGAGGAACCTCCTTTCGGTGCGTCTGCTGCGAATCACTTTTTGTTGCGGGGATCCCACGTCGGGTGTGCCGGGTCCTCCGCTTTCAGGGCTTCCTCATAGTCGATACCCAATGCCTTCGCCACGCCTTTGCCGTATTCGGGATCGGCGTAGGAGCAGTTGCGCACGTGCCGCTGTTTGATGAAGAGGGCGCTGTCGCCCATCGCGCGGGCCGTGTTCTCGCACGTCGCCCGTTGGTCTTCGGCCGACATCAGCCGCCAGAGCTTGCCCGGTTGGGTGAAATAGTCGCTGTCGAGTTCCCGTTCGTCGTAATTGTAGATGGCACCGTTCACCTCCAAAGGCGGTTCTTTCAGGTTCGGGCTGTCCTGCCATTCGCCGTAGCTGTTCGGCTGGTAGGGGATCGTCGCTCCGTAATTGCCGTCCGTGCGCATCTGCCCGTCGCGGTGGTAGTCGTGGAACGGACAGCGGGGTTTATTCACGGGAATCAGGTTGTTGTTCACGCCCAGCCGGTAGCGCTGTGCGTCGCCGTAGGAGAAGAGCCGCCCCTGCAACATCTTGTCGGGCGAGAAGCCGATGCCTTCGATGACGTTCGCAGGGTTGAACGCCGCCTGTTCGATTTCGGCGAAGAAGTTGTCCGGGTTGCGGTTCAGTTCGAGAATACCCACGTCATGCAGCGGGAAATCGCCGTGATACCACACTTTGGTCAGGTCGAAGGGATTGATTTTGTAGTTTCGGGCCTCCTCTTCGGTCATCAGCTGCACCTGCATCAGCCAGCGGGGATAATCGCCCCGTTCGATCGCTTCGAACAGGTCGCGCTGGTTCGACTCCCGGTCTTTGGCGATGACCGCCTCGGCTTCGGCGTCCGTGAGGTTCTTGATGCCTTGCAGGGTGCGGAAATGGAATTTGACCCATGTGCGCTTGTTGTCCTTGTCGTAGAAGCTGAAGGTGTGGCTGCCGAAGCCGTGCATATGGCGGAACGAGGCCGGAATGCCGCGCGGACTCATCGTGATCGTCACCTGGTGGAGCGCTTCCGGGAGGAGCGTCCAAAAATCCCAGTTGTTGTTGGCACTTCGCATGCCGGTGCGCGGATCGCGTTTGATGGCGTGGTTCAGGTCGGGGAATTTCAGCGGATCGCGCAGGAAGAAGACCGGCGTGTTGTTGCCTACCAGGTCCCAGTTGCCCGTGTCGGTGTAGAATTTCATGGCGAAGCCCCGGATGTCGCGCTCGGCATCGGCGGCGCCGCGCTCTCCGGCTACGGTCGAGAAGCGGACCAGACAGTCGGTCTTTTTACCCACCTGCGAAAAGATCGAGGCCCGGGTGTATTTGGTGATGTCGTGCGTCACGGTGAAGGTCCCGAAAGCTCCCGATCCTTTGGCGTGCATGCGGCGTTCGGGGATCACTTCCCGGTCGAAATGGGCGAGTTTTTCGAGATACCATACGTCTTGCAGCATGGCGGGGCCGCGCACGTCGGCGGTTTGGATGTTTTGGTTGTCGGCAATGGGTTTCCCGTTTTCGGAGGTCAGTCTTTTCTTGTCCATATCCTATCGTTTTTTGTCGGCATGCAGAAAATGCCGGACCGGTTTATGATTGAATTTCATATCGTTGTAATTCAGAGCAAAAACATTGCCATACAGACTGGCGTTGCCTCTTTGGGGATATGTTTTTTCTGCGAGGAGCGGACTGTCGGAGCGAATTTTTCAGGGAAATCGACTCTGTTTTTCGAGGATTTGGAAAATTTCACTATATTTGTCCCGTTAACGGGGGATTAGCTCAGTTGGCTAGAGCGCTTGCATGGCATGCAAGAGGTCACGAGTTCGAGCCTCGTATTCTCCACCAAACAAGAAACAGCCGCATGATTTCATGCGGCTGTTTCTTGTTTGATAGTATGTCTTTTATGGGCGGAGTTCGGACGCTTCCGTCGGAAGTTTTCCCGGCTGATCCCGAGGGTCAGTTTTTCAGGTATTCTACTGCCGCCAGACCGTCGTTGAGGGGATAGAGGCCGATGCTCAGCGATTTGTCTTCGCTTTCATATACGTACATTCTTTGTCCCGGACGGTATTCGAGGTAGATGTACAGCTGCGAGAGGTAGGTGTGCAGGTCGTCGATGTACAGGTCTGAAAGTATCGATCCGCAGGAATATACTTTGTCGTCTTCGAATATATATATGTACTCTTTAACGATGCCCTTGCCTTCGAAATACAGCGAGGTTTCCGATGCTCCGCTGTAGGCGTAGGGCACCGAAGCTTTCACTTCCTCCCGTGTCTTGCCGTACATGAATACGGGAGCTTCGTATTCCCTCAAAGTGGGAGGTATGTTGTCCTTGTTCTCATCGTCGTTGCATCCCGCGAATCCCAGCATTACGGCCGCGAAAGCGAATAGTAAGAATTTTTCATAGCGAAAAGATAAACGGTTTGGAATAAAGGTTTTATCGATTGTAAATGAGATAAATTATTCTTTATGGGTGCGCCGCCGGATCCCTGAATATGGTGTCGAGGATATCCGGTGATCTCTATTTTTGTCGGAAATAGATCTGGATCGGTACTCCCGAGAAATCCCATTCCTCCCGAATCTTATTCTCCAGGAAGCGGCGGTAGGGATCCTTGATATATTGGGGCAGATTGACGAAGCAGGCGAACTGGGGCGTGGGTGTCGGCAGCTGCATCACGTATTTGATTTTGATGTATTTGCCTTTGGTCGCCGGGGGCGGGTAGTTCTCGATGATCGGCAGCAGGTAGTCGTTCAGCGCCGAGGTGGCCACGCGCCGCTTGCGGTTTTCGTAAACCCGGATGGCGGTCTGGAGCACTTCGAGGATGCGCTGTTTGTTGAGTACCGAGGTGAAGATGATCGGAATGTCGTTGAAGGGCGCCAGTTTTTTGCCAGGGCCTCCTTCCACTCCTTCATCGTGTTGTTGCCTTTCTCCACCAGATCCCATTTATTGACCACGATCACGCAGCCTTTGCGGTTGCGGACGATCAGGTTATGGATGTTCAGGTCCTGGGATTCGAGGCCTTGCTGCGCATCGAGCATCAGGATGCAGACGTCGGACTCCTCGATGGCGCGGATCGAACGCATCACGGAGTAGAATTCGAGGTCTTCGGTCACCTTGCCTTTTTTGCGCATGCCGGCCGTATCGACCAGGTAGAAATCGAGTCCGTACTTGTTGTAGCGCGAGTGAATGGCGTCGCGCGTGGTGCCGGCGATCGGCGTGACGATGTTGCGCTCTTCGCCCAGCAGGGCGTTGGTGAGCGACGACTTGCCCACGTTCGGACGGCCTACGATGGTGATGCGGGGCAGCTCTTCCTCCTCGTTCTTGGTTTCCGGGGGCAGGTCGCGCACGATTTCGTCCATCAGGTCGCCCGTGCCGCTGCCGCTCATCGAGCTGATGCAGTAGGGTTCTCCCAGTCCCAGCGAATAAAATTCGTGCGAGGAGTAGATCAGGTCGTAGTTATCGACCTTGTTGCAGACCAGCAGCACTTTTTTCGAAGTGCGCCTCAGGATGTCGGCCATCATCTGATCGAGATCCGTGATGCCCGTATTGACTTCGACCAGGAACAGGATGACGTCCGCCTCTTCGATGGCGAGCATCACCTGACGGCGGATGTCGTCTTCGAAAATGTCGTCCGAATTGACCGAATAGCCGCCGGTGTCGATCACCGAAAATTCACGTCCGTTCCAGTCGGTTTTACCGTAATGGCGGTCGCGTGTCGTGCCTGCCGTCGCATCGACGATGGCTTTGCGCTGCCCGACCAGGCGGTTGAACAGTGTGCTTTTGCCCACGTTCGGGCGTCCTACGATCGCTACAAGACTCATAATGTTATTTTACGTTTATGTTTATGCGAAACGAATTATGCGGTGCGGGCCGAGAGCGAGGCCGAATTTATTCGGACATCGATGGATGCGGCCGGTCTAAAACAAGGTCAAAGATAGTGCAAGTTACGGGTAAAACCAAACCCGGTGTCGATTTTACCCGATTGTCGGTGCATAAGGGGTGGGGGCCGGATGTGCACATCTTATCCTTTTCCGATCGGGAGATGCGGCTTCCGAAGGTTTTCCGAACAGCCGCGATGCCTTTTCAACGGGGGTGCAGCGTCTCTTCGTCTGCGGACAGGCCATGTTCCGACATCCGGCGGATGTCTCCGTTACAGCGGTAAAAGGGAGCGGTTCGTACAGGAGGTATGCGGCACGTATTATGGGTTATAAATAGCGGCTTTCCGGATCACCGGCCTGTACGGGATAGATCAGCACGAAACTGTTTCGCCCGAGGTATTGATCCAGGTAAGCCGGGATCTTGTTCATCGCCGGTTGGTAGGAGATGCGTTCGCGGCGGCTCATTACCAGCCACAGACAGTCGTCCGTGCGCAATTCGCGCAGCAGGGCCGGCAGTTTTTCCCAGTCTTTGAAAAGTACCGTTTCTACGGTTGCGGTCTGCTTGCGCCGCAGCGGTTCGATGTACTTGAGCGTTGTTTCCGGGGCATAGACGACGATTTTGGTCCCGGTATTGCGGGCCAGATTTCCGATTTTATGCAGCCACATGAGAAATCCGGCCTCTTTTTCGGCTTGGGAGGGAATGATTACGATATGTCGCTTTATGGTCGCCAGCGGTTGTACCGGTTTGTAAATGTAGGTCGTGACGTTGCTTTCGCCCAGCAGGTCGCCCGTGATCTTGCCGAGGAAGATCGCGGGGGATTTGTCCCGATGGAGTCCCATTACGATGTCCGTGATACTCTGTTCTTTGGCGACGCTTGCGATTGCGTTCGAGATATTGACGTCGTAGCGCAGCAACTCGTGGAGGTAGATGTCCGATGCGGCAGCGGCCGTCGCCGCCGTTTCGAGAATTTTGCGGGCCCGTTTTTCCAGCCCGCTGTCTTCCACCTTGTTGTCTATGGCGTGCAGCGCGTAGAATCCGTTGTGGTTTTTCTTCGATTTGAGCACGTTGCCCAGAGTTACGAGTTCCCTGACGCTCTCTTCGTTCGACACCGGGATCAGGATGTGTTCGTCCTGATGTTCGGTGCTTTCGTCGTTTTCGCGGACCCCTTTGATGGCGATGTTGTGAGCGCCGCGCTGGGTGGCGAAGGTCGAAATGGTGCAGGTGGCCAGGATCATCAGGATCGTGCCGTTCAGGACGCTTTCGCCCAGCAGACGGATCGGTTCTCCGTCGGGTGTCTGGCCGATGATGACGTTGTAGCCCACCATCACGGCTGCGAGCGTGGCGGCTACGTGGGCGCTGCTCAGGCCGAAGATGACCGTCCTTTGGTCGCTGGAGAGTTTGAATGTTTTTTGAGTGAGCAGCGCGGCGATGTATTTGGCGGCGGTGATCAGGACGATCATCACGGCGGCGACCTTGATGCTCTCCCAGTCGCGGAAGAAGGCCCGGTAGTCGATCAGCATGCCTACGCCGATCAGGAAGAAGGGGATGAAGATGGCGTTGCCGACGAATTCGATGCGGTTCATCAGGGGCGAGGTGCGCGGGATGAGGCGGTTGAGGGCCAGCCCCGCGAGGAAGGCGCCGATGATCGGCTCCAGTCCGGCCAGATGCGCCAGGTAGGCGCCCAGAAAGACCATGACCAGCACGAAAATGTATTGGGAGATGTTGTCGCTGCAATGCTTGAAGAACCAGTGCCCGATCAGCGGGAAGAGCTGCATGATGAATGCGATGCAGAGCACGACCGAGATGCCGAGCCGGTACCAGAACATGTCGTCCGTGTTTCCGGTGACCATGCCTACTATGACCGTCAGCAGCAGCAGGGCCAGCGTATCGGTAATGACCGTGCCTCCGACGGCGATCGTGACGGCCTTGTCGCGGGCGATGCCCAGTTTGCTGACGATGGGGTAGGCGATCAGGGTCTGCGAGGCGAAGAGTCCGGCCAGCAGGATCGAGGAGTAGATCGAAAATCCCAGGATGTAATATCCCGCCAGAATACCGAGCAGGAGCGGAACACAGAACGTATAGAGTCCGAATACGAGGCTTCGGGTGCCGTTCTTGCGGAAATCCGACATGTCCATATCCAGGCCGGAGAGGAACATGATGTAGAGCAGTCCGGCCGTACCGGAGAGGATGATGCTGCTGTCGCGTAACACCAGGTTGAGGCCGTGCGGTCCGATCACCGCACCGGCGATGATAAGTCCCAGCAGGTAGGGAATCTTCAGCTTGTTGAGCAGCAGGGGAGCGGCGAGGATGATGACCAGAATCAGCAGGAATTTGAGAATCGGATCCTCGAGCGGGAGGGTTATGCCGTCGAATAGAAGCATCATGCGGAATCGGAATTAGGGTTAACTGATCGGGACCGTCTGCGAACCGGGACATATTCGTGTTCGCCGGAACGGGGCCGGTCGAGTAAATTTTATCAATATGTTTGCCGGAAAAATACCGTAAAGCACGGATCGTTTGCCGGAACCTGAATGAACGGTTGTTTCAATGCGAACAGATCGCGCCCGAATCGGAACGACATTCGTTTTGTCGGGGCACTGCCTGCATGGTAATTTTACGGAAACAAAGATAGTGAAAGCCGAGAGAAAACGGGAACTTGTTCACGGTTTTCCGAGGCGCATCCTATCTAAGACTATGTCAAAGATAGCAAAAAATGGGGAATAGCAATGCTTTTTTTTGCCGAAAAACAGGGATTCCGGATAAAAAAATGCACGGTTTTCTCTGTGTATTCCGAGAAAAAAACTTAACTTTGACCAAATAATGAATGTTGAAGGACGTGCTATGACGGAAAGGAGAGTGGACAAACGATTGCTGGCACCTGTGCTGATGGGGTTCTTTATCATGGGCTTCTGCGATATCGTGGCTCCGGTGACCAACATCATCAGCGGTGAATTTGCCGAGAGCCAGCAGAGTGCCGTGAGTTTTCTGCCGTCGATGGTTTTCCTTTGGTTCCTGCTTCTTTCCACGCCTGTCGCGGCGCTGATGAACCGCATCGGCCGCAAGAGAACGGCAATGATCGGTTATGCCTTTACCATCGCCGGGTTGCTCGTGCCCTATGCTGCGGGCGTCGGCAGTGCCTTGAGTTGGTATTTCATCGGCTTCGGTCTGCTGGGCATCGGCAATACCGCTATACAGGTGGCGGTCAATCCGCTGCTGGCGACCATCGTGCCCGAGGAGCGGATGACCAGCTACCTGACCGTCGGACAGATCTTCCGCAATACGGCTCTGTTGCTGCTCGCCCCGATCATCACGGGGCTGGTTTCGCTTTTCGGCGACTGGCGTCTGTTGTTGCCGATTTATGCGGGGCTTACGCTCGTCGGGGCCGTCTGGTTACAGGTGACTGCGGTCGCAGAACCGGCGCAATCGTCCCGTGCGGTCGGTATGGCCGAGTGTTTCCGTCTGTTGCGTAACCGCGCCGTGCTGCTCTGTACGCTGGGCGTGGCCTGCTTCATCGCTGCGGATGTCGGTATCGGCTTCGTTTCGGTGCGGTTGATCGACAATCCCGATTCGATTCTTACGACCACCGGATTTTACGCTTTGCGCATCGTGGGTACGCTCGTCGGTGCCTGGGTGTTGATCCGTGTCGTCGATGTCAAATACCTGCGCTGGAATATGCTGCTGGCATTGGCGCTTTGCATCGCCCTTTTCGCGGTGCGCTCCGAAGCGGTCGTTTATGCGTTGGTTGGCATCCTCGGCTTCACGATGGCCTGCGTTTTCGCCACGTTTTATGCCGTGGCGACCAAGAGTGCTCCGGGCCGTTCGAACGAAGTCGCCGGACTGATGATCCTGGCCATTTCCGCCGGCGCCTTTCGGGCCCGATCTGCGGCGCGCTGATCCGCGGCTTCGGTCATCCCCAGGCGGGCTTGATCTGGGTGACGGCTTGTGTCTGCTACCTGCTCTGGGCCGCTGCCGTATTGAAATCCGATACCAAGAAATAGAGTTATGAAAAACTGTAAATTCCTGATTATAGCGTTGTTGTTGAGTATTTTGACTCTCCCTTCTTCGGGTCAGTCCCGCAGATACGACGATTATGGACGCAGCAGCCGCAGCGGATCGGCGATCAAGGGAGTGGAGTGGGGCGTACTGGCCGGACTCAACTTTCCCCATTTTTCGACTTCCGGTCCGGATTTCGGTATAGATAACCGGCTCGGTTGGCAGGCCGGACTCCAGATCGGCTTGAAATTCCGCTATTTCACCATCGGTCCCGAGGTGCTTTACGTGCGGCAGTCGATCAAGTTGAGCCATGCCGACTACGGAACTCTGAAAATCAAAACCAATTCGATCGATATTCCCCTCATCTTCTCGCTTCGGGCGCTTCCGATGCTGCGGATCAACGTCGGTCCCGTCTTTACGGTGATGAACGATTGCAAGTATGCCGAGGGCAACAACGAGATGTTCTTCGGCAGTATGCGCCCGACGGTTTCCTATATGTTGGGCCTGGGGTTGAATTTCGGACATACACTGATCGACTTCCGTTACAACGGGCAGTTCGATTCGAAAAAGTGTTATTATCCCACCGAAGAGGCGGTCGGGTTCAACATGCGCTCTTACTCCCTGGCATTGAGCGTAGGATTTGTTTTTTAGCTTATGATGGATTCCGAAGATAAGAAGATCGACATCGAGGGGGTGGATCCCCGGGAGCTGTACGGCCCCCAGAATATTTACCTCGAACAGATGCAGGAGCTGCATCCCAACCTCAAAATCATCGCTCGCGGATCTGCGCTCACGGTGCTCGGCCCCCGAAGCGATTCCGAACGGTTTCGGAAACGACTGGACGGATTGATCGCTTACTACCTCAAATACGGCTATATCTCCAAAGAGTCGGTACAACAGGCTTTTTCGACCGGGGTGATCGAACACGACGCTCCCGTCGATAAGGACGTGATCGTCTATGGCAACAACGGCACGATCGTCCGGGCCCGCACGGTCAATCAGCTCAAGCTGGTGCAGTCCTACGACCGCAACGACCTGCTGCTGGCCATCGGCCCCGCAGGTTCGGGCAAGACCTATACGGCCATCGCCCTGGCGGTGCGGGCTTTGAAAGAAAAACACGTCAAGCGGATCATCCTGACGCGTCCGGCCGTCGAAGCGGGCGAGAAGCTGGGTTTCCTGCCGGGCGACATGAAGGAGAAGCTCGATCCCTATCTGCAACCTCTGTACGATGCGCTCAACGATATGATTCCGCCCGCCAAGCTGCAAAAATACATCGAGGAGGGGACCGTGCAGATCGCGCCGCTGGCCTACATGCGCGGCCGTACGCTCGACAACGCTTTCGTCATTCTGGACGAGGCGCAGAATACGACCCTGCCGCAGATCAAGATGTTCCTTACGCGCATGGGACGTAATGCCAAATTCATCGTCACGGGCGACGTGACGCAGATCGACCTGCCCCGTCGTTCCGACAGCGGATTGACGCGGGCGATGGAGATTTTGCGCGGTGTCGAGGGGATCGGCATCGTGGAGTTCGACCGCCGCGACATCGTGCGGCATCCGCTCGTCAAGCAGATCGTCGAGGCTTTCGACCGCAGCGCTGCCGTCGAAGCGGCACCTGCTCCGGAAACTGGAAAATAGAAACGATAACCAATTAAAATAGAACTACTATGGATAAGAATTTGACCGCTTTGAAACCCGCGTTGGTTTGGAAGCATTTTGCAGAAATCGCCAAAATACCCCGTCCTTCCTCCCACGAGGAGAAGATCCGTGCGTACGTGATCGGCGTGGCCAAGAGTCTCGGCCTGGAGTGCAAGGAGGATGCGGCCCACAATGTCTATGTCCGCAAGCCTGCCTCCAAAGGGATGGAGAACCGCAAAGGTATCGTTCTGCAGGCGCATCTGGATATGGTTCCTCAGAAGAACAACGATAAGAAGTTCGACTTTACCAAGGACCCGATCGAGGCGTATATCGACGGCGAATGGGTGACGGCCAACGGTACGACGCTCGGTGCGGACAACGGTATCGGTGCGGCGGCTATTCTTGCCGTCCTGGAGGACGATACGCTCGAACACGGTCCTCTCGAAGCGCTTTTCACAGCGACCGAGGAGACGGGTATGGACGGTGCGTTCGGCCTGAAGAAAGGGGTGCTGCACGGTGACATCCTGCTTAACCTCGATTCCGAGGAGGAGGGCGAGTTGTATGTAGGCTGCGCCGGCGGCGTGGATGCCAACATCACGTTCAAGTATAAGGCGGAGCCGACTCCGGCACGGAATTACCGGGCCGTGAAGCTGGTTGTCAAAGGTCTTAAGGGTGGGCACTCCGGTATCCAGATTGTCGAACAGCGTGCCAATGCCAACAAATTGCTGTTCCGTTTCATCCGTGAGCAGAAGAAGTCGATGGACATCCTGCTTTGCTCGGTGGACGGCGGCGGTCTGCGCAATGCGATTCCGCGCGAGGCGACCGCTACGCTGATGGTCCGCACCAAGGATCTCGAGCAGCTGACCAAAGAGCTGAAAGCGTATGAAAAGGTCGTGAAGGCCGAGTTCGCCGGGATCGAGGACGCTGTTTCCATCAAACTGACCGAAACCGAAGCCCCTGAAACGATGATCGCCAAGGAGGTGGCGGAGAATCTGATCCGTGCGGTCGTAGGCTGCCCGAACGGGGTGCAGAAGATGTCGGTGTCGATGCCCGGACTGGTGCAGACGTCGAGCAACCTGGCCCGCGTGGTATCCGACGGCAAGACGGTGAAGTTGCAGTGTCTGCTCCGCAGTTCGGTGAACTCCGAGAAGGAGGAGCTGGGCGAGGCGATCTCCGCCGTGTTCGAGCTGGCCGGCGCTAAGGTGGAACTCACGGGTGCCTACAACGGTTGGAAACCCAATCTGGATTCGCCGATTCTGGCTGCGATGAAGGCTTCCTACAAAGCGCTTTTCGGCAAGGAACCTGCGGTTACGGCCATTCACGCCGGTCTGGAGTGCGGCATCATCGGTACGAATTACCCTAAGCTTGATATGATTTCTTTCGGCCCGACCATTTGCTATCCCCACTCTCCGGACGAAAAGGTGAACATCGCTCCGTCGGCAAGTTCTATGAATTCCTGGTCGATACGCTGAAGAACGCTCCCCTAAAATAAGTCGTTTTGGAGGAGATGTCCTTGCCCGGCGGTGGTCGGCGTTGGTTCGTCATTGTCAATCCCGTGGCCGGAGGTGGCCGCGGGCTTGACCATTTTCCCCTGATCTCCAAGCTCCTGCGGGATGCCGGAATCCAGACCGAACCGGTCTTCACCGAACATAAGTTCCATGCGACGGAACTGACCGTGTCGGCCGTGAAGCAGGGATTCCGCCGCATTATCGCCGTAGGGGGCGACGGTACGCTGCACGAAGTCGTGAACGGTCTTTTTATTCAGCAGACGGTCGATCCCCGCGAGGTGCTGCTGGCCGTTGTCGCCGTGGGAGCGGGGAACGACTGGATCCGCACGTTCGGCGTGCCGAATCGCTATCAGGATGCGATCCGCGCTATCAAGGAGGGACATTCGTTTTTACAGGATGTCGGAGTCGTTTCTTACGAAGAGGCTCACTACCGTCAGCACCGTTATATGGCTAATGTGGCCGGTATGGGGTTCGATGCGATGGTAGTCAAGAAATACGCCCATCTCAAGAAGAAAGGACACAGCAACAAGTGGCTCTATACGTGGTGCATGATCCGTTCGTTCTTCAGCTACAAATCGACGGGCGTGAAGGTTTGGATCGACGACCGGCTGGTTTACAACAACCTGTTGATGAGCATCGCCATCGGTGTCTGCAAATACAACGGCGGCGGTATGCAGCAGTTGCCCGAGGCGGTGGCCGACGACGGACTGCTGGACGTGTCGCTGATCCGTCCCGTCCATTTCTGGCATATCCTGTTCCGCTTCCGTTATCTGTTCAACGGCGGGATTTACCGGATTCGGCATATCCTGCAGGAGAGGGGCAGCCGTATCCGCATCGAATCTTCGCCGGAGATCAGCGTCGAGGTCGATGGCGAATTGTTGGGGGAGTCTCCGTTGGAGTTTTCCGTATTGCACCGAGCTGTTCGGATCGTGGTTTCGGAGGAGTTCCTCAAGCGGGAGAGCTATCCGTTGTGTTCGTGCAATATCGTCTGATTTGATCGTATTATGCGACGAAGGCCGGAATCCACATGGATTTCCGGCCTTCGTCGCATATTCCATCGCCGTTGCAACGGGGACGGTTTGCACCCGCAGCGGGCGGCGTTGCTGCGCACTCTTGCTGAAATTGCCGCCTCCTGTGGCGCTGCGGAACTCTTTCTCGGAATGCGAAAGGGTGAGTATGGTTTTTTATCGGCGCATCGGTTGCGTACCTGACAAGATTGTAATCGGTTACCCTCTTGCTCCGCGCTTGTCGTCTTGTCGAAACCCGGCTGTTTTTACCGTTTTATAATTTATACCGGAGCTGTTGTTCGGTCTTTAGTCCCGGGTCCTGTGCCGGGCTTGTCTGTTCGGAATCAACGAACAAAGTCTTCGTCAAACGCAAGTTATCGGGGAGATTTTCGTATCTTTGACTTCGTCTTAGATACTTCGCCTCGGCAAAATGCAAATAAATTTGCTTTTGCACGCGGCTTATTCGTATCTTTGCATTTCCGAACGACGGTATATCGACCGTCTTCGCGGGGGCACCTGCATTTTGCCGATGCCTGTCGAACGGATAATATTAAAAACGAAAGATATTCAATGGCTTTACAATGCGGTATCGTGGGGCTGCCCAACGTGGGTAAATCGACCCTTTTCAACTGCCTGTCCAACGCCAAGGCGCAGGCGGCGAATTTTCCTTTCTGTACGATCGAGCCCAACGTGGGCGTCATCACCGTTCCCGACGAGCGGCTCATTCGGCTCGCGGAGATCGACAATCCCAAGCGGGTGGTTCCCACCACTATCGAGATCGTCGATATCGCCGGACTGGTGAAAGGTGCCTCGAAAGGCGAGGGGCTGGGCAACAAGTTTCTGGCCAACATCCGCAACACGAACGCCATTATTCATGTGCTCCGTTGTTTCGAGAACGATAACATTACCCATGTCGATGGTTCGATCGACCCTGTGCGCGACAAGGGTATCATCGATACCGAGTTGCAGCTCAAGGACCTCGAAACCATCGAGAACCGCCTTGCCAAGACCCAGAAGCAGGCTGTCGTGGGCGGGGACAAGCAGGCCAAACGTGCCGTGGAGATCCTGTTGCAGTACAAGGCCGTCCTGGAGCAGGGTTTGAGCGCCCGGACCGTGGAGCTCGAGAAAGAGGACCGCAAGCTGGTCGCCGACCTGAACCTGCTGACCGACAAACCGGTGCTCTACGTCTGCAACGTTGATGAGAAGAGCGCCGTGACGGGCAACGAACATACCCGGGCCGTCGAGGCCGCCATTGCCGACGAGCGGGCCGAGATGCTGATCGTCGCCGCAGCTACCGAGGCCGACATCGCCGAGCTGGACGAGTACGAGGAGCGCCAGATGTTCCTCGAAGAGATCGGCCTGAAGGAGTCGGGCGTGGCGCGTCTGATTAAAGCGGCCTATAAATTGCTGGATTTGCAGACGTTCTTCACGACCGGTGCCGACGAGAGCCGTGCCTGGACTTTCCGCCGGGGCATGAAAGCGCCCCAGACCGCCGGCATCATCCACACCGATTTCGAGCGGGGCTTCATCCGTGCCGAAGTCATCAAGTACGACGACTATGTGGCGCTGGGTTCCGAAAAGGCCTGCCGCGACCAGGGCAAGATCGGGGTTGAGGGTAAGGAGTACGTGGTGCAGGACGGCGACATCATGCACTTCCTGTTCAACGTGTAGTGCCGCGCTGCCGTTTACGGTAGCGGGCGGGGCGCCGCCGGATGCGGTGATCGTGTCCTGTTGAAAACGCCGGACCGGAAGCGGCCGATGAATTGCGGCGGGTTAGCAAATATAATTCTTAAAATATTACGGTTATGAAAGCGTATTGGAAGTACCTCATCATCGGTGCGGCGATCGTCGTCAGTGCCTGGTTGCTCGCAAGGGCGTACACATATAAATACCACGCGCAGGAGACGATCGTGGTGACGGGCCTCGGCGAAACCGAGTTCTCGTCCGACCTGATCGTCTGGAACGGTTTCATCACCGCCGAGGCGCAGAACGTCGAAGCGGGATACGCGCAGATCGAATCCAGCAAGAAGAAGGTGTACGACTACCTCCTCTCGAAAGGGATCGCTGCTGAAGCCGTGGTCTTCCAGTTCGTGAACGTCACCAAGCAGTACGAGCCGGTCTATTCGGCCAATGGCAGTTGGGCCGGACAGCGGTTTACCGGTTACCGGCTTTCGCAGGGCTTCACCGTCGAGTCGAAGAGTGTCGATGCCGTCGAGAATGTTTCGCGTGAAATCTCTTCGCTGATCGCCCAGGGCGTTTCGATCGAGGCTATGCAGCCCGATTATTACTATACGAAGCTCGACGACGTGAAGTTGTCGCTCATCGAGAAAGCATCGGCCGATGCCCGTGTCCGTGCCGAGAAGATCGCGGTCAATGCCGGAGCGAAGCTCGGCGGAGTGGCTTCGGCCCGTATGGGCGTGTTCCAGATCACGGGTGCCAATACCAACGAGGAGTTCTCGGCCGGAGGATCGTTCAACACCTCGAGCCGGCAGAAAAAAGCCCGTATCACCATGCGGGTCGAATACCGCATTAAGTAAACGGTATGGGAAATCGTGCAAAAATCGCCCGGGCGCTTACCTCCCGATGGACGGAACGGATATTTTTCGTCCTGCTTCTCGCAGCGGTCGCTTTGAGGAACGATGCGGTCTGGCGCGTGGTATCGGGTGCCTTCGTAGTGTGGGTGATGTGTGCGCTGTGGGCCGTGGCGCCGACTTTGTGCAAACCTGCCCGAGGGGGTGCAGCGGCGCAGGATGCGGCCGGTCGCAAGACGGCCGAATCCGAACATGACGATAAAAAGGAAATCAACAAAGAGTAACGAAATATGGAAAGACCTGTCCGGGTGCGCTTCGCACCCAGCCCTACGGGGCCTCTGCATATCGGCGGCGTACGTACGGCGCTTTATAACTACCTGTTCGCGCGTCGGCACGGCGGTACGATGATTCTTCGTATCGAAGATACCGACTCGCAGCGTTTCGTGCCGGGTGCCGAGGAGTATATCCTCGAGTCGCTCAAGTGGTGCGGCATCGAGATCGACGAGGGTGTCGGCGTCGGCGGCCCTCATGCGCCGTACCGCCAGAGCGAGCGGCGCGACATCTACCTGAAATACGCGAAACAGCTCGTGGAGTCCGGATGGGCCTACTACGCTTTTGATACTGCCGAGGAGTTGGACGCCCTGCGCAAGGAGTACGAGGCGCGCGGCGAAACTTTCGCATACAACTATTCGATCCGCGAGAAACTGCCTACGTCGCTCTCTCTCTCGAAAGAGGAGGTCGCAGCCCGCATCGCGCGGGGCGACCAGTGGGTCATTCGCTTCAAGATGCCCGAAAACGAGATCGTCGAAATGGACGACCTGATCCGGGGGCATGTCGAGGTGAACACTTCGACGCTCGACGACAAGGTGCTCTATAAGTCGGCCGATGCGCTGCCTACGTACCATCTGGCGAATATCGTGGACGACCGTCTGATGGAGGTGTCGCACGTGATCCGTGGCGAGGAGTGGCTGCCGTCGTTGCCGCTGCATTATCTGCTGTACCGGGCCTTTGGTTGGACGGACCTGCAGCCCCGCTTCGCGCATCTGCCTCTGCTGCTGAAACCTACGGGCGGTGGCAAACTCTCGAAGCGCGACGGCGACAAGATGGGTTCCCCGTGTTCCCGCTCTTCTGGCAAATCCCCCGACGGGCGAAACCGCACGCGGTTACCGCGAGGACGGCTATTTCCCCGAGGCATTTATCAACATGCTGGCGCTGCTGGGGTGGAACCCCGGCACCGAGCAGGAGATTTTCTCGATGCAGGAGCTGATCGACAACTTCTCGCTGGAGCGCGTTTCGAAATCGGGCGCCCGCTTCCAGCCCGACAAGGCCAAGTGGTTCAACGCCCAGTATATGCACCATAAGAGCGACGCGGAACTGGCCGCACTGTATCAGCCGATCCTGCGCGAGCACGGCATCGAGGTTTCGGACGAGTTGGCCGGGCGTGCCGCAGGCATTATGAAAGAGCGGGCCACGTTCATCACCGATCTGTGGGATCTGACCTCGTTCTTCTTCGTCGCTCCGACTCAGTACGATGAGAAGCAGGCTAAGAAGTATTGGAAGGGCGATAATCCGGCTATGCTGCGCGAACTGCGCGAGGTGCTGGCCGGCATCGACGATTTTTCGCTCGAAAATACCGAGCGGATCGTGCACGGCTGGATCGAGCAGAAGGGCTATTCGCTGGGACAGGTGATGAACACGCTGCGCCTGGCGCTGGTCGGAGCCGGCAAGGGTCCCGGTATGTACGACGTTACCTCTTTCATCGGGAAGGAGGAGACCCTGCGTCGTATCGACAACCTGCTGCGTAATCTGAAGCCGGGCGAATAGGGATGGAGATCGAACAGCAGATCTGGGGCGCCACTTCGGAGGGCGAGGCCGTTGTGCTCTATACGCTGCGCAATGCCGCAGGTGCCGAAGTGCGGCTTTGCAATGTCGGCGCGGCTGTCGTGTCGATTCTGGTTCCCGATCGTGACGGACATTTGGCGGATGTGGCGCTGGGTTACAAGGATTTCCGCAGTTATTTCGGCGATCCGGCCCTGTGCGGCAAAAGCATCGGCCGCGTGGCCGGTTGCATCGCTTACGGGACGATGCGGATTGACGGCGAAGAATACCGCTTGGATATAAACGGCATGGCCGGGCATCTCAACGGCGGTGTGAAGGGCTTCGCCGGGCGCTTGTGGGAGAGCCGTGTCGAAACCAACCGGGTCGTGATGTCGCTCTCTTCCGACGACGGCGATCAGGGGTATCCCGGTAATTTGCAGGTCGAGGCCGCTTTCGATTTCGACGAAGATAATGCGCTGGAAATAACTTATATCGCTCGAACCGACCGGACGACGCCCGTGAACATGGCCTGCAACCTGCTGCTCAATCTGGGCGGCGAGGGCAGCGGGTCGGTACTCGACCACGAGCTGCGGCTCGATGCTTCGACTGTTTTGGAAGCGGACGATCGTCTGATTCCTACCGGGAAACTGCTCGGTGTTGCCGGTACGCCCGCCGATTTCCGTTCACTGCGCCGCTTGGGTGAGGGCGTCGATTCCGATTTCGACCGGATCCGGATGCTGCGGGGGTACGACCACTTCTTCCCCGTGGACGGTTGGCGGCAGAATATCCTGACCGAAGTCGGCGAATTGCGCGATGCACGTTCGGGACGCCGGGTGGAGATTCTCTCTTCGCAGCCCGGCGTGACGCTCTACACCGGCAACCGCTTGGGCGGCGGATGCCCCGAAACGAAGTCGGGCGGCCGCTACCGGGATTACGAAGGGGTCGCCGTCGTCTGCCAGGGGTATCCCGATGCGGTCAATCGGCCGGAATTTCCTTCTCCGCTGCTTGCGCCTGACGGATTTTATTGCCAGAAGACCGTCTATCGGTTCGGTACTTTCCGGTAGGTGATGACTCTCCCCAGGCTTGCCCTGTCCCGAGGAAGATACCGGATTTTTCAACTGTCGGAGCCGGAAAACGGTCCCGGGTTTTGCCTGGTTCCGGGTTGTAAACGTTTTTTTCGGCAAATATCCGAACAGTCGGTTTTTCGTCGCTGTCCGCCGCATTCGGAGTGAGTTGTTCGAACAAAGCTGTGCGCCATTCCTGGGGTCGAGCCGGGTGGCGTACTCTTTTTGTGATGCGGTGCGATTTTCCGAAATTTAATGTTATCTTTGCGCCCGTATTCTTGAAGGGGTGCCTTACTGTCAGGCTGAGATTATACCCATTGTACCGGATACGGGTAATGCTGAAACCGGGAATCTATAATCGATACGACATACCCCTTTTCTGTTCTTTTAATTCAATTAAAGTTATGAAAAGGATTTTCTTACTGCCGCTTACGGCTGCGCTGTCTGGTGCGCGATGCCGGTGCACGCGGACGAACCGGTGGAACGGACTCCATGACTCCGGATTCCATGAAACTGTACGAATTGCAGCAGATCGAGGTGACCGCTACCCGCGTCGATCGCAAAAACTCCCGGTGGCATATGCCGATATCGGCCGAGAAGCGATTTCTCGCCGGAATTTCGGCAGCGACATGCCGACGTTGTTGCAAATGACTCCGTCGGTGGTCGCCACTTCGGATGCCGGCAACGGCATCGGCGGTACGGCGTTCCGTCTGCGCGGTTCGGATGCTTCGCGCATCAATGTCACAACCAACGGCGTGCCGATGAACGATGCCGAGAGCCACTCGGTCTATTGGTACGATACGCCCGACATGGCTTCTTCGGTCGGAACGATCCAGGTACAGCGCGGTGCCGGAACCTCGACCAACGGTACGGGAGCCTTCGGCGGTTCGGTGAATATGACCACCGCCCCGATGTCGAGCGAATTTTCTGGCGAAGCGTCCCTTTCCTATGGCTCCTACAACACCAACAAACAGTCGTTGCAGATCGGTTCGGGACTCATGGGCGGCCATTGGACCGTCGATGCCCGGCTTTCGCATATCTCCTCGGACGGTTATGTCGATCGGGCCTTCACCAACCTGGAGTCCTACATGTTGCAGGTCGGGTACTACGATGGGGGTACGGCCGTGAAGCTGATCTCCTTCGGCGGTGTGGCCAGAGTCGGACTGGCTTATGACGGCGTGACGAAGGAGCAGCTCGAAACCGACCGGCGCTACAATTCGCAGGGGCTTGTCAAACATGCCGACGGATCGATTTCGTTTTATGATAACCAGACGGATAACTATACCCAGATCAACAATCAGTTGATCGTCAATCATCGCTTCAACGCCCGTTGGACGCTGAATGTCACGGGCCACTACACCTACGGTTCGGGTTATTACAACCAGTATAAGAACGGACAGACGTTGAGTGAGTACGGTATCGCGCCGATCCCTACGGACGATCCGAACGAGCCGATTACCGAAAGCAATCTGATTCGCCGCAAGTCGATGGACAACCATTTCGGCGGCGTGGTGGCATCGGCCAACTATACTCGTGGTCGCGTACAACTGGCCCTGGGCGGTGCGGGCAACGTATATGACGGCGGCCACTGGGGAAACGTGATGTCGGTCGTCGATGCACCCGGCTTCCCGCGTCACGAATATTATCGTAACGCCTCGACCAAGTACGATGCCAACGTCTTCGCCAAGATCAACTGGGAGGCTGCACGGGGACTGAACCTCTATGCCGACCTGCAGTACCGTTTCATCCGGCATAACATTACGGGCACCAACGACAATTTCAACAGCACCACTTCGGCGCTTCAGGAGTTGGATATTCACCGTACCTATCACTTTTTCAACCCCAAAGCGGGCGTGAACTACACTTTCGCCCGGAATCACAAGGTCTATGTGTCGTTCGCCGTGGCGCAGAAGGAGCCTACGCGCAGCAACTTCACCGATACCAAGAACGGGGAGTATCCCACCTCGGAGCGGCTGTACGACTGGGAGTTCGGCTATCTTTTCCACAACGACCGTTTCGAGGCGGGCGTGAACTTCTACTATATGTCCTACAAGGATCAGCTGGTCGCTACGGGCGAACTCTCGGACACGGGGCAGGAGCTGTCCCGCAATATTCCAGACAGTTACCGCCGGGGCATCGAACTCTCGGCTTCGCTGAACATCGCCCGCTGGTTTTCGCTGGGAGCCAATGCGACCCTGAGCCAGAACCGGATCGAGAACTATACGGAATATGTTTCGGAGTACGACGCCGACTGGAACTACCTGGGCGAAAAGGAGCTGTATCTCGGGACCTCGACCCTTTCCTACTCTCCGTCGGTCATCGCCGGAGTGCTATTGGATTTCCATGTCAAAGGGTTCAGCGCCCTGCTGCATACGCAGTATGTCGGCAAACAATACTTTACCAACGGCCGCAACGATGCGCTGTCGCTCGACGACTACTGTGTCACCAACCTGAACCTGGGGTATGAATTGGCTGCCTCGAAGATCGGAAGCGTGCGTTTCGGCGTGCAGATCAACAATCTTTTCAATACGGAGTATTGTAACAACGGCTACGGTTATTCGTCGATTGTCGGAGGTGTGCGCGAAGATTCGGCCTTCTATTTTCCCCAGGCGATGTTCAACGTGCTGGCCAACGTAACGGTGCGGTTTTAGGCGATGGAACTCAAACTCATCCTGCAGATCGTCGGCTTTACGCTGGGGCTGCTCTATCTGTGGCTCGAATACCGGGCCAACATCTACCTCTGGCTCGTGGGGCTGGTGATGCCCGTCGTGCACGGTACGCTCTACTTCCAGACGGGGCTTTATGCCGATTTCGGCATGAACGGTCTATTATTTTCTGGCAAGTGTCTATGGGTGGCTGGTATGGCGCAACGCTCCCAAAACCGAAAAGGGCGGCGGTATTTCCCGTACGCCCGCACGCCGCTGGCCGATGATCGCGGCGGCGTATGCGGCGATCCATCTGTTCATCTACTGGGTGCTCGTGACCTTTACCAACAGCACCGTGCCGTTCTGGGACGCGATGACCACGGCCGGAAGCATCGTGGCGATGTGGATGCTCTCGCGCAAGTACGTCGAGCAATGGCTCGTATGGCTGGCCGTAGACCTGGTAACGGTGGGGTTGTACCTCTACAAGGGCATCCGCTGACGGCAGGCCTGTACGCCCTCTACTCGGCGCTGGCAGTCGCGGGCTACCTTCGCTGGAAAGCAAAATGCGCGCATAGCAATCCGGCCTCAAAACGACGGAAGGCCGTCCCCTGCTGCGGGGACGGCCTTCGCTTTCCGAGTATCCGGGCCGCTGTGCCGGGTGCCCTATTTCACATCGGTGAGGTAGACATTACGGAACTCCAGGGTGCCGCCTTCGCTCTGGAGCGCAATGTAGCCCGTACGGTTCGTACCCGAACATTCGTTCTGCAACACGCCGTTGATATAGACGGCCATCCGGTCGCCCTGGCAAACGATCTCGGCCTCGTTCCACTCGCCTGCAGGCTTCTCGCAACCGGCATCGCCGATACGCGCCTTTATAGGGAATTTGCCGACGGGTTCGATCCCGTCGGCCCTTGCACCCCCGAGCAACACCAGGTCGCCCGCACGCCCGGCCATGAGCTGGCATTCGATCCCTTGAGGCCAGACCTTGTCGCCCTCCTGCACGCGCTGGAAAAATGCCGCTGTTCGTTGCTTCGCCGATCCAGCGCCACTCGGCGTGGAGCCTGTAATCGCCGTACTGCCGCACAGTACGCATGTAGCCGAATGGCTGCCCCCGCGATACGGATATTGCCGTCCCGGACGGTGAATACCTCCCCGGCAGGCACTTCGCCCAGGCTGTCGACGACGCACACCCACCCAGCAAGGTCTTTGCCATTGAAAAGTTCGGTTCGGGCATTTCCGCCGCACGAACCCAAAGCCAACGCACTAACCAGCGCTGCGAAAAGAAATCGGTATTCATAGTTTATCGAGTTATTTGATCGGACAATCTCAGGGCCGGGCAGGATCCGCACAGCGGCTATTCGGGCAGGCCGTGTTCCCCGACATAGGCCAGTATCTCCTCGCGCAGGGACTTGGGCGTAACGTTCTGCCGCAGCACGAGCAGGTAGGAATTGCGGATCTGCGCCCGGATAAAGGCATCGGGCAGGTCGCCCGTCGTGCGGAGTCGTTCCAGTGCTTTTTGGCTCGAATGCCACGCAGGCGTGACGTCGGGATACTCCTCGCGCAGGGAAACCGCCTCGTCGGGATCGCACTTCACGGCGACCCGCCCGAAATTCTCCATATCGGCATAGGCATACATCTTCCCGCCGACCGTTCGTAGACCAGCGTAGTTTCGTCGAA
>ENA-OPYT01000101-OPYT01000101.1-human-gut-metagenome-genome-assembly--contig:-NODE-101-length-26352-cov-3.921754_pt1 | contig 26352 bp, 25 predicted proteins | sample MGYA00242636_ERZ504480 | MGnify/ENA primary metagenome ERZ504480 (study PRJEB26092, sample SAMD00036228) | human gut metagenome | host: Homo sapiens | study: EMG produced TPA metagenomics assembly of...
GCAAGCGATGCCGATAAAGAGCAGCGTCGTTGCCAATAGTACCTGTTTTCCCGGCCATTGGCGGTTGAGCACAGCCATGAGCAGCAGGACCCAAACGACAGACGTGTTTTCTAGGAAAGCGACTGTGGAAGACGCTACCGTTGTCAGGCTGATCAATTCACAGGCCATACAGCCAAAGAGGAGCGTCCCCAAAAGCCCGGCTGATTTGAAGAGGGCCGGTGTAATCTGAGGCAGGCGTTTATGGAACAGGATAAGTAAAATAACGGTGGTCAGGAAAAAGCGAATGGACAAGAGTTCTAACGGAGGCATTCCGTTCAGGCCGATTTTGGATAAGACATAGGAAATACTTCGGGATACGATGACGGTAAGCAGCAATAATTCAGCAGTTCCCTGTTTCATACAAATACCTCCTTACTTTTTTTCTTACTTTTATGATACGCTATAAACAGCATAGAGAGAATAGCAAAAAAATATATGATGGATTGATAAAAAAGCAAAGGTGATTTTTATGAATACGGAGAAATGCAGACTTCTCTTGCAGGTCGTCAGGGCCGGCAGTTTTTCGGCTGCAGCGGAGCGACTCGGCTATACACCGTCGGGCGTCATGCGTGCCGTTACGTCTCTTGAAAAGGAAATTGGTTTTCCTCTCTTAGGAAGAACGGCTCAGGGCGTCCATCTGACCCGTGAAGGGACAGCTGTACTGCCTTATTTGCGCCAGCTCATCCGCGATGAAGAAACGATTCTTCAGTACAGCGCCCAGCTTCGCGGGTTGACGGCCGGTGATATCTATATCGGATCTTATTTCAGCGTCGCCGCCAATTGGCTGCCCCAGATTATTCAGGCCTTTCAGCAGACCTATCCTTCTGTTCACGTCCATATTGAAGAATGTGCCAATAAGTCCATGTATGAAGGGCTCGAAGAAGGGCGCTTCGACTGTTGTATCACGACGAAGCGCCCTTTTTCAGGAGATTGGATTCCCTTATGTGAAGATGAGATGGTCATGTGGCTGCCGGAAAATCATCCCTTAGCCAAGGCTAAGGCCTATCCGCTCAAGGAATTGGCCAACGAATCTTTTATTGAATCGCTGCCCCAGCAGGATACGGATTCGGCCCTCTTGCTGAAGGCTGAAAATATTTCCTGCAAGGTTCGCTATACGGCCATCGATAATTATACGACCTACCGGATGGTAGAAGCCGGTTTGGGAGTCAGTATGAACAACCGTCTCATGACGGCACAGTGGCAGGGAAAGGTTGCCATCTTACCAATGGATCCGGTTCATACGATCACCATTGGCATCGCTATTCCCAGTCGGGACATGGCGGCCCCGGCCGTAAAAAAATTCATAAAGTACGTAAAGGACGGTATCAGTCAGATGCAGCTTCCGATGACGACTCACTAGGGGAACCGTGTCTTTTTGGCAGGATGAGGTTGAGGCTGATGGCGATGATGGAAGCTAGGACGACCGGGGCCTTGCCGAAAATGGTCGTGACCCAGGCCGGGAAAAGGTGAAGTGATTCCGGCGCCGCCGACAAGCCCATACCCATGGCAACGGCAAGACCTACGATGGCCATGTTGCGCGGCGTAGCTCCGTCAGAGAGAGCCAGTTTGATGCCGGTCATGGCAATGGATGCGAAGACAGGAATCGTTGCCCCGCCGAGGACGGCATAGGGAATCGTCGTCAACAAGCCGGAAAACTTGGGAACGATACCGGCGATGAGGATGATGATGGCTGCCAGGGCCAAGGTCGCCCGGTTGATGACTTTTGTCGTCGTGACGATGCCGACGTTTTGACTGAAGGATGCTGTCGGCAAAAATCCAAGGACCGAGCCTACGATGCTGGTGGCACCTAAGCCGAGGATGGCTCCGTGGAGTTCATCCGATGTTGGTTGGCGGTTCATGGCTCCCGATGTGGTTGCCGAAAAATCGCCGATGGCCTGGATGGAGTTGATGACGAACAGGATCGAAATGGCAATGCAGGCGGCGGGATCAAATTCTAGTCCGAAGTGGAGTACCCGCGGCATTTCAAAAATATCCTGCATTTACGACGTTGTCGAATTGGACCATGCCCATGGCCAGGGCCAGTATGTATCCGGCTACGATGCCGACCAGAATCGATGCCAGGCGCAGGAGTCCACTGGTAAAATGTGTGAAAAATATCACAACGATTAGAGTGAATAAGGCGACAACCCAGTTCTGCCAACTGCCGTACGTCGGGGTTCCCAGTCCGCCGGCCATATAGTTGATGGCAATGGGGTAGAGGGAAAGGCCGATGGTGAAGACGACGGTCCCGGCCACGAGGGGCGGAAAGAATTTCCGGATGCGATGGATGCTGAGCCCGACCAGGATGGCACAGATTCCGCCGAAAATTTCAGCGCCTAAGATGGCGGCGATGCCGTAGTCGCCAGCGAGGGACTGCATGGTCGGCACGTAGGCGAAACTGACGCCGAAGATGACCGGAAGGCCGGCTCCGAAGTGAATGCCCGTGCGCTTTCCCAGGGGATAGAGCTGGAGGATGGTCCCGATAGCAGCTGCGATGAGGGAGGCCTGAATCAAGATGATCCGGTCAGGTTGAGAGAGGCCGGCAGCGCCGGCAACGATGATGGCCGGTGTGACGCAGCCGACAATCATGGCGACGACGTGCTGCAGGGCTAAGGGCAGGGCTTCAAAGAAGTGAGGAATGCCGTCCATGGCAAAGAGGGAGGCGCTGCGTGTGTTTGAAATAGGTAGCTTTTCCACAATGGGGCACCTCCTTTAAGGCTGATGAATGCGGGTACCCGTTTTTCCAAGGATGCCTTCTTTTGCCTTTTGAAGCAGCGTAATTAAAGCGGTGCGGCCCGGTCGCGATTCGGCGAATTTGACGGCCGCCTGTACTTTCGGCAGCATCGAGCCGGGGGCAAAGTGCCCTTGTTCCATATAGGTCCGAGCTTCTTCGGGGGTGATATCGGTGAGGGACTGTTCTTCCGGTGTGGAAAAATTGATGGCGACGTTTTCGACGGCCGTCAAGATGATCAAGTAGTCGGCGTGGAGGTCTTCGGCCAAGAGTTCGCTGACAAAGTCTTTGTCGATGACGGCACTGGCGCCCTTCAGATGATTGCCCTGGTGGGTGACCGGGATGCCGCCGCCGCCACAGGCGATGACCAGTTGGCCTGAGTCGACCAGGGTTTTTATGGCTCCGATTTCAATGATTTCTCGCGGCTGCGGAGAGGCGACGACGCGGCGCCAGCCGCGGCCGGCATCTTCTTTGACGATATAGCCGTATTCTTTGGCTGCGTGTTCGGCCTGCTCTTTGGTCATGAAGTGGCCGATGGGTTTGGTCGGCCTTTTAAAGGCCGGGTCTTCGGGATCGACGCGGACCTGGGTGACCATGGTGGCGACAGGGATGTCAAAAATGTCACGATTGTGCATTTCTTCACGTAAAGCATTCTGCAAATCGTAGCCGATGTAGGCCTGGCTCATAGCGACACAGACCGACAGAGGCGTATTGGGTTGATTGACATCTTCTCGGCTCAAGGCGGCCATGGCGTGATTGATCATGCCGACTTGCGGGCCGTTTCCGTGGGAAACGATGACTTCACAGCCTTCTTGGATGAGGTCGACGATGGCTTTGGCCGTCGTTTTGACGGCCTGCATCTGTTCAGGGAGGGTGTTTCCCAAGGCGTTGCCTCCGAGAGCGATGACGATGCGCTTCATTTTTTTGAGTCATAATGATTCTCCTTCTATGACAAGAGGGGCCGGTCCAGAGGACCGGCCCCTTTCACGGTTGCAGGTTTATTTCAGTTTACGGACAGTGCCTTTTTCTTCCAAGGCTTTTAAGGTAGCTGCCGGATTCTGGCATTTGGCCAACATGATCATGGCTGCGATGACATAGGGTTTATAGCTGGCTTCCTTATAGAGGGAATCGCGGTAACGGTCGAAGACGGAGGCTTCGACTTCGCCGTCTTCACAGCTGACGCCATTGATATCGGCGGGCAGGCAGTGGAGGTACATGGCTTTGCCGTCTTTGGTCGTCTTCATCATGTCTTCTGTACAGCACCAGTCTTTGTGTTGTGCATTTTGCGCCAGCAGTTCTTGTTCTAAGGCATCGATGCCGGCCTGATCTCCGGCGGCATAGAGGTTGGTGCGTTTTTCCATGGCCGCAAAGGGAGCCCAGCTCTTGGGATAGACGACGTCGGCGTCTTTGAAGGCGTCAGCCATATCGTTGGTTATGCGGAAGGAACCGCCGGACTGCTGGGCATTCTTTTTGGCGACGTCGACGACATCAGGCATGACTTCATAGCCTTCGGGATGGGCCAAGACGACATCCATGCCGAGGCGGGTCATGAGGCCGATGACGCCTTGGGGAACGGACAGGGGTTTGCCATAGGACGGGGAGTAGGCCCAGGTCATGGCGATTTTTTTGCCTTTCAGGTTTTTGAGGCCGCCCATTTCGTGAATGATATGCGCTGCGTCAGCCATACACTGGGTCGGATGGTCGATATCGCACTGGAGGTTGACCAAGGTCGGTTTCTGTTCAAGAATTCCGTCTTTATAACCTTGGGTAACGGCATCGACGACTTCTTTCTGGTAGGCATGACCCTTGCCGATATACATGTCGTCGCGGATCCCGATGACGTCGGCCATAAAGGAAATCATGTTGGCCGTTTCGCGAACCGTTTCACCATGGGCAATCTGGCTCTTCTTTTCGTCGAGGTCCTGAACTTGGAGGCCTAAGAGATTGCAGGCCGAAGCGAAGGAGAAGCGGGTACGCGTCGAGTTGTCGCGGAAGATGGAAATGCCGAGACCGCTTTCAAAGAGTTTCGTGGAAATATTGTTTTCCCGCATGAAACGGAGAGCATCGGCTAACACCCAGATGGCTTCCAATTCGTCGTCGGTCTTGTCCCAGGTGAGGAAGAAGTCATTTTCGTACATGTCTTTGAAGTTGAGGGCTTTTAATTTATCGATATAGTCCTGTAAAGTTTTCATCAGAGTAGCTCCTTTTATGGTCAATTGAATTTATTTGCTGGTGTAAACGGATGGCAAGGCGGCGTAAACGGCGGCGCAGGTGACTAAGTCCTGTTTCCATGTCTTTTCGTTTGGTGCATGGGCCTGTGCTTCGGCTCCGGGGCCAAAGCCGATGACCGGGATGCCATTGCGGCCCATGATGGAAACGCCGTTGGTCGAGAAGGTCCATTTATCCGTAAGGGGCAGGGCTTTTCGCATGGCTTCCGTTTCGGCAGAACCGATGCGGCTGGTGCCGAAGAGACCTGTATAGGCTTCTTCTAACGCCGTCGTCACTTTATGGTCCTTGGGAATGACCCAGGTCGGGAAGTAGCATTCGATGGGATAGGTAAGACCGGTATAACTGGGGCGAGCATAGTCATATAAGCTTACTGTGACGTCGTTGCCATACTTTTTAACACTTGGCAGGGCGCGGATTTCGTCGAGGCAGCTTTCCCACGTTTCGCCGGCTGTCATGCGGCGGTCGAGGGAAATGGAGCAGGAGTCAGCCACGGCGCAGCGACTGGGTGAGGTGTAGAAGATCTGGGAGCAGGTAACGGTACCGCGGCCGAGGAAATTGGCTTCTTCCCATTCCGGGTTGTATTTCTTATCGAGCATTTTTACCAAACCCTTGATTTCCGTCGTGTCGGCGGCGTCATTTTCATTGAGGGCCCGGATGTCCTGGATGATGTCGGCCATCTTGTAAATGGCGTTGTCACCGCGTTCCGGTGCCGAACCGTGGCAGGAAACGCCTTGGACGTCGACGCGGATTTCCATGCGGCCGCGCTGACCGCGGTAGATGCCGCCGTCGGTCGGTTCCGTCGAGACGACGAAGTCCGGGCGGACCTTATCTTCGTTGATGATGTACTGCCAGCAGAGACCGTCACAGTCTTCTTCCTGGATGGTGCCGGTGACGAGGACCGTATAGGCGTCGGACAGTAAGCCTAAATCCTTCATGATGCGGGCACCGTAAACGGCCGATACGATGCCGCCGAGCTGGTCCGATGTGCCGCGGCCGCCGATTTCCGTATCCGATTCGAAGCCTTCGTAGGGATCGAAGGCCCAGTTGCCCTTATTGCCGATGCCGACGGTGTCGATGTGAGCGTCGAAGCCGATGAGGGTCTTTCCCGTTCCCATATAGCCGAGGACGTTTCCCATGGGATCGATTTCTACCTTATCAAATTCGAGTTTTCTCATTTCTTCGGCGATACGGTCGATGTGGGCTTTTTCATCGCAGCTTTCACCGGGGTATTTTACGATGTCTCGCAGGAAACGGGTCATATCCTGTTCGTAGTTTTGGGCTGCTTCTTTAATTTTGGCGTAATTTACAGTCATGGTACTCTCTCCTTTTATATGTTTGCTTTTTGAGCTGTTTTATTTTTCGAATCCCCGCCAGACGATATTTTTGTAGCGGTCTGGATCGGTATCGCCTTCGGTTGAAAATGCGAGGACTTGAGAATTTTCATTGAGGTCTAATTGGTCACGAAGTTCCTTACATTCATCGGACAGCATGATGGTTGCCAGGGTACCGAAGGGGACGGCACCCGATTCGCCCGATACGATGGGGGCATCGCCTTTTAAGGGAGCGGCCAGCATGCGCATGCCGCGGACGGTAATCGGGTCATCGGCGGAAACGAAGGTCGTGACGTGATTCTTAAGGATATCCCAGGAAATCGTATTCGGTTCCCCGCAGGCAAGACCGGCCATGATGGTGTTGAGGTCGCCGCCTACGATGCGGGGCTTGCCGTCACCGGCAGCAGCTCCCTTATACAGGCAGTCAGCCGCCGAGGCTTCGACGACGATGAATTTCGGAGGATTGTCTTGATAGAGGTTGGCAAAATATCCGACGATGGCTCCGGCCAGAGATCCGACCCCGGCTTGAACGAAGATGTGTGTCGGCCGTTCAACACCGGCTTTTTTCAACTGTTCGCCGGCTTCCATGGCCATCGTTCCGTAGCCCTGCATGATCCACGACGGGATTTCTTCGTAGCCGTCCCAAGCCGTATCCTGAACCATGACGCCGTGCGGCGTTTCCGAGGCTTCTTTGGCAGCCTGGCGGACACAGTCATCGTAGTTGAGTTCTAAGATGTCGACATCAGCGCCCAGTTTTTTGATATTTTCCAATCGGGTTTGGGTCGTCCCCTTGGGCATGTGTACGATCGCCTTCTGGCCTAGTTTTTGTGCGGCCCAGGCGACGCCGCGGCCGTGATTGCCGTCGGTGGCCGTAAAGAAAGTGGCTTGGCCAAAATCTTTGCGGAGTTCGTCAGAAGTCAGCACCTGGTAGGGCATGTCAGAAATTTTACGGTTCGTTTCTTTGGCGATGTATTTAGCCATGGCATAGGAGCCGCCGAGGACTTTGAAGGCGTTGAGGCCGAAGCGATACGATTCGTCTTTGATAAAAATCGATTTCAGGCCTAAGTACTGCGCCATCTGATCTAGGCGCGTCAGCGGCGTTTCACTATATTGGGGAAAACTTTGATGAAAGGTCCTGGCCTTTTCAATTTCGCTGAGGCTCATGATGGGGAGATTTTTATCGTCTGATTTGGGCAAGTGATTCATGGCCCATTTCATATCTTTCTTCATAATCCGTACCTCCTAAAATAAACTGAAAAAAATATTTTAGATAATCTAAAAGTTTTTGTATATCTAGAGTATAACATGACTATGCGTATTTGCAATAGGATGAACCTAAAAATCTATTTGGTTGCTACACTTTTTTTGCAAGAGGAGAAAGAGATCTATCGGATTTGGGCATAATAAAAAGAGACCTTGCGGTCTCTTTTACGGTTCGTTGCTGCTGTCTATATAACTATATAAGGTGTATTTCGAAATCCCGAAGTGCTTGGAGATTTTATCGCCGGCCTTGGTAATGAGTAGGGCGCCGCGGTCATTTAAAAACTTGATGGCCTTGATCTTATCTTCGCGGGTCATGAGCGGTACCGGTTTTCCGACTTGCCGCGTCGATTCTTCGATGAGGTCGTTGAGGAGGTCGGTGACGTTTTGTGGAATCGGGCTGGCCTTTTCTTCGGACTCGACCGATACCAGCGGTTTTATGGCATTTTCAATCATGATCAATTCGGTAATATCGTAATTGATGGAAAAGACGCCGATGATTTTCTGTTCGTCATTTCGAATGTAGATGGTCGTCGATTTTAAGATGCGGCCGTCTTTGGTTTTGGTCAGGTAGCTGGCGTGGTCTTCCAATTTTTGGGGATCGCTTTTCAGGGCGTCGAGAACGGCAAGGGAAGGTCCATCGCCGACTTTGCGGTTGGAAACGTGGCCGTCTTCGATGGCTATCAATAGAATTTTCTTTATAATTGTCACTCAAATCATGGATGACGATTTCACAGTTGGGTCCGAACTGGTCGGCCAGGCCCTTGGCTAAATGGCGTAAAAAGTTAAGGACGGCATCGTCTAACATAAAAGACACCTCTCTCTATGACAGAAAACAGATTATTAGCTGTTCTGCTAAAAATTTTTTAGGTAATGTTACTATACCACATTTTTAAGAGAATGTAACGGCTCTCATCGAAAAATCTATATGTCAAAAAATCATCCTTATCGTCGAACTATAATAAAATTAACAACAAAATTTTTTTAGGCTCAAAAAAGTTTGACAGAAAACTTACAAAACGGTAGTATTAAGATAGATTCATGAATGACAATGACGATATGATAAAAATACAATAGATGGAAACATCGTCAGTATGTTAGATGACGGAGGAGGGAGTTATATGATTATTGTAGGAAATGGACACGTCGTGACACGGGATTCTCGGAATCCATATGTTCCCGATGGTGCCGTTGCCATAGACGGTACGAAAATTTGCGGTATCGGCCGGACTGCCGACTTGCGCAAGCGTTTTCCAGAAGCGTCCTTTATCGACGCGAAAGACGGCGTCATCATGCCGGCCTTTATTAATACGCACGAACATATCTACAGCGCTATGGCCCGGGGACTTCACATCGAAGGCTATGCCCCGAAGGGCTTTTTAGATATTCTCGACGGACTGTGGTGGAATATGGACCGCCATTTGACCAATGACCTGACCTACTTGAGTGCCATGGCGACGTATGTCGAATGCATCAAAAGCGGCGTGACGACGATTTTCGATCATCATGCCAGCTTTGGCGAAATCAAGGACAGCCTGTTTGCCATCGGTCAGGCTGCTCAAGAAATGGGCGTCCGCTCCTGTCTGTGTTACGAAGTGTCTGACCGGGACGGCGCCGATAAAGCGCGGCAGGCGGTCTTAGAAAATGAGGCCTGGATCCGCCATGCGCAGCAGGATACGACGGATATGCTGGCCGGTATGATGGGCATGCACGCTCAGTTTACCCTCAGCGATGAGACGATGAACTTGGCGGCAGAACACAAGCCCGACGGCGTGGGTTATCACATCCACGTGGCCGAAGGGATTGAAGATCTGCACGACTGCTTGAAAAAACACGGTAAACGCATCGTCGACCGCCTGTATGATTGGAAGATTCTCGGGCCAAAGACCCTGCTCGGTCACTGTATCTACGTCAATGCTCATGAGATGGACCTCATCAAGGAAACGGATACGATGGTCGTTCAAACCCTGAGTCGAATATGGGCAATGCCTGCGGCTGTCCGCCGACGATGGAAATGGTTCACCGCGGTATCTTGACCGGTTTGGGCACCGATGGCTACACCCACGATATGATCGAGTCTTATAAGGTAGCCAATATTCTGCACAAACATCATCTTTGCGATGCTACGGCCGCTTGGGCTGAAGTACCGCAGATGTTATTTGAAAATAATGCCGTCATCGCCAACCGGTACTTCAAGGCTCCTTTAGGAGTCTTAAAAGAAGGGGCGGCAGCTGACGTCATCGTCCTTGACTATACGGCACCGACGCCGATGAATGAAGAAAATATCGACGGTCACATCCTGTTTGGCATGACGGGACGCAACGTCGTCACGACCATTGCCAACGGCAAGGTCCTGATGAAAGATTGGGAACTGACTACTGTCGATGAAAATGCTTTGATGGCTAAAATTCGCGAAGGCGCCGCTGTCCTGGCCGGGCGCATTAACGGCTATTTGTAAGGAGGCAGGTATCATGAGTGATCGCATGACATCGATTCCCTTCGGGGATTTAATGAATTGGATATTACGGGAAGCACCGAGTGGTACGATTTTTGGGGTTCACCACCAATATAAAGCCGGTAATCAAACACCATATGACATTTTTGACCGCCCGTTAGAATTGCCCTTCGGGCCGGCGGCCGGCCCCCATACGCAGTTGGCCCAGAACATTGCCGCTGCCTATGCTGCCGGGGCCCGATTCTTTGAATTGAAGACCGTGCAGCAGCTTGACGGTGAAGATTTGCCCGTCCCCAAACCCTGTATCAAGGCCGATGACGAGGGCTATAACGTTGAATGGTCGACGGAGCTTACGGTTCTCAAGGCCTTTGAAGAGTACGTAAAAGCCTGGTTCTTGGTTCATGTCATGGCTGTCGAATACGGCCTGGGGCGGTCCGACGGGATGCAGTTTAATATGTCCGTCGGCTATGATTTGGCCGGTATACAGACACCTAAAATCGACACCTTTATAGAAAATTTGAAGGATGCGTCCCAGACGGATATCTTCAAAGACTGTAAGTCCTGGCTGCTCGCCCACTTGGATCGATTCCAGAAACTTCGCCGGGAAGACGTCGAAGCCATTCCAGCCGACATCTGTAATTCGATTACGGTTTCGACGATGCACGGCTGTCCGCCAGATGAAATCGAACGGATTGCCAGTTATTTATTGAAGGAAAAGAAAGTTCATACCTTTGTAAAATGCAATCCGACCCTCCTCGGCTATGAGTTCGTGCGAAACTGCATGGATACCTTAGGCTATGGCCACATGGTCTTCGATGACAGTCACTTTAAGGCCGATTTACAGTATGACGATGCCATTGCCTTGTTGAAGCGGCTCCAAGACGTCGGTACCGCTGAAGGCCGGATTTTTGGCGTAAAACTGACCAACACCTTCCCCGTCGCCATTACGCGGCATGAACTTCCAGGAACGGAAATGTATATGTCTGGCAAGCCTCTGTTCTTCTTGTCCATGAATGTAGCCAAGAAACTGAGTGAAGCCTTCGACGGGAAGCTGCAAATTTCCTACAGCGGCGGCGCCGATGCTCATAATATCGCCGATATTGTGTCAGCCGGCATTTGGCCGGTTACGGTGGCGACGACCTTATTGAAGCCCGGCGGTTACGAGAGACTGGTGCAGATGGCCAATCTTTTGACAGGCCAGGCGGGCCAAGCATTTACGGGTGTAAACGTCGGTAAACTGAACGCTTTATTGGAATCTGCCTCCGGAGACCGCCACTATGCCCGTCTGGATCCGAAGGCTCAGCATCGAAAGAACAAACGGGAACTGCCCTTGATGGACTGTTTCACGGCGCCCTGTATCGATACCTGTCCCATCCATCAGGATATTACGGCCTACATGGATTTAGTGGCCGATAAAAAGTATGTCGAAGCCCTTCAGATCATCTTGGAAAAGAACCCCCTGCCTTTCATCACCGGGACCGTCTGTTATCATACCTGTATGAATAGCTGTACGAGGAACTTCTATGAAGCTGCCGTAGAAATCCGGCAGAACAAGCTCATGGCGGCTGAAAAGGGTTGGGATGGCGTCATGGCCTCTCTTACCGTTCCGGAGCCGATGGGAAAAACGGCAGCTGTTATCGGCGGCGGCCCGGCAGGTCTTGCGGCGGCGTACTTCTTAGCCCGCGGCGGCGTAACGGTTACCGTATTCGATAAAAATCCGGCGCCGGGCGGTTTGGTCCGTACCTTCCTCTGTGACAAGAAGGGCGAGATTTCGACTGACGCCATCGATAAAGACGTGGCCTTGATTCAAAAAACTCGGCGTACGCATCGTTTCCGATAAGGTCATTTCATCCTTCGATGAGTTAGATTCTTTCGACTATGTTCTGGCCGGCTGCGGCGTGAAGGGGAAAATCGGGGCATCGAATGCCGGCGATATCGACGGACTGACGCTCATCGGCGATGGCCGTCAGGGCAAGACGACGTCCGTCGTAGAATGTATTGCCGATGGGAAAAGAGCGGCAGAGGAAATCTTAGGGCAATGTACCAGTGTCGATACGACCCTGATGCCCGATGTAAACGATGTTTACGACCAACGCGGCTTTTTAACAGCGCCGCCGGCTGAGGGCTGTGACGGACGCTGTCTCCACTGCGACAGCATCTGTGAAGTCTGTACGGAAGTCTGTCCCAACCGGGCCAACGTTGCCATCGAAGTGCCGGGCCATCTGCAGCGGCAGATTCTCCACCTCGATGCCCTGTGCAACGAATGCGGCAACTGCCGGACCTTCTGCCCCTGGGGCGGTGCGCCGTACCTGGATAAATTGACTCTGTTTGCGAATGAAGCGGACTTTATGAATAGCGACAATCAAGGCTTTGTCGTGATCGATAAAGAGAGCGGACGCTGTAAGGTGCGGCTCGACGGACAGGTTTGGACGACGACCCTCGAATCGGGCGACGACACCATTTCCGAAGAACTGTGCGGCTTTATGACGGCCGTCATGAAAGACTATGACTATCTGTTCGTGAAATAAGGAAGAAGGAACCATCATGGATTACATCATCAAAGGCGGAACGGTTTGCCTGGAGGGGGAGCATTTCCAGGCAGATATCACCCTTCGTGACGGGAAAATTTGGTCCCTGGGCTGCATCGGCCATAAGGGCAGTGAAGAAGTCATCCATGCCGATGGGATGTATGTCTGCCCCGGTGGTATCGACCCGCACACCCATATGGACTTGCAGCAGTCGCCGAAGTATCGCTCGTGTGACGATTTTTACAGCGGCGGTGTGGCAGCTGCCTGCGGCGGGACGACGACCATCATCGACCACATGGCCTTTGGTCCGGAAGGCTGCTCTCTGCGATATCCCTTTGAGCAATACAAGAAATTGGCTGAAACCTGTCCCGTTGATTATAGTTTCCATGGTGTCTTCCAGCACGTCGATGAGTCTATCTTACAAGAACTGGCGGAGCTGATTGAAGAAGGATTTCCGAGTTTCAAGGCTTATACGACTTATGGCTACCCCATGGGGGAAACTGAGATGATGAAACTCTTTCCCGTCCTGAAAGCTCATGGCGGACTGCTGACGGTCCATGCTGAAAGCGACGGCATTACCAATAGCCTCCGCCAATCTTTGACGAAGGATGAATTGGCTCCCATCGGTCAGGCACGAACGCGGCCGAATGCGGCCGAAGCATCGGCTGTCGGTCAAGTATTAGCCACGGCCCGGGCTTGTGGAGATGCCCCAGTTTACATCGTTCACACGTCGGCGCATGAAAGTGTAGCACAGCTTCGTCTGGCGCGGCAGGAAGGGCAGCGGAACGTATATAGTGAAACGTGCCCCCAATACTTACTGCTGCGCGAAGATAAATTTATCGATGGCGGTCCTTTAGAAGGTATTAAATACATGATGGCCCCGCCGTTACGCCAGAAGGAAGATAATGAGGCCTTGTGGAGCGCTTTGCAGGATGGAACGGTTCAAGTCGTGGCGACCGATCACTGCCCCTTTACCATCGAAGAAAAACAGGCTCACGTCGCAGATTTTCGCGGCTGCCCCGGCGGCGTATCCGGCGTAGAAGAACGAATGCCATTACTCTTTAGTAAAGGCGTCGTCAAAGGGCGGCTTTCGTTGAGTCAATTCGTTCGCCTGACCAGTACCAATGCCGCCAAGATTTTTGGACTCTATCCGAAAAAGGGGACCCTCCTTCCGGGAAGTGATGCCGACATCGTCATCATCGACCCGTCACAGCAGCGGACCATCGGCAAGGACAATTTGCACACGACCTGCGGCTACTCGCCGTATGAGGGCATGACGACGGACTGCACCATTTCTCATGTATTTTTAAGGGGACAGCTCATTGCTAAGAACAACGTCTTCCTTGGGCAAAAAGGCGATGGCCAGTTGCTGCGCCGAAAGCGCACCGTGCCCTATGAGGACATCATTAGATTATAAATTCATAAGTATCATTTCCTGTCTGGTATTTTCCCTCGCTGGAAGCAGCTGGCTCTAGCGAAATGGCAGCCATGACAGACGTATCACTGAAAGTCCGGATGGGCGGAAAGAGGAACTGTTATGGATAGGACATGTAAGTTATGGATCAATGGTCGGGAAGTGGCCGTTGATCCGGACCGTAAATTAATCGATATTTTGCGCCGTGACCTGCGGCTGAAATCCGTAAAGGATGGCTGTAGTGAAGGCGCCTGCGGGACCTGTACGGTCATCATTGACGGCAAGGCGACCAAGGCTTGTGTACAGAAAGCGGGCCGTCTCGAAGGCAAGCACATTGTGACTGTAGAAGGACTGTCACAGCGGGAAAAAGACGTCTTCGTCTATGCTTTTGGTGAAGCTGGCGCCGTTCAATGCGGCTTCTGCATTCCCGGGATGGTCATGTGCGGCAAGGCTCTTATCGATACCAATCCGAAGCCGACCCGACTGGAAATCACAGCGGCTATCCGCAACAATATTTGCCGCTGTACGGGGTATAAGAAGATCATCGATGCCATTGCCCTGGCGGCGGAACTGCTGCAGGATGATGCACCGATTCCTGTCGTCGGGGGCTATCGCGGTGTCGGCGATCCCTGCCAGCGCGTCAACGTCAAGACCAAGGTATTGGGAACGGGAAAATATACCGACGATCTGGATGACGTCGATTTGCCGGACATGTGCTATGGCAGCGCCATTCGCAGTGCGTACCCGAGAGCTGTTGTAAAGGCCATTCACACGGAAAGGGCCAAGGCCCTGCCGGGCGTCGTCTGCGTGTTGACGGCCGATGATATTCCCGGTTCGGTAAAGGTCGGCCATTTAAAGGTCGATTGGGATACCCTCATTCCCGTCGGGACGGCGACCCATTATTTAGGCGATGCCATCGTCATGGTAGCGGCTGAAACGCCGGAGATATTGGCCGAAGCCAAGAAACTCGTTGAGATAGAATACGAAGAACTACCGCCATTGACCTGTGCCGAAGAGGCCCTGGCCGAAGATGCGCCCTTGGTTCACCCGTCGGCAGGGACCAATATTCTGGCTCATGAACATCTCGTACGCGGCGATGCCGATGCCGTCATTGCCGCGTCGAAATACAAGGTGACTCACCATTTTGAAACGCCATGGACGGAACACGCCTTCTTAGAACCGGAATGTGCCGTTGCCATGCCTTTCGATGACGGCGTTTTCGTCTATTCGTCCGATCAGGGCATTTACGATACGCGGCGGGAAACGGCCTCATGCTGGGTCTTCCGGAAGAAAAGATCATCGTCGAAAACTGCTTCGTCGGCGGCGGATTCGGCGGAAAAGAAGACGTGACGGTCCAGCATCTGGCCGCTCTCGTAGCCTATGTCTGTAAACGGATCTGTAAAGTGAAGCTGACCCGTCAGGAGAGCATCCTGATTCATCCGAAGCGCCATCAGTTCAGCATGGATTTAACGACGGCTTGTGATGAAAATGGCAAGTTGACGGCCATGAAACTGATTGCCGTCACCGACAACGGAGCCTATGCCTCCCTGGGCGGGCCGGTCCTTCAAAGAGCCTGCACCCATGCGGCGGGGCCTTATAATTATCAGACCATCGATATTGAAGGCACAGCCGTTTACACCAATATCCTCCCGCCGGGGCCTTTCGCGGCTTTGGCGTAACCCAGACGATTTTTGCAACGGAATTAAACTTAAATAAACTGGCTGAATTAGCCGGCATCGATCCTTGGGAAATTCGCTATCGAAACGCTATCCGGCCGGGAGAAGTCCTGCCTAACGGTCAGATTGCCGACCCGTCAACGGGCCTTGTCGAAACGCTGGAAGCCGTAAAAGACGCGTACTATCACAGCGGTCCCTATGTGGGCATTGCCTGTGCCTTGAAGAACTCCGGCGTCGGTGTCGGACTTCCAGACTATGGCCGCTGCCGCCTCGTCGTCCGCGACGGCAGGGTTCATATCTATTCATCGGCCTCCTGCATCGGCCAGGGCGTCGGCACGGTCTTGGTACAGATCGTATCCCAGGCAGCCGGCCTTCCCATTGAAGCCATTAAATGGCATATGCCCAATACGGCTACGTCGCCCGATGCCGGTACGACGTCCGGATCCCGTCAGACGACGCTGACCGGCGAAGCGGCGCGGCGGGCGGCTAAAGACCTGCGGCGGGACCTGTTTCATGCTAAGGGCCTGGTTTACGAAGAAACGAGCCGCCCCAGTGACTACTTAGAAGGTGTCACGGTTGAACAAGAATCGTCGGCGACGGCGAGGGTCCGCTTTACCGGCAGCGATTTAGATACGCTAAGCGGTCGGGAATATATCGGCGAATATCTCGGTAAAACCGATAAGATGGGAGCCGATGTAGAAAACCCTGTGTCGCACGTTGCCTATGGCTATGCGACCCATGTCTGTATCCTCAAGGAAGACGGGACGATTCAAAAGATGGTCGCCGCTCACGACGTCGGCCGCGTCGTCAACCGCAAGAGCCTGGAAGGACAGATTGAAGGCGGGACGATCATGGGCTGCGGCTACGCTCTGAGTGAACAGTATCCCCTCGACCACTGTAAGCCGACGGCAAAATACGGCACTTTAGGCCTGATGCGGGCCGATAAGGCACCGGATGTCGAAGCCATTGCCATTGAAAAGGAAGGCGTCGATGTTGCCTATGGGGCTATCGGCGTCGGTGAAATCACGTCGATTCCGACGGCACCGGCCGTCGCCGGGGCGTACTATAAGTGGAACGGCCAGTTCCAAACGGAAATCCCCTTAGTAGGGACGCCGTACAGTCGAAAAAAATTGAGGCCTTTTGAAAGAGGCCTGACGGCTGTTAAAAAATGCAAGTATAATATAAAAAATACCATAAAACCCCTCAACTTGCCCGGCAGGTTGAGGGGGCTTTTATAGAAAGGAAGGCTATGAAGGATCGATTAATTATTGTCCGCGGCGGCGGTGATCTGGCAACGGGTGTCGTCCAATCTTTATTCAGGTGGGCTTTCGCGTCCTCATCTTGGAAGTGGACCGGCCGTCGGCCATCCGCGACAGGTGGCTCTCTGTGAAGCCGTCTATGACGGCACGGCTATCGTCGAAAATATGACCTGCCGGCGCTGTGATTCCATCGACGCTTTATCGAGCGTGTGGGCTCGTCAGGAAATTCCCCTTCTCGTCGATCCCGAGGGAAGGGCGATTCAGGCGCTTCAGCCCTGGGCCGTCGTCGATGCCATTTTAGCGAAGAAAAACTTGGGGACCAACCGCAGCATGGCGCGTCATACCGTGGCCTTAGGGCCGGGATTTACGGCCGGGCGTGACGTCGATGCCGTCATTGAAACGAAGAGAGGTCATCGGTTGGGACGCATCATCCGTGACGGTGCGGCTGCGCCCAATACTGGCATACCGGGGATCATTGCCGGTTATGGTAAGGAACGGGTTATCCACAGTGAAGCCGCCGGGTTTGTCTATGGCTTGGTCCGCATTGGCGACAGCGTAAAAAAAGGACAGCCTATGGCTGTCCTGACAAAAACGCTCCTTCCGGATGGAATGGCGGCGACGGCTGCCATGGGGTTACCGGTGCCGGCGTCCTTGACGGGGCTGGTAAGAGGCCTGATTCGCGACGGCTATTATGCGCCTAAGGGATTCAAGATTGCCGATATTGATCCGCGGGAGAGTGAATATCACAACTGCTTTACCATTTCCGATAAGGCGCGCAGCCTGGGCGGTGCCGTGTTGACGGCCCTCCTTTGGCTGGGGCGTGATGATTTAGTTTAAATAAGAATCGAGGGGCTTTACATGGAAAAGGAAGAAGACGCACTGCATTTTGCTTCGTGCCGAGAATTATCGTATATTGATTATCATCAAGGTGCCGTTCAGAAACAGCAGTCCATCGCCATTGAGGTCATGACTCCGCTCTATCTCGATGGCGCGCGGGTCAGTACGCTCATATCTTCCCCGGAAGATGTCGATATCCTGGCAGCCGGCTACTGTTTGGCTGAGGGGAAAGTTGCCAGCGGCAGGGGTTTATCGGGAGTCAGTCTGCACGATGATGCCGCCTGGGTGACGACTGAGGAAGGGCAGCGTGCGGTACGGAAAGACGAACCGTTTCACCCCATATCGGCACAGCGGCTCTGCTCGTATGGCGGCCTGTTGGACAGCTTGTCAACGGCCCATCATTCGTCTCACGGAGTCCATGAAGGCGCTTTGGTGTCCGGCGATAACATCCTCGTTTATACGGAAGATATTGGTCGCCACAACGTTCTCGACCGACTGCGTGGGTTTGTTGAACTGGGCCATATCGACGTCAGCCAGGCCGTTTTGGTATTCAGCGGCCGCGTTCCTCAATCGGTTATCGAAAAGGTCCACGGTCTGGGCGTCCGCTTCTTGGCCTCGCGGGCACTGCCGACCAGCTTAGGCGTCGCCCTGGCTGAGAAATACGGTATCACTGTCGTCTGCGGGCTGCGTCCCGATTCATTTAAGGTTTTTGCCCATGGAGAACGAATCTCTTGGTAAGGGTTAGGGTAATACAATAGCTTCGATAGGAGCGCCTTCTGGTAACGGAGGCGTTCCTTTTTTGATGCAGCCCAAAGCATTGACCTGAGCCAGTCCTAAGAGGGCACTCGACGTGAGGGTCGTATTCGGCGTAAAGACGGCCTGACCACCTTCAAAGGTGATGTGCCCCTGTACGAAGCGGTCGACAGGATTTTCTTTTTGAATGGCGTGGCTCAAGCGGCAGGTGACGATGGAAAAGTCCTGCTTTTTTTCACCGTTTACCTGGCGGAGAATGGGGATGGCCAGGAGCTGGAAGGCATTGAAGGCTGCCGAGGGATTGCCGGACAGGCCGAGGACTATCGTACGTGTTACGCCGTCTCTTTGGATGACGCCGTCGTATGACGCCGAGCCGGGACGCATGGTGATGCGGTTGTAGAGTTGGACGGAACCGAGGCGTTCGTAGATTTGAGGCATCGTGTCGTAGAGGCCGACCGATACGCCACCGGTGCTGATGATGAGGTCGGCGTCACGGCTTAACTGCCGGATCTTTTCTGTTTCCGCATCGAGGCGTTCCGGAGCATCGGAAACGTGATAAAAGGTGACTTCTGCGCCCTGGGCTTCCAGTAAAGGGCGGAAGAGATAGGCGTTGGAGTTGTAAATTTGGCCGTCGCGCCGTTTCTGGCCGGGGAGGACTAATTCTCTTCCCGACGTCAGGAACAAGACTTTTGTTTTAGTGAAGACCGGGATGGTGATGTTTCCCATGCCGACGGCAGCTGAGACGGCGCCGGCTGTCAATTTCGTTCCCTCGGTGATGATGACGGAGCCTTCTTGGCATTCTTCGCCGACGGGAATGATATTGCTTCCAGGCTGGATGCTCTCTGTCACTTCTATTCGGTCCCCTTGGCGGAGCGTGTATTCTTGAGGAATGACCGTGTCGCAGTCATCGGGAACGGCACAACCCGTCATCAGACGAACGGCTTGACCGGGCAGTACCGGGTCTTTGTAAACGATGCCGGCGCCGATCGTGGCGATGACGTCATAGCCTTTTTTTTTCATGACTGCAAAGGGCATAGCCGTCGAAAGGGGATTTACGGTACGGCGGATAGGGATGGGCGGCCGTAATGTCTCTGGCGGTGATGCGGCCGACGGCGGCTTCCGGTGTGACTTCTTCCGTTTCTTTTTGATAGGAAGACAAGGCGCCGTGGAGACGGCGCCTTGCTTCGGTAATCGTTACGATTTCCATGATTTGATATCCTTTTTAATGGTGTGATGCCATACTTTGTCCGACAGCCTTCTGGGAAGCGGCTTTGACGGGTGTTTTGGGCTTGAAGAGACTCAGGGCCTCTGTCGGACAGGCGGGAATACAGGCAGGCTGGCCCGTTTCCGTATCGCTGCAGAGGTCGCATTTATAAGCGATAATACGGACGGGGCGGCCCTTGGTATCGCCGTGGTAAATGCGGGTCATGGTGATGGCATCAAAGGGGCAGGCGCGGGAGCATTTGCCGCAGCCCCGGCAGGCATCTTCGTCAATGACGACCTTATCGTCACCGAGGGAGATGCAGTGAAAGGGACAGGCGTCGAGGCAGCGCGGTTTTGGACACTGCTGGCACTGGACGGCTTTGGTGATTTTTGACGTGTAAACGACGTGAACGCGCGGCGTAAAGTCGAAGCTGTCTGGTTTCAAGGCGAACAGGGCCTTGCCGGTGTGACTTGCCACGCAGGCGGCCATGCAGGTCTTACAACCGATACAGAGTTCAGGATCTGTCTTAATGTGATTAAACATGGCCAAGGCCTCCTTCGGGTTGGATACCCATGCGGCTGCGAATAGCGGCGTACTGGGCTTTTACGTTCATTTCGGCCTGTTTTGATCGTCAATTTTTTCGACGCGGCAGGCGCAGTACTTATATTCCGGCGTACTGCTCTTGGGGTCTAAGGCTGAAATGGTCAATTCATTGCAGGCGCCAATCCACCATTGATAGGTCATGTAGGTGGATCCTTGGGAGACCCGGTCGGAAACCTGGCAGCGGGTAACGGTCTGGCCGCGGCGGGAGATGACGCGGACTAAGTCGCCGTCGGCAATGTTGAGATTTTGACAGTCATCGGGATTCATTTGGATGAAGCCCGGTTCATCGGCCAAGTCGACGAGGAGGCGGCAGTTGCCGGTCATGGTCCGAACGGAATAGTGACCGACTTCGCGTACTGTCGATAAGGACAGGGGATAATCGGGGCTTTCGACTTCTTTTACCGGTATCCACGGGAAGTAATAGAAACGGCCTTTGCCGTCGGCTGTGGCAAACTGAGCTCCGTCATGAAGGTACTGCGTGCCCTTGTCGTCGGAATCTTCTGTGTAACAGGGCCATTGGATGCCGTGATTGGCGTCCATTTTTTCATAGGTCGCGCCCGTAAATTTGGGGCAGAGGGAACGCATTTCGTCCCAAATTTCTTCGGTATTGTCGTAGTGCATGGGATAGCCCATGGCATTGGCCAGGAGACAGAGGATTTCCCAGTCCGGCTTGCAGTCCGGCTGCGGTTCAATCAGTTTGCGGACGCGTTGGAAGCGGCGGTCACAAGAGGAGTAGACGGCATCGTGTTCGCCCCAGGCTGTGGCCGGGAAGATGACGTCGGCGTGTTCGCAGGTCTTATTGAAGAAAATGTCCTGTACGGCGACGAAGGCGATGGCGTTGAGGGTCCGTCTGATTTCCGGAAGGTCCGGATCCGATTGGGCCGGGTCTTCGCCGATGATGTAGTAGGCGTGAATCTGTTTTTTCGGGTCTGGTTCACGGAGAACCTTGGCCGGGACGCGGGTGAGGGGCAGGCCGACTTTATCCGGAAGGGCACAGCCCCAGGCTTTTTCGAACTTCCGGCGAACGGTTTCGTCGGTTACGCTTTGATACCCCGGATACTGATTGGGCAGGACGCCCATGTCGCAGGTCCCCTGAACGTTGTTCTGGCCGCGGACCGGGCCGACGCCGGTCGCGTAATGGCCGTAGTTGCCGGTCATGAGGCTGAGATTAGAGCAGGCGATGACGCATTCGACGCCCTGAGAAAACTGGGTGATGCCCATGCCCCACAGGGTTACGGTATGCTTGGAGGAAGCAAAGAGACGAGCGGCTTTTCGGATATCATCGGGATCTAAATGGGTTGCGGCAGCAACTGCTTCCGGCGCGTACTTGTCCTGCGCGATTTCTTCGGCATAGGCTTCAAAGCCGGTCGTATGCTTTTCGATAAAATCGCGGTCGACTAAGTCTTCGGTTACCATGACATGGGCCATGGCATTGAGCAGCAGCATGTTGGTGCCGCCTTTTAACGGGAGATAAATGTCGGCCAGGCGGCCCATTTCTGTCAGGCGGGGGTCGACACAGATGATTTTACAGCCCTTCTTTTTGGCTTTGACGACGCGGCGGGCGACGATGGGGTGTGAGACCGGCGCATTGTAACCGATGTTGAAGATGACTTCGGCATCTTCGATTTCAGGAATGCTGACCGACATGGCCCCTTCACCGACGGATTGGCTCAGGCCGGCGACGGAGGCACCGTGACAGATGCGGGCACAGTGGTCGACGTTATTGGTGCCGATGACGGCACGCATGAATTTCTGTGTGATATAGGCGGTTTCGTTGCCCGGACCGCGGGCCGAACCGGCTCCCATGACGGCATCGGGACCATATTCCTTGATGATGGCCTTGAGGCGGGATGCCGTGTATTCGATGGCTTCCTGCCAGGATACTTCGACCAAGGGGCTGCCTTTGCCGCCTTTTCGCATCATGGGATGGCGGATACGCTTGGTAAGAATTTGGGGATCATTCAGATAATCCCAGCCATAAAGACCTTTTAAACAAAGGCGGCCTTCGTTGTTGACGCCCTCTGGGGAGCCTTTGGCTTCGATGACACGATTGGTTGCTGTATTTACCGTACAAGTAATGACACAGCCTGAACCGCAGTAGGGACAGACTGTGTCAATGTTTTTATAAGTATCCATGGTAACACCTCGCTTTTTGAGTTCAATTGATTTTTTGTCCACCCCGGGCAGGATGTAGAGCTATGCTACCATAGTAGAACTTCTGTCTGCGAGATGCAAGTAAACAATCACTAACGGTTTATATTTCCGACGAACGGTATCCCGTGAGGAATAAGATATGATTGACTATATTCGCGGAATCAGCTTGCTGGATATCGATCTGTGGAAATGGTCCGTGACTGTGACTTTCGACAAGAACTAAATCGGCTAGCTGTTGTTGTGTCAAATTAAAGATGACATCTTCTTTTTGCGCTTCTGGTCCGATCATATCGGGACTGCAGAGACAGGCCGAAACGGCACCGGCGCTTCGGGCCCGTCCGTGTCTGATCCGGCTTAGGACGACAGTCGGTGTGGTGCGTGCTCTTAATGTAGGCGACGTGGTATCCGCGGCGGGTCAGTTCGGCAATGGCCGTTTCGGCGGCCGTCGTTTTTCCGTCTCCTGAATGCGGGGCTGTCAAGGTGACGACCGGTACTTTACGCCGGCTGTTGGCGGCACGGCCTTTGGCGGCTTCGTAGTCGGACATAGTATTGACGTTGAGGTACAGGGCCGGGCGACACGACTTCAGGGTCGCTGTAGGAATCTTCTGTAGGAATTCCTGCAGGCAGTAGTTGCCTGTCCGGAGCTGCTGGGCAATGGCCGGCACTAATTCCCGGCTGTAAAGGGCGGCTAAAGGCTGGTCACGACCATCTTTGGTCCGCGGGATGACGGCCATCAGCTCGGGATCGCGGCGAACGGGTCTTAAGATGTCTGAAATCGGCGAGAAATCGTAAAAGGGAAGGTCGACAGACAAGACCAGATAGTAGTCGCATTCGCCGTCTCTCATAGCTGCTTCCAGTCCGCCCAGGGGACCGCAGTGCTGGACGTTGTCGGCGATGGTCCGGACCGAACGGGCGAGTTTGGCCGGCAGGTTCTTGGGTGAGTAATCCCGGTTGATGGAGACGATGCGTTCTGCAAAAGGCGCGCGCTGGCTGCGAAGCAATAAGTCCGTCAGCAAGTCCGTTCCGTTCCAAGGCAGGGTTGCCTTATCGTGGCCCATGCGAGAACTTTCGCCCCCGGCCAGGATGATCAGGCCCAGGGAGAAACGATGTGAATATTTTATCATTCTCTATCACGTCCTTTATTATAATATAATTATATTATACCATGATTTTATGTGATAAGGTGAGGAAGTTGACAGCAAGTTTCCACAAAAAAAGTATGGAAAGCTAACAGATTTTAATGTATAATGAGCTTAGTCGAAACTGGAAGTCCGTCGGTCGACGGATTTACTTTTTTTATCCGTTATTTGCACTTGCGAATAACGGTGCAGGGAGGCGCTCATGGAAGGGCAAAAGCTTCACTATAAGGTCATGATGTGTCTGCTGGGCGACAAGCGGGCTTTTGGCCCCGGCGTGGCGGAACTCTTGGACGGCGTTCGTCGCCACGGATCGCTGCAGGGCGCTGCCCGGGACATGAATATGTCTTATTCAAAGGCCTGGACGATCATGCGCGACGCCGAATCCATTTGGGGATTTCCCCTCATCCGCCGTTACGTCGGCGGTAAAGACGGAGGCCGGTCGGTGCTGACCGGACAGGCCGAAGAAATCCTCAAGCGTTACGAGCAGATGGACGAAGCCATCCGGTCTGTCGCTGCCCAGCAGTTCGGTGCCTTGTTTAATGATGAAGAATTACAAAAATTAAGGGAAATGAGAGGCTAGAAGTTATGAAAATGATGAAAACGGAAGACGCTGTCGGTCATATTCTCTGCCACGATATTACGCAGATTATCCGAGGCGTTACCAAAGACCCGGTTTTTCGTAAGGGCCATATCATAACCAAGGAAGATATTCCCGTCTTGTTGTCGGTCGGTAAAGACCATGTCTACATCTGGGAAAATGATGATACCGTTTTCCATGAAAACGAAGGGGCCGCTATTTTGCGGGACATCTGTATGGGAGCCCATATGCATGGGAGTGAGCCGAAAGAAGGGAAAATCGAACTCATCGCCGATTGTGACGGTGTCTTGACCGTTCGCCGCCAAGCGCTGCAAGCGGTAAACTCCGTGGGTGAAATGATGATTGCGACCCGTCACGGCGGCTTTACCGTTCGCAAGGGCGATAAACTGGCCGGAACCCGGGTCATCCCTTTGATCATAAAGAAAGAGAAAATGGCCCGAGCTAAAGAAGCGGCCGGTCCTTTGCCGCTGCTCGATGTCCATCCCTTTAAAAAGAAGCGGGCCGGCGTCGTCACGACGGGCAATGAAGTCTTTCACGGCCGCATTGAAGATACGTTTACGCCGGTCATTGAATGTAAACTGGCCGAATTTGATGCAGAAATGGCCATGCATAAGGTCTTGGCCGACGATCCGGCAGCGATTACGGCTGCCATTCAGGAGATGCTCGACGCCGGAATGGATATGGTCTTTTGTACGGGCGGCATGAGTGTCGATCCCGATGATCAGACGCCGCTGGCGATTAAAAATACGGGCGCCCGCATCGTATCCTACGGAGCCCCGGTTTTGCCGGGGGCCATGTTTTTACTGGCCTATACGGAAGACAACCGCCCCATCGTCGGCCTTCCGGGCTGCGTCATGTATTCCAAGCGGACGATTTTTGATCTCGTCCTGCCGTCGCTCATGGCCGATGTTCCGGTCACGGCCTCCGATTTGTCCCGTCTCGGCGAAGGCGGACTGTGTCTCAACTGTCCTGTCTGCACCTTCCCGAACTGTGGTTTTGGAAAGTAGGTGTTCTTGTGAACCCATTTACACATATTGACAAGAATGGCGATGCCGTCATGGTCGACGTCAGCGGAAAGACCGTAACGTCGCGGACGGCCGTGGCCTGTGGTCGTATTTCCATGAGCCGCGACTGTTATGACGCTGTAAAAGCCGGGGCTATGAAAAAAGGCGACGTCCTCGGCGTAGCCCGGGTTGCCGGCATTATGGGCGCCAAGCGGACGAGCGACCTCATCCCCCTCTGTCATATTTTGAACCTGACAAAATGTGGTATTGAATTTATCTTTCACGATGACCTTTGTGAAATCGAAGGGCGATGTACCGTCAAGTGCGACGGCAAGACCGGCGTTGAAATGGAGGCCTTGACCGGTGTTTCGACGGCCCTGCTCACGGTATACGATATGTGTAAGGCCGTCGACAAGCGGATGTGCCTGAAAGACATCCATCTCGTCGAAAAAATTGGTGGAAAAAGCGGCCATTTCCAATACGATGGAGGCCTTGACCATGAAGGATAGATGGGGGCGGACTATCGACTATCTCCGCCTGTCGCTGACCGACCGCTGCAATCTTCGCTGCCGGTACTGCATGCCCGATGATGTCGAAAGTGTCGGCCATGATGCCGTTCTTCGCTATGAAGAGATGATGGTTGTTTGTCAGGCCTCCCTTACGCTCGGTATCGACCGCTTTAAGATTACCGGCGGCGAGCCCTTCGTTCGGCGCGGTGCTGTCGATTTTATGAGGGCTTTGAAAGGCCTTGACGGCGTCCGCTCGGTAACGGTGACGACGAATGGCATGCTGCTTGAAAAAGCCTTGCCGGACCTGGTTGATCTTGGCATTGACGGCATCAATATCAGTTTGGATACCCTCGATGCGGAACAGTACCACCGGCTGACCGGCGGCGGAGATCTGTCCGTCGTGGTGTCGGCCCTGCAGGCCGCCGTAAAGGCTGGCGTAAACGTCAAAGTAAACGCCGTGCTGCTGGCGGCAACGAGAAATCAGATCTTGAACTTAGCTAAATTTGCGCAAAACATGGCCGTTGACGTCCGCTTTATCGAACTCATGCCGATTGGCTTTGGTACGACATTGGCAGGACTTACCCGTCAAGAATGTCTGGATATCCTGTACCGTGCCTATCCGGACCTTG
>ENA-OPYT01000102-OPYT01000102.1-human-gut-metagenome-genome-assembly--contig:-NODE-102-length-25891-cov-3.333139_pt1 | contig 25891 bp, 18 predicted proteins | sample MGYA00242636_ERZ504480 | MGnify/ENA primary metagenome ERZ504480 (study PRJEB26092, sample SAMD00036228) | human gut metagenome | host: Homo sapiens | study: EMG produced TPA metagenomics assembly of...
GAGAAGCAATCATCGAAGTTTCGTACGCGGATATCCAGCCGGCGCCTTCCTTTACAGCAAAACAGGCGGCCCGTCCGGAGGAGGCATTTACGATAACGATTTCGGACATCACCACAAAAACATTCCGAACTACAGTCCGTCCCGGAGACCAGGAAATGTATTATCTGTTGAACATCATCCCCTCCCGGGCTGCCGCCGATTTCAAGACGGATGACGAGCTCTACCAATACGACATCGACTTCTATACAGACATGGACGCAACGGGCAGCGGCTGGCAAAGCTGGGCGCAAGAATACCTCGAACAGGGGACTATTGCAGACAGGCTGATCGAAAACATGGAACCCGATACCGAATACCTCGTTTACGCATACGGCGTGGATCCCATCACGATCGAAAGGCTGACCCCAATCTCAAAAAAGACGCTCACAACCCTGGCACCCCAAACAATCGACACAAAATTCGACATACAGATCGTTTCGACCGAAGGTCTCAACATCGACGTTCTTGTCAAAGCGAACGATTACGACGGCCATTTTGTCGCAAAGATCTACGGCAGCGTCGATGCGGCCGATACGGATGCGACCGTTTTGGAGAAAATATCGGAAAGTTGGATCGACAACGTACAGATCTACGGATGGATGGGCTACACGGCCGAAATGATCCTGAGCCAATATACCTTTCAACAATCCAGAGAAATCCAGGAAACGCTCGAACCGAACTCCAAATACTACATTTATGCCTTTGCCGTCGATGACGAAGCCCTGCGCTGTTCGGACATCGTATTCATCCCTATTACGACAAACGACACATCCATACAACATTGACGACGGCAACCGTCGAAATTACACCGATCGCTACGCCTCTCCTGAAAACTACCATTCAGGAGAAAAGCATCAGACCGGCTCCATACGAAAAATTCCCGATCAGTCCGGACATTCAGTCCGGACTGATCTTCTTAACAACCGACAGACGACTATCTCGACCGTCTCCTCACTTAAAAATATCGTTTCAAACTTCGTCGAACGAGATAGTCCCAATTTTTCAACCAATAAAAACACACAATAAATTAAAAAAAGACAAAAACATTTTGCAAATACCGAATATTTTATCTATTTTTTTCCAACAAAGAAAAACAACATCTCTATTACATGAAAGAAAACACTTAAGCAGAAAGCGCTTTTTTTTTAAAGACCGGCCTCGTTTCTGCCGAAAATTAAAAACCTGCCGTAGGCCCGGCACTAAAACCTTTTACGCTATGAAACACTTTAGATTCGCATGGATGTTGCTGATGTTCGGGGGGGGGTATTTTGGGATGCCTGCCTTCATGCAGCGACAAAGACAACGGTATGGAACAGACGGAGCCGAACGACCCGGACGACCCACAGGGACCCCAAATTCCGGACGATCCCAATCCGCCCATGACCGGGTACATCGCCCATACGATGACCGAAGGCGAACTGATGTACTACGGGCATGACAGTGAATACAGCAAAGAAGGCGGAGCCGTTTATTTCCTCTACCTGAAAGACCTGAACAACTCTGCCCGCGGATGTAGCGTATGCTTTTATGTCAATGTCCCACGACAGGAAAAGGGTAGCTTCACCCTTCCGGCCGGGAAATACACCGCCTCCTCCACTTGGGAAATAAATACGTTCAACAATAAAAATACGACTAGATACCGTTCCAACTGGAATGTGGTCGCCCCCAAATGGACACAATACGTTGCCGAAGCCGGAGAATTCGAAGTCGCCATCGGCGACAACATGACCTACACGATCAGAGGCCACATGAAAGGCGGCTCCATTCAGGACGGGGGTTCCATTATGGAAAACGAAGCGGGCGTAGCGTTCGCATTCACAGGTCGGTTGCTGATTTCCGATTACTCGGAAGACTATGAAGACCCGGATGATCCGGATACTCCGGATGATCCCGCACCCGAAGTGCCTGAGGTAACCATGTCCACCGGCTCCCTGTATCGTTACAACGACAACATCTATTATCTCCAGCTCAAGGATGCCAATCCCGCCGATCTCTACGAGACAACCTTTTACTTGAAGCTGCCCGCTTCGGATTCACCGTTGTTGGCCAGCGGCGACTATATGGCAGCAACGACAGGCGAAGAGATGACCATCGATGCGAGCAAGTCATTCTGGAACTTTACCGACAAGGACAACCACAACGACAAGATCAAAAACCGGCTCAAGGAGGGAACCAAAATTCACATCGTCAGCAACGGCGACCACAACTACACGATCACCGGCACACTGGAAGGTACATCCGATAAAACCGGTAAAAACACAGCTCTGAAAATCAACTTTTCCGGCACTCTTCCTTTCGAGGACTACGCCGATCCGGAACCCGTGGAACCGACTGTTACGGAGGTGACCATGACCATCGGCAACCTGGACTACTACGACGGCAATATCTATACTCTGACCCTCAAGGACGCCAACCCGACAGATACTTACGAAGCGTCGCTCTCGTTCAAACTACCCGCTTCGGAGACCCTGCAGCTCGTCAGCGGCGACTACCCCGTATCGACCGGCAGCGGAGAGATGACCCTCGACGCAGCCAAATCCTCTTGGACATTCATCGACAAGGAGAATTTCAACGACCGGATCAAAAATACGATCAAAGAAGGTTCACTCACCGTGACAAACAACGGGAACCACAACTACACCGTAACCGGTACTCTCCGGGGAGCGAGCGACACCGGACAGGAAACAGCCATTAAGATCGATTTTACCGGCACAGTACCTTTCAACAACTATTCGACTCCTCCGGCTCCGGAAGCACCGAAAGCAACCATGACCGTCGGCGACCTCTACTACAATGGGGACAATGTATTCTTCCTCGGCCTGAAAGATGGCTCTCCGATAAAAGAATACGGCATCACGTTCTACATTACGCTCGCGCCCACAGATCCTCTGCAACTCGCCAGCGGCGACTACACGGGCGGTGCCGCCGGTGAGAACATGACTTTCGATCTGGCGAAATCCTTCTGGAACTACAACGATCCCACCTACGGAATCATCAAGAACAGAATCACGGAGGGAACTCTCAAAATCGTCGCCAACGGCAATGACGACTATACCATTACGGGCTCGTTCAAAGCCATCGACGAGGACGACAAAAATACCGAGCTCGAAATCGAATACACCGGAAAACTTCCCTGCGAGGATTACTCCTATTGATCTTTTAGGAGTTGCTCCGAAGACAAAAAACCGGTCCGATTCATAATCAGACCGGTTTTTCTCAGGACGACATCCCTTACAAAAATTTTTCCGAATTCATTCCACAACACGATTCAGATCCGCATATACTCTCCCTTTGCCAACGCACACTCCTCTCTGTTGAAATTTCAGAATCCGGCAGACAACCGGAGTCCCGCATCCCCCGAAGATCGAACGAATCTCGCACCTCATATATCCGAATTCCGGCCAGCGGCACACCATACTTTTCCAAAGACATAAGAATCCGAACAAAAACAAAAAATAACACCCGATTTAAGCGTTATCTTAATATCTTTGCAGAAGAATAAGGATCCGCCTCGGAAAAACCCGGGGAAACAAGTTTCCGTTTTCTCTCGGCTTTCACTATCTTTGCACAGCACGGGAAATCCGTTGCGGCAAAATCCGGCAAATCGGTTTTGCGCGCGACTTTCCACGTACTTGTGCACAACGACAGACTTAAATCCGACGGACTGCCCTAAAAAACCGAACGTTCGACTTCGCACGCAGGGGACATGCCGTTTTGCGGACAAACCGAAACTCAAATGAATAGCTACAAACGCTGGAACAACATCGTCGGCTGGATCGTCTTCGCTATCGCGGCCATGACCTATCTGCTGACCATGGAGCCCTCTTCGAGCCTGTGGGACTGCTCCGAATTCATCGCCACCTCGTATAAACTCGAAGTCGGGCACCCGCCCGGAGCACCGCTCTTCATGCTGCTGGCCCGCCTGGCCACGATGCTGGCACCCTCGACGTACTATGTACCCCACATGGTGAACGCCATGAACTGCCTGGCCAGCGCGTTCTGCATCCTGTTCCTTTTCTGGACGATCACTCACCTGGCACGCCGCATCCTCACCCGTCAGGGCGCGGAGCTTACGAAAGCCAACATCGCGGCCGTATTGGGTACAGGTGCGGTCGGAGCACTCGCCTATACCTTCACCGACACTTTCTGGTTCTCGGCCGTCGAAGGCGAAGTATATGCCCTCTCGTCGATGTTCACCGCTCTGGTGGTGTGGCTCATGCTCAAATGGGAGGAACAGGCCGACCAGCCCCATTCGATGCGCTGGATCGTGCTGATCGCCTACCTGATGGGGCTTTCGATCGGCGTGCACATCCTCAACCTGCTGACCATTCCCGCGCTGGTATTCATCTACTATTTCCGCAAAACGCAGCGCATCACGTTCAAAGGTATTGCGGTCAGCACCCTCATTTCGGGCGCGATTCTTATTTTCATCAACAGCATCATCATTGCCCCCATACGGTCTATATCGGCGCCCTGTTCGACCTCTTCTTCGTCAACTCGCTGGGGCTGCCCGTCAATTCGGGCCTCGTGTTCTTCGTAGTGGCCCTGTTTGGGAGCGCTCGGCATCGGCGTATATTCACCCATAAAAAAGGGCGCACGGTGCTCAATCTCGTGCTGCTCTCGACGCTGATGATCCTCATCGGCTACTCGTCCTACGCATCGGTTACGATCCGCGCGGCGGCCAATCCCCCGATGAACAGCAACAACCCAAGCAATCCGTTCGCCCTCTATTCGCTGCTCAACCGCGACCAGTACGGCGACAAACCGCTGCTCTACGGTCCCCAGTTCTCGGCCCCGACCTCCGGTTACAAATACAAGGATGTCCGCTACCTGGACGATGACGGCAAGTACAAAACGGTTTCGATCATCTCCGGGTACGAACACCCCGACGAGTTCATGCATCTGTTCCCCCGTATGTGGAACTACGCTGCCAGCAAGGAGAGTTACAAATCATGGAGCGCCTACCGCACCCGGACCGATTACGAACGGGATGAAAACGGCGAAATCGTCCGCGACGCGCAGGGACGCCCGAACAAGATCGAAGTGCTCGATTTCGGACGCCGGACGCTCTGGGACGACGGTTCGGGCTACGAACCGCTGGTAATCGTGGAGCCGACGTTCCGCGAGAACCTCAACTATTTCTTCACCTACCAGCTCAACCACATGTACTGGCGCTATTTCCTTTGGAATTTCGTGGGGCGCCAGAGCGACATCCAGCCTACCGACGCGATCATCACCGACGGCAATTGGCTCTCAGGCATCAAGTGGATCGACGAGCTTTACCTCGGGCCGCAGGACAACCTGCCGGACGAAATAGCGAATAACAAGGGGCGCAACACCTACTATTTCCTCCCCTTCATCCTGGGACTTATCGGTCTGATCTATCAGCTCAACCGCGATCCGCGCAACTTCTCGATCGTCATGTGGCTCTTCGTGATGATGGGCATCGCGCTGGTGGTTTACTTCAACACCTCGCCCAACGAACCGCGCGAACGCGACTATGTTTATGCGGGTTCATTCTACGCCTTTTGCATCTGGATCGGCCTGGGCGTACTCGCCGTGCGCGACCTGATCGTCTGGGGCACCCGACGCAAGGGCCTCATGGCTCCCGTAGCCGCTACGGTCGTCTGCATGGTCGTACCGGGCATTCTCGCGGCCCAGAACTGGGACGACCACGACCGTTCGCACCGCACGATAGCCCGCGACATCGGCTGGAACTACCTGCAATCGGTACTGCCCAACGCCATCGTCATCAACTACGGGGATAACGACACTTTCCCCCTGTGGTTCAATCAGGAGGTGGACGGCGTGCGCCCGGACGTACGGATCATGAACACGAGCTACCTGGGCGCCGAATGGTACATCGACGAACTGAAAACCAAAGCCAACGATGCGCCGGGCATCCCCTTCACGCTGCCACGCAGCAAATACACCTACACCAACGACATGCTGCCCATAGAAAACATCGTGGACCGCCCGTTGGAGCTGAAAGAGGCCATCGATTTTATCCGCAACGAAGATCCGCGCACCAAACTTGTTCTGAGCAACGGAAGCAAAATCGACTACCTGCCGAGCAACCGTTTCGCCCTGCCCGTAAACAAGGACAACGCGATCGCTTCGGGCATCGTCAAGGAGTCCGACCGCGACCTGATGGTCGATACGATCTACCTGGAACTGCCCAAACGGACGATCGACAAGAGCGAGATGATGCTGCTCGACATGCTGGCCCATTTCGACTGGAAGCGTCCGATCCACTTCACACAGGTTTACATTCTGCAGTCGCTCGGACTGCTCAACTACCTCCAGTTCGACGGCTACTCCTACCGCCTGGTGCCGATCTACACCCCCAATCGGTCGGTGCACGAGATCGGCCGCATCGATCCGGATTACATAACGCCGCTGCTGACCGAAACATTCCGCTACGGCAACATCGCCGATCCCCGTACTTATGCGGACTATTTCATCCAATACAATCTCAGCGCCTCGAAAGCCCGTGAATCCTTCGCCCGTGCAGCCAAGGAGTATGTTTTCCGTGGGGATTCGATACAGGCGATCCGGCTGCTCGACATGGGACTCGAAAAACTGCCGCCCCAACAGATCCGCTACACCGACGCCAACACGTTCCCCTTCATCGAAGGCTACTACATGGCCGGTGCCCCGGACAAGGGTGACAGCCTGCTGATGAGCTATGCTCGCAACCTGATGCAATACATCGACTATTACCTCGATTTCCAAGGCATTCAGGGTGACATGGTTACCCAGACGATTATCGACAAGATGCAATCGCTCGACCGGCTCTACTACCTGGCGGCCTACATGGGACGCCAGGATGTACTGGCCCAGCTCAACGACTACTACCGCACGCTGGGCATCTATGAAGACGAGCTGATCCATCCCGATCTGCCCACGCCGTCGGACTCGGTGCAGATTCCCGAATAATCCGGGAAAAAATCCGTCCTGCCGACTGCGAACAATCCATACAACGAAATCGGAAAAGACCCGTGCGTCTTTTCCGATTTTATTTTAACAACGCTCTCTGCGTCCCCGCAACCCTCAAAATATAATTTGCGAAGTCCACACCGCAAGAAATCCCTCCTCCCGAAAAACCGGACAACGCGAAGCGGCGGTGTGCCGTACAAATCGGGATCCGAAAAACAGACGCTCCGGTAAAACCTCGACCGCTGCACATTCCGCCGGAGGCAACAGACACGGACGAGCATACGGAACCGAAACAGCGGCATCCGGTCCGCACTGCCCCGACACAGACACAGCTCAGCTCTATCGGAAAGTCGGGACGAGCTCCGACCAAAGGAAACAATCGGGAAGCAACCCGACCGTCCGAAAAAAGATTCAGGCGCAAACCGAAATCTGCGCCTGAATCATAACTGCATACACACCCCTATCGTTTGGACATTTCGTGTTTCTGGTGAGGGTTGCGCTTGGTATAGAGGAAACGTCGGATCTTCTGCGTCGGAGTCTTGACGAACTCCTGCTTCTCCTCCACGACCTCGGAGATACGCGAGAAACGATTGACCTTGGAATTCACATAATCGACGACCTCCTTCTTGAGATTCTCCTTCCAATTCTCGAAATCCTCCTTCCAGCCGTCGAACTTGGCTTCGAGAGCGTCGGTATTGAAATGCACGAGCGCCACCAGGCGGCCTTCGTGCTCGGTAACCACCGAATCGGCGACGCAGACGTGCGAATTGAGGACGCTCTCGATATCCTCGGGATAGATATTCTCACCACTGGGACCGACGATCATATTCTTCAGCCGGCCCTTGATATAGAGCCACCCGTCGGCCGAAAATTCGCCCAAATCTCCGGTACGGAACCATCCGTCCTCGGTGAAGACCTCCTTCGTAGCGTCGGGGTTCTTATAGTAACCGATCATGGCGCTCGGCGTCTTGGCAACGATCTCGCCCTGGCGGGTTTCGGGATTGACGTTCTCCAACCGCAGCTCGACGCCCGGCGCGGCAGGCCCGGTCGAACCCAGGCGCACCTGCGAGGGAGCCGCACCGGCCAACAGGGGTGCCGTCTCCGTCAAACCATAGCCGATAGCGTACGGAAAACGGGCTTCGAGCAGGAACTTCTCGGCGCCGCCGTCCAGCTTCGCACCCCCGATACCGAGGAAGCGCAGCCGCCCGCCGAAGACCTTCATCAACTTCTTACCCGCGACACGATGCAGATAACGGCGCATGAAATCGATCTTGTAGAGCGCACGCCAGAATCCGCTGGAGGTAAACTTGGCGAGAATCTGATGGCGATAAATCTTTTCGATAATCAGCGGCACGATGAGCATCACCGAAGGCCGTACCTCGGCAAGCGTCGGCATCAGAACCGAGGCCGTAGGCGGACGATCCAGGTAAACGACCCGGGCCCCCATCGAGAAAGGATAGATCATACCTATCGAGCACTCGTAGGTGTGCGCCAACGGCAGCACCGAGAGAAACGTATCGTCGGGAAAGATCGGAAAAATGGCGGCGCTCATGGAGATCTGCGCACAGAGATTCGCGTGGGAGAGCATCACGCCCTTGGGACGCGACGTCGTACCCGAGGTATAGATGATGACCGCGAGGTCTTCGGGATTCGGAATTCCGACCGCCCCTTTCTCCGCCGCAGGACGGGAGGCGATCACGCCCAGATTCTTGGTACGAATCACGATATGGAGGGATTCGATCGTGGACTTCGCCAATTTAGCGAAGAGCTTGTCGGAAACCATCAGCGCCTTGGCCTCGGAGTGGGCGATAATCATCTCCAGCTCTTCGGTCGAGAAATCGGGCAGGATCGGCACGGCGACCATGCCGGCAGAGGTGACGGCCAGGTACGAAACGCACCAGTTGGGCATGTTGCTGCTCAACAGCGCCACCTTGTCGCCCGCTTTCAAACCGGCTCCGATCAAAAGGTCCTGCACGTGTTTGACGCGGGTTCCCACCTCGGCATAGGAGAGCTCCTCCCCGCCGTACATGGCAAAAGCGACTTTCGATGCAAAACTCTTTACACTGTGCTGAACCAGTTCGTAAAGTGTATGGATAGTCATTTTCTTTCGAATTAAAATGAGAATATACTCGGGGCAAATTTACTATTATTTGCCGTAAATACACTATTTTTGAGCCGAATTATCGCCATGATCTCTGGTCAATACATCAAAAAACTTGCCGAGAATGCAGGCTTCGACCTCTGCGGAATCACGCCCTGCAAGCATCTTGCGGAGAACGAATCCTACTTCCGCGAATGGCTCGCCAAAGGCTACGGTTCCTCGCTGGAATACCTCGAACGCAACCTCGACAAACGTTTCGACGTCCGACACTTGGTCGAAGGGGCGCAGACGGTCGTGGTCTGCGCCGTGAGCTACAGAACCCGCTGGCGAAGGCTATCCGCCCGGGTGCCGCACAAAAATCGCCTCCTACGCCCGCAGCCGCGACTACCACCCGTCCTCAAGAGGATGCTGGCACGATGCTCGAAGCCCTGCGCCGGCAATACCCCGGGCTCACGGGCCGCACGTTCGTCGATACGGCTCCGCTGCTGGGAAAAACAACTGGCCGTCGAAGCGGGTCTGGGCTGGATCGGGCGGCAATCCCTGCTGCTCACGCCCCAATACGGCTCCTATGTCCTGCTGGGCGAGTTGGTACTTACCCTGCCGTCCGACCAGTACGATGCCCCGTTCGCAGGAGCCCGTTGCGGCCGCTGCCGGAACTGCCTGGACAGTTGTCCGACGGGAGCCATCGTCGCGCCCAAGGTGATCGACACGAACCGTTGCATCTCCTGTCGTACGATCGAAAAGGAGTCCGACAGCGCCCTGCCCGACCTCGACGGATGGATCTTCGGCTGCGATCGCTGCCAGAGCTGCTGTCCCCACAACCAAAAAGCCCCCATGCACCGCTCGCCGCATTTCGATCCCCTGTTCGACCCGCTGACGATTTCGGATCGGGAGTGGCTCGCAATGAGCGAAGAGGAGTTTCTCCTGCGGTTCGGCAATACACCTCTCGCACGCAGCGGACTGCGGCGCATCCAGCAAAACGTGCGGATAAACCAGGAAAAGAACGAAGAGTAGGGCCCGCCATTGGACGGAGAGGCAGACAGCAAACCGACACGAAACCTCTCCGGATATTGTCCGCAGGCTGTTCGGGAAACCTTCCGTACGAAAAGACAGGAAAACCGGAACCCGACCGGCCGGCTCACCACCGCCATCGCCCCGACTTGCGGCACAAAGGCTCCCGCTCCTCCTGAATCGGCCCGACAGCCGACCCGCCGCGATAAAGCGCAAAACCATCCGCTGAACCGCCCCCGCGTGTATCCCGGAAGTCAAAGCCCTTTCGAATAAAACGGGGCAGACTTCCGAAAAAGTCTGCCCCGCATTTCAAAAACAGGAATACCCCGCTAACTGTTCGCTTTGGCTGCGTTCTCCTTAAGCTGTGCCACCGTTTTCTGTGCCGCAGCCACATTCGCACCGGCCGTTACTTTCGAAAGGGCGTCGATCGCCTGCTGGGGCATCGTGCGGGCATTGTAAGCTGCACCCAAAATGAAATAAACGTCGCTGCGCTCCTCTTCGTCGGTCTGCACGGCAGCAGCCTCCTCGGCCGAAGCGATCACGCCGGCATAATCCTTCTTGTCGAAGAGTGCCTGCAAACGAATCTTCTGGGCCAGCGCATCCTGCGGATTCACGGCCAGCATCTCGTCGGCAACGGCGATAATACCGTCGAAATCATTCTCGCCCTGCAACTTGGCAATACGGTTATTGGTATAGAGCTTGATGTTCTCCTTTGCCTTCACGACATCCTCCGCATATTTGGGGTTGTCCTGAGAAGCGATTTCGTTGAAAATAACCAAACCTTTCTGGAAGTCGCCCAGCTCGCAATAGCAAATGCCCAAGAAGTTGGCCATCTCCATATTTTTCGGATCGGCGGCATAACCTTTGGCGAAAATTTCAGCAGCCTCGGCGTAGTTCTTTTCGTTGAAAGGCTTTCCGCCCCACATCAGATATATCTTCGCCATCAACATATTCGACATACGCTCCTGCTGCAACTCACCGTAAAGAGCCGCCTTATTGGCCGACTTGGTAAGATTCTCGACCGCCGTGTTGAAATCATTTCCCTTAGCAGCCGTAAGACCCATTTGGAAATAGCACACCGGCACACTCTTCTTGGCCGTTGCAACCCAACTCTGGACATCGAGATCCTCGGAATCGAGCCCCTGATCGATAAGCGTTTCGAAAGCCGTAGCTGCGGATGCAAAATCCTTCGAATTGTAAGCGGCGACAGCCTTATTGTAAGTTTCGCCCAATCCTTCCTGCGCAGCCACAGACCCCACAACGAACAGGGCAAGCGCGGAAATCAAAAGTTTTTTCATAAATATTGTATAAATTATAGGTTAAAATAGGTTCCGTCCATTTTTATCACCATTCCCTGCAAACCCATCGGAAATATCGCCCCGTTCTGTAGGTCGCAACCATCCGTCGAAACTCCTGCCGGAAAGCAGGGAATGCAAATTTAGTTTTTTTCGGCACTTTCCAAAAATCACCTTCTCAACGCGGCGAAGAACGAACGGACGAGCCTCTCGCACTCCTCGGCCAATACCCCCCGCGTCACCGTCGTTCGGGGCGGAAACACCTGCTCCGAATAGCGGCGATAGCCACGCTTCGGATCGTCGGCGCCATAGACCACCCGCCCCACCTGGCTCCACGCAATCGCCCCCGCACACATGATGCAAGGCTCGACCGTCACATACAACGTACATTCGGACAAGTATTTGCCTCCAACGGTCGAGGCTGCGGCTGTCAGGGCCTGCATTTCCGCATGAGCCGTAGCGTCCGCCAAGGTTTCGACCAGGTTGTGCCCCCGGCCGACGATACGTCCGTCCGCGACCACCACGGCACCGATGGGTACTTCCTGCTCTTCTAACGCTTTTTCCGCCTCGTTTAGTGCCAGGCGCATGAATTTTTCATCGGGTTGCTGCTGTTCCATCGTTTCGGTTTTTCGGCAAAATTAATAATTTAGCGGAGAATTCGGCGTCCCTGCGTTTTTTATCCCGTTTTACAGCCGGAATTTCGTTTCCGTTTCCGACCTTTTTTACAAAAGAGATGAGGCCCTTATAAAAAAACGGACGAGTTTGTTCCATTCTGCACTCATTTTCCCTACCTTTGCAGACAGTAGATGACACCCGGTGAAACCCGCCAGGCGGGATTGTTGGATTCCACCCCGTTTTCACTACCTTTGTGAATCGCAAAACGACAATAACGAAAAATACAGATACGACCATGTACAGAACCCATACCTGCGGCCAGTTGCGTGCCGCAAATGTAAACGAAACGGTCACGCTGGCCGGCTGGGTACAGAAAGTCCGCAACCTCGGCGCGATGACCTTCATCGACCTGCGGGACCGTTACGGCATCACCCAGATCGTCGTCGAAGAGCACTCTCCGGCCGATGTCAAGACCGTGGCCGACGGACTGGGCCGCGAATACGTCCTTCAGGTCGAAGGCCGCGTGGTGGAGCGTTCGTCCAAGAACCCGAAGATGCCTACGGGCGACATCGAAGTCGTCGCCTCGAAGCTCGTGGTGCTGCACGAGGCCGAAGTGCCCCCGTTCACCATCGAGGAGAACTCGGACGGCGGCGACGACCTGCGTATGAAATACCGCTACCTCGACCTGCGCCGTCCTCCCCTGCAGCGCAACATGATCCTGCGTCACAAGATGGCCCAGGAGATTCGCCGCTTCCTGAGCGACGAAGGTTTCCTGGAGATCGAAACCCCCTACCTGGTCAATTCCACGCCCGAAGGCGCCCGCGACTTCGTCGTGCCGAGCCGCATGAGCCCCAACCAATTCTACGCCCTGCCCCAGTCGCCCCAGACCCTCAAGCAGCTGCTGATGGTCGCCGGCTACGACAAATACTTCCAGATCGTGCGCTGTTTCCGCGACGAAGACCTTCGGGCCGACCGCCAGCCCGAATTCACGCAGATCGACTGCGAAATGTCGTTCGTCGAGCAGGAGGACGTGCTCGAAATCTTCGAGCGCTGGGCCAAGCACATGTTCCGCGAAGTGATGGGCATCGAACTTACGGAGCCGCTGCGCCGCATGCCCTGGATCGAAGCGATGGAGAAATACGGCTCGGACAAACCCGACCTGCGCTTCGGTATGGAGTTCGCCGATCTGACGGACCTGGCCCAAGGTCACGGCTTCGCGGTTTTCGACGACGCGGAGTACGTCACCGGCTTCGCCGCGACGGGCTGCGCCGGCTACACCCGCAAACAGATCGACGCCCTCACGGAGTTCGTCAAACGCCAGCAGATCGGTGCCAAGGGACTCGTCTGGATCCGCGTCGAAGCGGACGGCAACGTCAAGTCGTCCGTCGATAAATTCTACTCGCCCGAGCAGGTGCGGGCGATGGCCGAACGCGCGGGCGCAAAAGCCGGCGACCTGGTGCTAATCCTCTGCGGCAAGAAATTCAAGACCCTCACCCAGCTCTGCGCCCTGCGTCTGGAGGTCGCTCAGCAGCTGGGCCTGCGCGACCCGAAGAAGTTCGCTCCGCTGTGGGTCATCGACTTCCCGCTGTTCGAGTGGGACGACGAGACCCAGCGTTACTACGCCGTGCACCATCCGTTCACCTCGCCCAAGCTCGAAGACGTACAATACCTGGACAGCGACCCCGGTCGCGTGCGGGCCAACGCCTACGACTTCGTCTGCAACGGCACCGAGATCGGCGGCGGCTCGATCCGTATCCACGACTCGAAACTGCAGGCCAAGATGTTCGAGTTGCTGGGCTTCACGGCGGAACAAGCGCAGGAGCGTTTCGGCTTCCTGATGAACGCCTTCAAGTACGGCGCACCCCCTCACGGCGGACTGGCCTTCGGTTTCGACCGGCTCTGCTCGCTCTTCGGCGGTTCGGAGTCGATCCGCGACTACATCGCCTTCCCGAAAAACAACAACGGCCGCGACATGATGCTCGACGCACCGGGCTATATCGACCAGGCGCAGCTCGACGAGTTACACATTCAATTGGTAAAACCGGAAGAATAAACCAAAACAAGATCTCGTATGGCCTCTGTAAGATCGCTTCGGCGGCTGCTCAGGTTCTGCATGATCCTTTTAGCATGCAGTTTGGCAATGCTCATCACCGTCTATACATGCGGTACTGCGGCCACGGGCGACAAAGTCCGCGCCTGGGTCACGGTGCTGCTGCTTCTGGCGCTGATGGGAAACAGCTATCGCTCGATGCGCCGCAAGGAGCGCGAACGGCAGGACAAACTGCGCAAATAGCTCCTTTAGCCAGACAGTTACACGGAATTCAAGGCTTCTCCGAAGAACAACGATGGCTGCAACATAATGCTCGATGCACCGGATTAGAGCGATCTTTCGCCGTTCGACAAACTGTATCCGGAATTGAAAAACCGGAGATATTAAAGCTTCAAGTATCGCCAATACAAGAAAGAGTATCCTGAACAGAAGGATACTCTTTCTTCATACCAACTGAAATGATTACACCAGGGAAGCGATCGCACTCACCAAGATAATCAAAACGATCAACGCGATACACGATATGACAAGCCCGGCGATCGCCAAGCCGCGGGGAGTTCTGAAAATTCCCACGAATGAAAAAATCAAACCCAAGGCCCACAATACCCAGCCGAGCCCCGGAACCCAGCTGAAAATCAAACCCAACAAGGCCAGAATAAAACCGGCGGTTCCCAGTCCGTTCGTGCTTCTCCGCTCCTGCTGATTGATAATGATCGTCTGCCCTTCGACCTGATGTCTGCCGACTTCATTTCCATTCTGCTTCGTAATATTATCCATAAAATTTAAGTAAGATTGTATCGTCCGTACCCCGACGACTGGTAATAAAAAGAAAAGCGTGGCACCGAAGCCCATTTCAGAATCGCAGGTCGTAGGAGTACCTTTTGGCGTGAAATAAGCGACAGCCCCGCGCCTATACCCGCAGAATACGGATACGACGCGAGAAGATGTCTGCCTATTCTCCGCCAAAATGAATTTCCTACGCTCACGATTCGGGAACAGACTTACACTTTTCCGTGTGTATCAATATGTACAGTACATATAGCGGCTTTTCGAAATATACAATAGTGCGCGTCGCTTCGGGAACTGCGACCGCAGAACAAGCGTGAAGCACGACGTAAAAACGGAATCCGGCCAGGACACGATCTCCCCGCTGCGAATCCCCGAACCGGACGGCAGCGGTTCTACGCATCCGCTCTTTCGGACCGCATTCAGTCCGGCCGTTGCCGAAAACAAAAATTTTCAGTACATTTGAGCGACAAAAAATGCTTTCCATGTCCATTCCCCTCGCCGAACGACTGCGTCCCCGTACGCTCGATGAATATATCGGACAGGCCCACCTGGTCGGGCAGAACGGCGTATTCCGCAAGTTCCTCGAAACGGGCAATGTCCCCTCGTTCATCCTCTGGGGTCCGCCGGGCGTGGGAAAAACTACGCTGGCCAAGATCGTTGCCACGACTCTCAAACGCCCGTTCTACACCCTGTCGGCCGTCACGTCGGGCGTCAAGGAGGTGCGCGAGGTGTTGGAATCGGCCCGCAAGCAGAAATTCTTCGACTCCAAACCGCCGATCCTGTTCATCGACGAAATCCACCGCTTCAACAAGTCGCAGCAGGACTCGCTGCTGGGTGCTGTCGAGCAGGGCGTGGTGACGCTGATCGGAGCTACGACCGAAAATCCCTCGTTCGAGGTGATCTCACCGCTGTTGAGCCGCTGCCAGGTCTATATCCTCCAGCCGATGACCGACGGGGAACTGCAAACCCTTTAGACCGGGCTCTGGCCACCGATCCGGAGCTCAAAACCCGGGAGATCGAGGTACAGGAAACCGAAGCGCTGTTCCGCTTTTCGGGCGGCGACGCCCGCAAGCTGCTCAACATTCTGGACATCATCACGGGCGCCGCAGACGGCAAAGTAACGATCACCAACCAATACGTCACCGACTGTTTGCAGCAGAACATCGCCCTCTACGACAAGAACGGCGAACAGCACTACGACGTGATCTCGGCCTTTATCAAATCGGTGCGGGGCAGCGATCCCAACGCAGCGATCTACTACCTGGCCCGCATGCTGGCCGGAGGCGAAGAGCCGCGCTTCATCGCCCGCCGGCTGGTGATCCTGGCCTCGGAAGACATCGGCCTGGCCAATCCCAACGCCCTGCTGCTGGCCAACGCCTGTTTCGACACGGTGCACAAGATCGGCATGCCCGAAGCCCGCATCACGCTGGCCGAAACCACGATCTACCTGGCCACCTCGCCCAAGAGCAACTCGGCCTACATGGCCATCAACCAGGCGCTCTCCTTCGTCGAACACGATACGACCAACCGGCCCGTACCCCTGCACCTGCGCAACGCCCCGACCAAGCTGATGGATCAGGCGGGGTACGGCAAAGGCTATAAATACGCCCACGACTACGGCGGATTCGCCGGGCTGGAGTTCATGCCCGAAACGCTCAAAGGCAAGAAATTCTACGAGCCGAACACCCGCAACGCCGCCGAAGCGAAGATCGCCGCATGCATCCGGGAGCTGTGGAAGGACAAATATAAATAACAGCCGGAGACACAACGCCTTCCGGCATTCCTGAAGCCGACTGCCGGACAGCCCCGAAAATACGATCGGACGACATCCCGTATTTCACCCCGGCGAACGGCAGCGACACAAGCGACCAAAATATACCGACAAACGGCAAAAGAGCACAGCGGGCAATCCCTGAATCATAAATCCCGAAACCGGGACGGAATCTATCCCCGGAAACATAAAGACTGCCGACATGTTGAAAACAGGCGCTATATTGAATTTCCTGGTCGCGGCGGGACACCTCGCCTGCCTACCTTGGCTCTATCCCGTACTGTCGATCTATCGCATCGACGGAATCATGGAAACGCTGGCCCTCCGCTACGGGGCCGCCATTCCTTATCTGCTGACCGTCGCCATTGCGTTCATCTTCGCCGTATTCGGCCTCTACGGACTTTCGGGCGCCGGGATCATCCGCCGGCTGCCGCTGCTCGAAACAGGTATTTACACCATTGCCACCCTCTTCCTGCTGCGGGCCGTCGCGGGCGTTGCGGAAATGGCCGTGACGGGCTGCGCTCTTCTTGCGGACAGTACGGCAGCCTTTGCTGCCGCCGTCGTCGGCACGCTCTACCTGCTGGGCGGGCGGCGTAAATTCGGCAGGCAGGAATCCGAATGAAACACAAACTTCGCCGGCAGTTTACCGAAGAATACAGAGAACAACAAAATAGCATGAAACGCATAGGACTCATATCCGACACCCACGGCACGTTCGACCAAACGCTCAAAACATTCCTCAAGGACGTGGACGAAATCTGGCACGCCGGGGACATCGGCTCTCCGGAGGTCGCCGACCAGATCGCGGCGTTCAAACCCCTGCGGGCCGTCTATGGCAATATCGACGGAGGTATCATGCGACGCACCTACCGCGAATTTCTCTCCTTCGAGTGCGAAGGGGTGAGCGTCCTGATGACCCACATCGGCGGCTATCCCCGCCACTACACCCCGCAGGCCGTAGCGCGGATCCAATCGCTGCGCCCGAAAATCTTCATCGCGGGGCACTCCCACATTCTCAAGGTCATCTACGACCCCGTTTACGACCTGCTTCACCTCAACCCCGGCGCTGCCGGCTGCTACGGTTTCCACAAGGTGCGCAGCGCCCTGCGCTTCACCATCGACGGCACCGACATCCGCGACATGGAAATCGGCGAATGGCCTCGTCCCGGCGCTTGATAAAGGGACGAAATCGTTCAATATGCAATATTTTTATTTAACATAATATTACCTGGGATTTCTTCGTTATAAGTCTGTAATTTCAACAGGACAAAACGTACATTTTCGACAAGCGAGGAGAGAGCGACCGCGTTCGCTTTTCCGAACACGGAAAACTAAAAAAGGAATCCAAGATGCAAGCTAAAATCTCAAAAACGCTCGAGGCCATCATCGCCCGTACGGCATTCGAAACCTCGAAACGCGCTATTACCCACTCACTCAAGGATTTTCTCACCCTTGAGATTCTGCGGGAAGAAGGGTCCTTAGCGCATCAGATACTCACCTCCCGCCTCAAGGACTGGGAGATTCACCAAATATGCCTTCGCATCGAAAGCGAGATTCGGTCGGTATCGGCACCCGATTCATCGAGGCAGAATCCCGAAGAATTTTTTCCCTTTATACACCAGAGAATTACAACGATTGTTCGCCCCGATGCACCATGTTTCGACGGCACACGCACTGCTGCACATCGTGAGCGACCCGCACACGATCACTTCGCAGGTGCTGGCCATGTACCATTTCGATGCACAGGCGATAGCGACCGAACTGCAAAAGATGACCCTGGAGGCCGATCAAACGACGCCTCCGGATACCAATTTTCGGCCGACACCCGAACTACGGTTCATCGGCCTGCGCGAACCTGTCCGGGACACTCCTCCTGCGGAACCTGCCTTGTTGGACAAATTCGGCACCGACCTTACGTACGAAGCTCGCAGAGGCCGCATCGATCCCGTCGTAGGACGCGAGCGGGAGATGGAACGCATCGTGCAGATCCTCTCGCGCCGCAAGAAGAACAACCCGATCCTGATCGGCGAAGCCGGCGTGGGCAAGAGCGCCATCGTCGAAGGGCTGGCCCTGCGGATGGCAGCGGACGAAGTTCCCGCCACCATCCGCGGCAAACGGCTCTATTCGCTCGACGTATCGTCGCTCCTGGCCGGGACCAAATACAGAGGTGAGTTCGAAGAACGGATGCAGCGACTTCTCGAAGAATTGCGCAGGAAGCAGGACTCGATCCTCTTCATCGACGAAATACACACCATCGCGGGCGCAGGTTCGACCCAGGGAAGCCTCGACACGGCCAACATTCTCAAACCCGCCCTGGCGCGGGGCGAATTGCAGGTCATCGGAGCCACGACGCTGGACGAATATCGCGAAGATATCGAGAGCGATCCCGCGCTGGAACGCCGCTTTCAGAAAATCCTCGTCGAACCCGCTTCGGAAGAGGAAACCCTGCAAATCCTGCACAACATCGCACCCCATTACGAACGGCACCACGGAGTGCGCTACTCGGACGAAGCATTGCGGGCCTGCGTCGCCCTGACCGGGCGCTACATTACCGACCGCAACTTTCCGGACAAGGCGATCGACGTGCTGGACGAAGCCGGGGCACGTATTCACCTGCAGGACAAAGGCAAAACCGAAAAACCGTCCCGAAAAACCGCATCCCGCGAACCGGTCGGCGCCGCAGCAGGAGCCAAAACGCCCAAAAACCGCTCCCGCAAAACGGCGGCAGCGGACACGACGACTGTCGGTGGCGCCGTATGGACTCTTCCGTCCGATCCCGGCCCGCCCGAAATCCGGGCCGAGCATATCGAGCAGGTTATTACCTCCATGACGGGAATCCCAGCCGAACGGCTCTCGGGCAGCGAAAGCGAACGTCTGCGCGGCCTTGCGGACTATCTTTCGGCCCGCGTCATCGGCCAATGCGAAGCCGTCGAAAAGATTTCGCGGTCGATCCAACGCTCCCGGGCGGGACTCAAGGACGAAGGGCGTCCGATCGGCGTCTTCATGTTCGTCGGACCGACGGGCGTGGGCAAAACCCTGCTGGCGAAAGAGCTCTCCAAATGGCTCTTCGACGAGAACAAGGGACTCATCCGTATCGACATGAGCGAATACAGCGAAAAACACAACGTCGCACGGTTGATCGGCTCCCCGCCGGGATATGTCGGCTACGGCGAAGGCGGACAGCTCACCGAAGCGGTACGCCGCCATCCCTATTCGGTCGTCCTGTTCGACGAAATCGAGAAAGCCCACCCCGAAGTCTTCAACACCCTGTTGCAGATCTTCGACGAGGGACACCTCACCGACGGTTCGGGGCGCAAGGTCGATTTCCGAAATACGGTAATCATTCTCACCTCCAACGTCGGATCGCGGGCCGCGGCAATACGCTCCACGCAGGTCGGGTACAGCACCTGTTCGAAATCGGACACCCAGCAGAAAGCCCCGCAGTCGGAATACCGCCGGGCGCTGGAAGAAACCTTCGCACCGGAGTTCCTGAACCGCATCGACGACATCGTCATCTTCCGCACGCTCGACCTCTCGGACGTGGAGCGGATCATCGACCTGGAACTCAAGGGGCTGCTCTCCCGTACCGACCGACTCGGCTACAAGGTCGAAATCACCGACGAGGCGAAGCGGACCCTTGCCGCCATCGGCTACCAGCGCAAATACGGCGTCCGCGCCCTGCGCCGCACGCTGCTCGAACGCATCGAGGAACCTCTCTCGGGACTGATTATCGACGGCAAACTGCACAGCGGGGAGCGGGTGATCGTGGAACCCGACGGCGAAAAGGAGGTGATTCTCCGGGTCGCCTAACATAAATCAGAACCAGTGGCGGACGGTTTTCGAATCCCGGCCGAAGCAAGTATCGGCCGGGATTTTCACGCCTCACCCACTCCTTCGACTAAGCGGTTTTCCAGAACCGACAACAACCCCGGCCCGACATACGGAATAACCCCGAACAGTCCTCCCGGCAACGAGGCATTTGCATCGAAACCGGGAACAGCTCCATATATGTCCGTCCCGCATGCTTTCGACATCTGCCTGCAAAATCGGCCCCGACACCCGGTCGAAAGGTCCGGACATCAGACTCCGTTCCCCCTTCGAAACGGATGCGAAAGAGGGATAATCGATTATTTCGTACCTTTGTCGTCTGATTCAAGAAATATATGTACCGTTTTTTCAACCTACAAACGACAATACAAAGCCAATCTGAAACTGGCCCTGCCCGTCGTGATGACCCAGTTGGGGCAGATCCTCGTACAGGTCGCCGACAACGTCATGGTCGGCCGTTACGGAGGCGACGACCCCACGCCGCTGGCCGCCACTTCGTTCGGCGGCTCGGTCTTCTTCATCCTCTTCATCGCCGGCGTCGGCATCGCACTGGGCCTCACGCCCCTGATCGGCGAACTCTACGCCCAGGGCGACCGTTGCAAATCGTCGCAATACCTGCAAAACGGCCTGATGTTCTATACTCTGTTGGGATTTCTGGTCTGCGGGCTCCAACTGGCCGTCATCCCTTTGATGTACCACATGGGACAGCCCGTCGAAGTGGTCGATATGGCCATACCGTATTACAAGTTGCTGGCTTACAGCATGCCGTTCATCATGCTCTTCTTCACCTTCAAGCAATTCCTCGAAGGCGTCGGAAACACCCGGGTCGAAATGGTCGTGGTGATTCTCTGCAACCTGATGAACGTCGGCTTGAACTGGATTTTCATCTACGGCCACCTCGGATTCGAAGAACTGGGCGCCACAGGTGCGGGGCTCGGCACCCTCGGATCGCGCATCGCCATGCCGATCATGATTATCGGCTATTTCTACAAAAAACAGAAATACCGCGCCTATCTTCAGGGATTCTCGCCCCGCAACTATTCGGTCAAAACGATCCGCACATTGCTGCGTATGGGCCTTCCGATCTCCCTGCAGATGTTTCTCGAAGCCTCGGCCTTCGTCGGCACCAGTATCATGATGGGCTGGCTGAGCAAAACGGCCATCAGCGCCAACCAGATCGCCATGACCTTGGGCAACTGCGCCTTCATGATCGTGACTTCGATCGGTGCCGCCACGACCATCCGCATCTCCCACTGCTACGGCGCCCGCAGCTTGAAGGAGCTGACTCTGGCGGCAAAGGCCTCCTACCACCTGGTCATCGCCTGGAACCTCTTCGCCGCCATCACGTTCATCTCGCTCTGCAACGTCATCCCGACTTTCTTCACCACCAACGCCGAAGTGATCGACCTGGCCTCGAAGCTGATCCTGCTGATCGCCGTTTACCAGTTGGCGGACGGCATCCAGAACGTTTCGGTAGGCATTCTGCGGGGTATTCAGGACGTGAAGATCATCATGCCGATCGCTTTCCTCTCGTACATCGTCTTCAACCTGCCGGTGGGTTACCTGTTGGGCTTTACATTGGGAATGGGCGCACAGGGGCTGATTCTGGGCTTCACCGTCGGTCTTACGACGGCCGCCGTACTGCTGATCGTCCGCTACCGCCGCGATATCCGGCGCTGGAAGGCCGGCATCCGATAATCCGGGATCTCCGCTTCCCGGCAGCGACGCACATCCGCCCGGCGGGAATATGCCGGAGTCTCAGCCGAATAAATTTGGCATTGCTCCCGGATTTCACTATCTTTACCGAAATTTATGACTCCAATGGATAACACCAAACCATATACGAAAGCGCCCAAGCCCGAAATCGGTCGCGGCTGCACGTTCTACTACGCCCCCGAAGGGGTCGCAGCCAAGCCTTGCGAGGGTTGCTACAAACTGCACGAAACAGCCTGGCTGGAGCAATACCCGCAACACACGCCGACCGATATTTTCGAAGTGCGCTTCAAGAACACCCGGCGCTCCTACTACCAAAACGTCAATAATCTGCCGCTGGAACGGGGCGACATCGTCGCTGTGGAAGCTTCGCCGGGACACGACATCGGCATCGTCTCCCTGACGGGCGACATGGTAGCCCGCCAAATGCGCCGCGTGGGTTTCAACCCCTACAACGGCGAATTCAAGAAGATTTACCGCAAGGCCAAACCCTACGACATCGAACGCTGGCAGGAGGCCATCGCTCTGGAGCACGAAACGATGATCACCGCACGCCAGATCGCCGCCGAAATGGGACTCAATATGAAAATCGGCGACGTGGAGTACCAAGGCGACAAGATCAAGGCGATCTTCTACTACATCGCCGACGAGCGCGTGGATTTCCGCGAGCTAATCAAGGTCTTCGCCGAACGGTTTCACATCCGCATCGAAATGAAACAGATCGGCGCCCGCCAGGAAGCGGGACGCATCGGCGGCATCGGAGCCTGCGGCCGCGAACTGTGTTGCGCATCGTGGATCTCGAATTTCTCGAGTGTGACGACCAACTCGGCCCGTATGCAGGAGATCTCCCTCAACCCCCAAAAAACTGGCCGGACAGTGCTCGAAACTCAAGTGCTGCCTCGCCTACGAATACGACACCTACGTGGACGCCCGCAAGGAGTTCCCCCGTCTGCGGGAACCGCTCCAGGCTCTCGACGGCGAATATTACCTGGTCAAAACCGACATCCTGGCCGGTACCATGTCCTTCAGCAGCAGCAAGGATACGATGACCAACGTGGTGACGCTTCCCGTCGCCCGCGTCAAGGAGATCATAGCGCTGAACCGCGCCGGCAAGAAAGGTCGATCAGCTGTCGGCGGAGCAACCACAACGGGAGAAGTTCGAAGAACCGACCTATCGCTCGGAGGAGGACAGCATCACACGCTTCGACGGCAACGGCTCCCAAACGCAAGGGGCCGCAAACCGACGCCGCAGCGACCGGGCAGAGGAACGCGAGAACCGGAACAACGGTGCCCGCAGCGGAAGCGCCGCAGAAGCGGCCGCCGTTTCGGAATCCCGCAAGGACGGAAAAACAGGAACCCGCTGCCAACCGGAGTGAACGCCGCGGAAAAAACGCGACCGCCGTGAACGGAATAATCGAAACGGACAAGGCGAAAGCCGCGAATCGCGCGGAGAAAGGAATAACGGTCAGGGCGAACCGCGCAACCCACGCAACAGCGACCGGAACGGGTCGCGCAACGGACAGAGCACCCAGAAAAACGAACAGCGCACCGAACGCGGGAACACCTCCGGCGAACAGAACGGTGAACGCGGCAACGGTCAGGGCTCTCGCAGCGAACAGCGCGGGGAACGTCGTTCGGAGCGTTCTCGTTCCGAAAACCGTCCGGGACAAAACGGCTCCGAAACCGATCCGACTCCGACACACTCCCAATCTCCGGGCGAAGAGGGACAGAACGGTGCCCGCCGCCGTCCTCGGGGACGCGGAGGACGCAACCGTCGTGAAGGCAACCGTCGGGAAGGCGGAAACGGAGAGACAGCACAACCCGAACCGCCGAAAAAAGAGCAATAACGACTCGTAATGTACCTGCGGAGTATCATAGCGATCGCCGGAATGCTCGTTACGAGCTGCCTTTCGCCGCATCAGACGGTCGTAACCGATACCGGGGGCGGCACGTGGAGCGAAAGTGCCGAAATCGAAATTCCGAACGCGGATACCGTGACCCCGCGCGACCTATACATCGTCGTGCGTTACAACGACTCCTTTCGGGACGACACGCTGCGGCTGACGATACGGACCATTTCGCCCGACTCCCTGGTTTTCGAGGAATCCTACACGCTGGGCCTTCCTCCCCGCAGGCACCCGGCAGCCCTCGCGGAGGAAGCGTCGGTTCCCTATCGTCGGCACGTAATTTTTCCCGACAGCGGCATTTACAGGATGGCTTTCACCCCGGCGATGCCGGTCCGGGGCGTGGAAGCCATCGGCATCAACCAGCAAAAAAGCGAATAAAAACAGATGGGCAAAGACAAACTCAGACGCTTTGCGGAGAACCTCACGTTCGAATGTTTCGTACAACCCGCCTTCGAGGAGGCCTTCCGCCGCGACCATCCGCTCAAAGGACATTGGCACAGCGACTTTTTCCATAACGACCGTCCGATCGTACTCGAACTGGGCTGCGGCAAGGGCGAATACACCGTCGCACTCGCGGAGCGCGACCCCAACCGCAACTTCATCGGTATCGACATCAAGGGTGCCCGCATGTGGCGCGGAGCCAAAACCGCCACGGAACGGCAAATGCGCAACGTCGGTTTTCTGCGTACCCGCATCGAAATGATCGCCTCCTTCTTCGCCGAAGGAGAGGTCGATGAGATCTGGATCACCTTCCCCGATCCGCAGCTCAAATCGCGCCGGGCCAAGAAACGGCTCACCTCACCCCTCTTCCTGGGCCAGTACGCACAGATGCAGGTTCCCGGCGGACGAATCAACCTCAAGACCGACTCGCAACACCTCTACGCCTACACGCAAGCCGTGATCGAACGGTTCGGTCTGCCCTGCGACGTGGCCAACAACGACATCTACGGCTCGGGGTTCGCGGACGAAATACTCTCGGTCAAGACCGCCTACGAACAGATGTTCCTCGAACGGAAGCTGCCGATCACCTACACCCGCTTCTCGCTGGGTGAACGACGCGATTTCCCGCCGTTCGACTGGGAAGGCGACGACACGGACGAGAAGGACAACGAAGAAGCACGGAAAAACGATATATCCGACCGAACCTCCAGATCATCATACGCAAATCCATAAATCACGTATTCCGTACCCGGAGTACATGTCGTTGAAAATTCTTCATCACCGACATATACGGCAAGGATGTCCCCCTCCATCGGAAGAAATCAGATTCTCGACGAATTTATGCCAATCCGCATACCGATCGAAATCTGAAGCGCACCGTCAACAAAGCATTGGAAGCCGTGGATTTGATAATTACGAACGTCGAATAATGGTGTATTTTTTTTGAAAAACACTTATAAATACAAGAATTACCATTTGTCCGGATCACAAAACCGACATATAATTAATATTTTTCCTGAAAAATGGCAATTATTTTCCGTAATTCTGGAAAACTTTCGTTAGTGCCTTATACAAAGGACTTTGGGAGAATTACCCATTTTTGAGGTAATGACTTGGCAACTGTGCAATCTGCTGCGTTCTACCTTGAATTGCTTACAAGGAACTCTTATTTTGTTGCAAAGATACGAATTTTACTTATATATAAAAGCACTGTACTATTTATTATGTCCCTTAGATAGTACAGCACTTGAATATTTGTCTAATTTCTTTTGATATAGAAAAATGTTTTAAAGGCTATTCTTTGTGATAAGAAACCATATCTCCCTTATCATTTCGATACATCTCTATATAATCCAAACAACTTGGCTTTAATGCGCCATTAAAGTGGAAAAC
>ENA-OPYT01000104-OPYT01000104.1-human-gut-metagenome-genome-assembly--contig:-NODE-104-length-25711-cov-5.730965_pt1 | contig 25711 bp, 26 predicted proteins | sample MGYA00242636_ERZ504480 | MGnify/ENA primary metagenome ERZ504480 (study PRJEB26092, sample SAMD00036228) | human gut metagenome | host: Homo sapiens | study: EMG produced TPA metagenomics assembly of...
AAGGTATTCCGCAGGGTGAGCGGTTGATTAAACTCAATCAGATAGCCATTCAACAGATGAAAGTATTGGAGAGTGACGGAAGCAAAAAATTGCTGAAATAGTAAAAAGAATAAGGATTGCCCATCGGGGTAATCCTTGCTTTCCATGGCGTATCTATCTTTTAGGTCACAGGTTTTATAATATACTATGGTAATTATATACATCCTAAATATTATTTTCGCCAAGGATATAACAAACCATGACGAATAAAGATGAAATAACAATGAACTCTGATAAAAACGCCTATTTTCTATCGCTTCCGGAAATAACCGAATTATCCGTTCCTCCTAAAACGATATTGTTGGAAGAAGGCAAGGTAGCCGACAGAATGTACCTGATTCGGAAAGGTTGCCTGCGCCTGTTTTTCAACAACGAAGGACGGGACATCACTTTCCAGTTCTTTTTCGAAGGGGATTTCGTTGCATCATTCGACAGCCTGTATCAACGGACACCGAGCCTTTTTTTTCTTGGAGAGCATAGAGCCGGCAGAACTGTCGGTTATGAAGAGAGAAGATTTTTCAGAAACCTCGGACAGAAGCCCGTGTTACGACAGATATACGAGGAAAAATCATCGAACGCTTCCATGTTTATCAGCGGCTCTTCCTTTCCCGCATAAAGAACACCCCCCAACAACGGTATGAAGAACTGCTGAAAGAACACCCCTCTATCATACAGCGGATTCCCCAGCATTATATTGCCTCCTATTTGGGGATTACTTCCGTTTCCCTGTCGAGGATCAGAAACAGGCGATAGTTTATTTCTTTACATTTGTTATCGTCCGGTTCCAGTCGAAGATGCGAACTTTGCCGTATCTATTAAAAACCGAAAACAGATGAAAAAGATTTTTATAATAGACTGGAGCCTGATTCCCGTGTTTGTCCTGTCCGCATACTCCGGAATCGAATTGCATGTGGCCGACTATGAAGGCAATCACGAGGTATGGCATAATTGGGCAGTTTTCCATGTCCTGACGAGCCTGCTGTTCCTCATGGCCTCCATATTTCATATAGCGACGCATTGGGGCTGGTACAAGGGAACTGCCAAGAACGGAATAGGCCGGAAAAGCAAGGTCACGGCGGTACTGTCGGTCCTGTTCCTGTCCGTGGTTCTGACCGGATTTGCCCTGTTAGGCATAGAAGGAGCAGGTTCCCCGGTCGGGCAATGCCATTTTTGGGCAGGTATCGTTACAACTATCCTTTCTATCGGCCATATACTGAAACGCCTTCCGTTACAATGCAAATCATTGAAATAAGCACAACCTATTCAACGGACAACTTCCGGACAAAGCGTTCTTACAGAAATCGGGGTACTTATTACAAATGCGGCTTCTTGCTTACTGTCGAGAAGACCGCATTTTTCTTTATTTTTCGGCATATCATTCGATTTCAGCATTGCTCGTCCAACCATTTGGGGCATCCGGTCCATTCGTTGCCCCTTCAAATCCGGCATCAGAGAATGGCTGTTGTCATAGGCACCGACTTCATGCAGTTCCACGAATGAGGCATTTCCTCCGTAACGGTTTATGTTTTTCACGAGCTTACGGCCTGTCCGGAGAAAACATACGTGCCAGTTTTCCCGACGAGATTCCGAAAAGACATTAAAATAGTTGAAGAATAAAATGTTACGCATACAATTATGTACAGAATCCTTTCATTTCGAACCATCATGCCTTATTTATACCGGACGGGGGCAATGTCGCTCCCGTAAAATAATTAAGGATTATGATAATAGGTTATTTAAGGGTCAGCACGGGCAAACAGAACCCGGCTAACCAACAAGACGAGATCCGGCGTTTCGCCGACAGTAGAAATCTTTCCGTCAGCCAGTGGGTGACGGAGGTCGCCAGCGGCAAGAAGAAGGGGTGCGACCGCAAATTAGGGGGACTGATACGGCGCATGAAACGGGGCGACACGCTGATTGTCACGGAAGTTTCGCGGCTAAGCCGCACGCTGACGGACCTCATGGCCATCATGGGCAAGTGTCTGGAGAAGGGAATCAACCTTTACACAACCAAGGAGGGGTATTCGTTCGACAACTCCATCAACAGCAAGGTACTTTGTTTCGCGTTCGGTCTGGTAGCGGAAATTGAACGCAACCTGATTTCGATGCGCACGAAGGAGGCTCTCGCCCTCCGGAAAGCCGAGGGTGTCGTCCTTGGTCGGAAAAAAGGCAGCTACACGAAAATGAACGTGCTGATCGAAAACCGAAAGGTCATCGTTGGCATGTTGAAGCGGAACTGTACGATTGCCGATATATGCAGGCGTTTCGACATTTCGCGGGATACATTCATGAAATTCCGTAGCCGCTATAAGGAAATAGATAAGGCCATGAAAGAGAAAGAGATAAGACGGAAAGGGGAGTTGCAAAAACGGAGGGTATGATTTTACGTTGGTTAAATCGTTGGTTTAATCGTTCGTTTTCAGCCACAAAATTACAAAAACACGAATTATCCACAAAAAAAATCTGCAAAAAATTGCGTTTCAGTTCTTTGAGTAGGACAAATTTTCCCGGAGTGTCCGAATAATACGACCTTTTTTCCGATAGTCTTTTTAACGAACAAATAAATCGGCATAACTGACAGTTATCCGGCTGATTATTTGTTGGTTCGGTGCTTTTTTACCTCTAAAGAAAGAAGCACGGCACGGACAAACGTACAGAGATTGAATAAATAGCTGATATAAATAAATTGGCATAGACAGAATTATGACAATGAAACGAATACTGTTATTATTTCTTTTATTCTGCGGCGGGTATGTTCATGCGCAAGAGTTGGACTCGGCCCGTATCCATTACCGGCAGGGCCACAGGGAAGTGGACATGCTCTTCCGGGACAACCGCGCGGAACTGGAGCGTTTTATCCGCACCCTGCGTGAAGAACACGGTGCGGACCGCCTTGAAAGCGTCGTGATACGCTCGTGGGCATCGCCCGAAGGTGTGAACCGTCTCAACGGGGTGCTGTCAGAGCGCAGGGCCGACTCCCTGAAATCCTATCTCGTGCGCCACGCCGGAATCCCCGACAGTTTGATCTGCATACATGGAGAAGGTATTGCGTGGGACATGCTGCGCCAAATGGTCGCCGCCTCGGACATATTATACAAGGAAGAGGTGCTGCATATCCTTGACCATACGCCCGTATGGGTGTTCGACAAGGCAGGTCGCGTAGTGGACGGACGCAAGAAACAGCTCATGGACCTGCGGGGCGGTATGCCGTACACCTACATGCTGGAGAATTTCTTTCCCGAACTGCGCTCCAGCCTCTCGGTGGCCTGCTACCGGAAACCCGAACCGCCCGTAAAAGTCATTCCCCAAAAAGAAACGAAAGTGAAAGAGCAGGAACCGGCTCTGCGACCCGATAGCGTGGCGGAAACGACCTCCGAACCGGCAATGGTACGGAAGGAAGCGACCGTGCAACCGCAGAGACCGACGGTGCAGCGGCTGGCCGTTAAGACCAACCTGCTTTACAACGCGATACTGATGCCTTCGCTCGAAGTGGAGTACCGTATCGCCGACCGTTGGACGGTGAACCTCGAAGGCGACATGGCATGGTGGAATAATGACGGCAAGCACAAGTGTTACCAAGTAGCCACAATCAGCCCGGAGGGACGCTGGTGGTTCGGACAGAAGCAAGGCAGCCCGTGGCACGGGCACTACCTCGGCGTGTTCGGCGGCTTCACGTGGTACGACCTTGAAAACGGTAAAGAGGGCTATCAGGGCGAGGCCGAAATGGTGGGTGTCAGCTACGGCTACATGTTCCCCATCGGACGGCGGCTCTCGCTGGAAGCCGGTATCGGTCTGGGGTACATGCACAGCAAGTACGAGGAATATCTTCCCATCGACGGGCACTACGTGTACCAGCAGACAAACCGAATGAATTACTTCGGTCCGTTGAAACTGAAGTTTGCCCTTGTGTGGCGGTTGTGGGATACCGGTAAAAAGAAAGGAGGCGCACGATGAAAGCAACGCTACGATATACCCTCATGGGGCTTACGTTCGCAGGATTGACATTCCTTTCCACGAGCTGCCGGAAAGACCTGTGTTATGACCACGACGAGCATGGCCTTTCCGTGAAGGTGAATCTCTCTTCCGACTGGGAACAGGAATGGGAACGTACTTACGCCTATGACTGGGAAAAATTGTGGGAAGAGGACTGGAAGTACGACTATGAAGATTTGTGTCCTGCTCCGGCCGACGGAATACGTGTCCAAGTCTATACCAGCGACGGACAGCGTATAGAGAGCAATCTGCCCGATGAAGGAGGACGGATCGCCATGCCGGAAGGCACGCACGAACTGTTGTTCTACAACAATGATACGGAATATATCGTGTTCGATGGCGTGGCCGCTTCGGAATCCGCCACAGCCACCACACGCGGCGTGACCCGGAGTTCTTTCCATGAATTGCACGCGGGGGAACGTACCGTGAACCAGCCCGACATGCTTTACGGGGCATACATGGAAGAATACACGGCAGAAAAAACACTTGCCCCGACGGAGCTGCCGGTTACCTTGCGTCCATTGGTTTACACCTATATGATACGTTACGAGTTCGAAAGCGGACAACAATACGTGGCCTTGGCACGCGGAGCCTTGGCAGGCATGGCCGAAACGGTCTATCTGAACGATGGGCATACCGGAGAAACCGCAGCCACGGTAATGTTCGACTGTACGCTGGAAGATTACGGAGCGGAAGCGCTGGTACAGTCGTTCGGCGTACCCGACTATCCGGGTGAACATTACGGACGAAACGGTACGGACGGGCGAAGGTACAGCCTGAACTTGGAGGTGAGAATGGTGAACGGCAAGTTCAAGACCTTCGAGTTCGATGTCACAGACCAAGTGAAAGGACAACCACGGGGTGGCGTTATCGTCGTGAGCGGGCTGTCGATTTCCAACGACGAGGGGCTGGAAGGCGGAGGCAGCTTTGACGTAGATGTGGACGGCTGGGGAGAATGGGTGGACATACCGCTGCCCATTGACTGAAACGAATAAAACAACAGGTACTAAATAACCAAATTTTTAATTTAATTTTTTACATCTTATGAAGAAAAGTTTTTTTGTGCTTGGAGTGGCTGTAGCAGCACTGGCAAGCTGTACGAACGAAGAAGTTGTGGATATGCCGCAGAGCCGGGCGATCCAGTTCGGAACTTTCGTGAACCATTCAACGAGAAGTAGTGTGACTGAAACAACGGAGCAGAATCTTCAGAAGTTCTTCGTATTCGGAAACTATGATGATTCATGGACTTCCGTATATACCAATGTTCAGGTAGACGGAGGCACTGTAGGAGCGGAGGGGACGGTTTGGAATCCCACACAGACTGCTTATTGGATAAATGGCAAGAAGTACCGTTTTGGCGCTTACTCCAATGGTGGTAATAAAATTGAGAATGCAGAGTTTAATGCAACCTCTCGAGTGTTGACATTCCCAAATTACTCGGTAGACAATACGAAAGATTTGATTGTGGCTATACCCCAAGAGGTGACTGCAAAAGAAGCTAATAATGGTCCGGTAAACTTATCTTTCTACCATATGTTGTCGCAGGTGAAGTTCACGTTCAAGAACACGGACGCTTATGACTACACCATGAAAATCTCCGACATCAAGGTGAATGCAGTCAAAAACAACTAATGTTACAGCGACTTATGCCGAAAGCGGGAAACCAGATATCAATTGGACTACTCAAAGTGTTTCAACAGAGGACTATGATTTCGGAGCATTAGGGGATTATTGCCGAAGAATTTCAAGGAACGCTACCCACACTACGACCTGCTTTGTCATTCCACAAAGCAACGAAAATCTGGAAGTAACCTTTACCGCAACTTTCTATGATGCAGCAAATAAACAATTAAGTGAAAATCAGTTCAAAGGAAAATTGGCATATAAAGGCGATGTTAGCGGCACAGTACAGAACCAATGGACTGAAGGTTTCAAATATAACTATACAGTAGAAATCAACGGTAGCACGATTGATCCGGAGTTGAAGGAGCAGGTAATTGAGTTCAAAGTTATTGATGTAGATGAATGGGCTGACGCATCAAATAGTGATGTAACCCCGGAAAACGCCGGAGAGTAATCGCTTGCATCAATAGCCGAAAAGACATCACATCAGGCTATGAGGGGTTGAATGTCCCCTCATAGCCACTAACGGGAGTGTTGCTCCTTATTTACGCTACCGGTAGCGTCAGAAATAACCGGATATAAAGAAACAATGTATGATTATGAATAACAACCTATTCAAAACCTTGTTCATACCGGCTGTCGCCTGCCTGCTGGGAGCCTGTACGGAAAGCACGGGCCCGGACATGGAAACAAGCGGCAACAGCGGGGCGATCCGTTTTGCCGGTCCCGCCGTGACACGGGCCGCCATCGACGACGCAGACGGAATGTTGACCGATGGAAACTCGTTCAGCGTATGGGGGAACTACACCGACGGAACGGGCGGTACGGCCACGAGCGTGTTTAACGCCGAAAAAGTGACATACGTTTCCGGCATGTGGGGTTACGAGGGCACGAGATACTGGCTCGCCGGTAATACCTACGACTTCTATGCTCTTTATCCGTCCGCGGAGACGCTGGGCGATGCCGTGTCCTCTGTCGCCTGCACGGACGGCACTTTTACCGTCAACGGTTTCGATGCCACGAAAGGGCACGACCTGATGACGGCGGAAAAGACGGGTATCGTAACCGAGGCAGGCAAAGTACCCGAAGCTGTCAGCTTCAAATTCTTCCACCGGCTCACGAGGCTGGCATTCAATGTCATGGCCGTGGGACGTGGTGTAACGGTCTCTTCCTTCAAAGTGAACGGCGTGACTTACAAGGGCGATCTTACTTATAATGCCTCCGACGAAAGCTCGTGGAACAATACCGCCAAGACAAACGGCAGCGATGGCCTGCTGGCAGCGAAGGATATTTCCATCACAGCCGGCGATACCCGCAACATGCTGGGTGACGTGCTGTTACTCCCGCACGCCGACCTGACTGATACCGAAATAGCCGTGAGTTACCGTTTCGAGGGCGAGACCGCCGACCGGAGTTCCACGGTCAGCCTCTCCGGCGGGAGTGCGAAACAATGGGATGCGGGCAGCCAATATGCCTACACCCTGACCGTTTCAGCCGCCTCGCTCGAAATCAACGTGAAGGTGCTCGACTGGAAAGAGCAGGACACCTCCGTGTCATGGCAATAAAACGAGGAATTTACAGACAACAATACATACGGTGTATGAAAGCATATATGAAACGACATTTACCGCATCCTTTCTCCCTGCTTCTGCCTGCCGCCCTCGCATGGGCTGCCAGCCTGTTGGCCGGCTGCACGGACGGAGCAGAGGAATGGATACCCGACGGACGCACCGCCTCCGTTACCCTGCACGTACCAATGGCTGGTACACGCTCCACGCGCACCACGGACGAGGAGTACAAGACCGCTGAAGAGAAGATAAACACCCTGCGCGTACTGGTATTCTCGCAGGACAAGCCCATCATCAACAAACAGTTCAAAGAGGCCGACCTTTCCAGTGGCAGTGTCACCATCGAGGGTGTGCCGGTAGGTACTGTGGACATCTATGCCGTAGCCAACGAGGCCGCCCTCGGCAAGGATTATTCCGACATGGCAGACTTCGAGAACAACCTCGTGCAGGTCGGCAACACCAAGAAAGCCTTGGTGATGGATGAGAAGCGCACGCACTTCCCCAAACGTTTTACCGAGCAGGAAATCGCACAATACGGCTTACCCATGAGCTGGCATCGAGATGTGCAGATAACTTCGTCCGGCAACACGCCGCAGACCATCGAAGTGGAACTGGAGCGCTCAGTGGCCAAGCTCAACGTCATTATGAACAACACGTTGAGCTACCCGATTACCATCACCTCCATGAATTTCGGCCAGTTCTTCGGTGACCGGCTCTACCTGTTCCGCGAGCAGACCCTTGACGTTCCCGATGACACGGAGTATTATGTTCAGTCTTACGAGAGCCTTGATATAGAAATCGAAGGCTACGGCAGCAAGACGCTGGCCCTTTACATCTACCCCTCATACGCATGGAAGGATGCAAGCAAGAACTCGCCATATACCATCGGTTTCACCACGAGCACAGCTCCCTATGACGACATACCTTTCATCAACGAGTACGGTGGTACCTTGAACTCTATTGAACGTAACAAGCAGGTGAACATACACGCCACTCTCACCTCGGAGGCGAACCTCACGTTAAAGTTTGAAGTAACAGATTGGGTGACGGAAGAGATAACCGTTCCCCCGTTCAATTAAATGAACCAGTATGTCATTCAAGTTATGAAAGCAAGATTAAAAAACATATTACACCTGCTGGCAGCCATGCTGCTGGTGGCAGAATTGTCCTCGTGTACCGAGGAACCGTTATTCGAGGAGCGAGCCCGCGTGACAGAGGGGCTTCCCGCACGGGTGATGCTGGACTTCCGCTCCGAGAAGAGTCGCCTGGAGACCCGTGCCGCACAGGACGCTACCTACGAGGACCGCGTGAACAACCTCTACGTGTTCATCTTCAACCCCGCCGGGGAGGTGCATTACCGCAAATTCTTTACCGATGGCATCAGCTATAGCGGAGACTATAGCAAAGGTTCCGTTATGATAGAGACCACCTCGCTGAACGACGTGCAGATAGTCTGCATCGCCAATCTATCCACCGCATCCGTGCGTTCCGGCTATGATGTCGAGCTATCGGACATGGAGTCCATAACATCGCGGTCAGACCTCGAAACCTTCGTGATGAAGATGGACGAGCAGACCGTGGAACGCTCCACGCAGTTCATGATGACGGGCTATGCTTACGATGATAAGAACCCCACGAGCAACCTTGTCAACATTCCCGGCACGGAAAGCGGTTCCGCCTCGCTGGAGTGCACGCTGCGGCCAGAACGGACAGACGCGAAGGTGGAGTTCGTGGTGAAAACCGAGAAACCCTCCAGTAAGAATTGGACGGAACTGGATTTCCGCCCGCGCGGCTGGAGGGTGGTGAACGTGCCGGCCCAGTCGTTGCTGCTACCCCGCGAAACGGGTGATGCCGATGGTGACGGCTGCACCTACTTCACGACCGAGGAGATGCCTTTCGAGACCACCAAGCGGGATGACAATTATCTCTACACCTCCGGTGGTTTCGTGTTCTACATGCCGGAAAACCGCAAGACACCTGCACGGCCCATCTCCGGCGAAGGGCTTAGCGCCGCGGAACTGTACGCCCTGCGTGAGGAACGCGAACACGAGAACGAGGGTAACGAATATCCGGACAAACCCGGCCAGCTGTTCGAGAACGGAGACTTTACCTACGCTCCCGCCAATGCCACTTACGTGGAAATGTCCGGCACGCTGTCCTACAAGAATGACAAAGGCAACACCGTCAATGCTGACGTGACCTTTACCGTGCATCTGGGCTATGCCAAAGGCAACCCCAACGACTACGAGACCCGTCGCAATACCCGCTACATCTATACCGTCACCCTGCGCAGTATCAACGATATACAGCTTGAAGTGAGATCCGACGGGGAGGAGAATGAACCGAGACCCGGCTACGAGGGTAACGTGATATTCAGCGAAGAAGGAGTGTACGAGCTGGATGCGCACTATGACCGCGAGCTCATCACGATAGACCGAAGCATGGTTCCAGCCATGACATGGGGCGTGCAGACACCTTTCGACAAGGCCATCTACGCGGGCAATTTCGGTGAAACGGACAAGCCGGAGAGCACAGGTATCCATGACTACAAGTGGATCAAGTTCGCCATCAACGAGGACTATGATCAAGACGACCACTTGTTCGTGAAGTACCCCGGAGACCAGAACTACAAGGGAGGAAAGAACCAACCTTCGGGGTATGACGGACACGCGAATCATCCTGACGCCCGCCTGCTCGACGTGCACCAGTTGCTGCAACGCCTGAAGCAGGAGTACGAGGATGGAAAGACCACCGGTTCGGTTGCCGTTACCGCTTTCATTGATGAGTATGTGTACGTGCGTGAGCCGGATGCCCCCAATACTACCGAGAATAATACTCCTCTTTTGGCCCAGTGGCGCCGGTACGTGGAGTCCGAGGACCGCCTGCTCTACTTTATCAACGGAAACAACTCGCATTACAGTCCCGATGGTGCATCGAGCGTGGTGGAAGCCATACAGACTTTCAAGCAGAAGTCCATACGCACGGTGTACAACGTGAAAAAAAGCGAGAGCGAACTGCCCACCGCATGGGGACTTGAAAGCCGCATGGAGGGCATACGCTGGAAGGAGGGCAAGGTGAATAAAGGCACTTCCACCAGCAACGGCCGACTCAATACCATACTCTGCCTGCTGGGCGAAAACTATGAATCCAACAGGTCCCTGCACTGGACGGAGGTGCTCAACACCTCCGAGCACTATGGTCTGACCGATGGCCACCAAGACGCCCTGCACGCCGTGTTGTTGCGTAACCGTGACCTGAACGGAAACAATATCGTGGAAGCGAACGAGATACGCTGGTATCTGGCCGCCATCGACCAGCTCGTGGATCTCTACATCGGCGAATACGCGCTGGACGATGCCTCACGTCTCTATCCCCAAAATCCCGCGGACAGGGATTACCAGACCTATTGGCACTATACCAGCAGTTCCGCCAACGGCGACCACTCGTGGGTGTTGTGGGCGGAAGAATGTGCCGCATTGGGTAACTACAGCGGTTCGAGCAATACCGTGAACGGAAAATATACCTACCGCTGCATACGCAACCTCGGTATCGGTCTTGACAATCCGAATGTTGAACCCACACCACTCATTCCCGACGTGACGCAGGCCGAACCCGACGGCACCTACCTGATCGATGTCTCCAACCTTAGCGAGAAGGCACGCCGCCTAAGCTATGAGGCCAGTTCGTTGCCCACGCATAACGACCTGTCGCCTTATAACCGACCGTATGCCAAGTTCCGTGTGGCGGCAAATGATGCAGACTTTCCTACACCGAAAATAGATGTAAATGTACTAAATCGTTGGAGTTGGGAAGGCGATCATGATTGGAAGTGGTATCAGACCGCTTCTATTACACCGCGCGGCTATCGCGTGCCCAACCTGCGCGAGCTGCTTATCATGGGTACCCGTCTGCCCGCAAACGCGTGGAAGACGTATAGTGGTCATTTTGGGCTGTATCATCATGAGAGCAAGGCCATGTACATGACCTATACCAGCTTCAGCCGAGGAACTTATAACGGTGGAGACGGTTCCATTTCGGGCAAGAACGGCGGTTTCCGTTTCAACGCCGAGGACGGCTCCATAGGTGCGACCGGATCGAAAGCCGACGGCGGGTATGTACGCGGTGTGAGAGACGAGCAATGACACGGCAGCCCGATAAGTCCGGCAGACAAAAGGGAGCAACCCTGTTAGAAAGATATAGTAATATCAAGTAGAACCCATTCAACCCAAAGAGGTTTTCCTCTACCGAAAAAAGCCCCTCGAACCTACGGCAAAGGTATCGAGGGGCTTTTCTTCTACCAGCGAAACGGTAATGGGCATTTGGGTACGCATTGTCCGATTGTGTCATCCGCGAAACGCCACCAGCGCCGGAACTTTATTTGTCAGCGACAGAAATAGGATGATAAATGTATGGTTCCCCTACCGCTTTTCATTTCTTCTTCAAAAATCGCTCCGTAAGCCACTTGCGCACCGGGAGATCATAGCACTTCAGGCAGGCATAGGCAAGGGCGAACGCCCCCACGAAAGTGAGCAGCATGTAAGGAAGCCCTTCGGCAAGCGTCGCCTGACGGTTGAACGCCCACGCCGTATAGATATAGACCAGCGGATAGTGGGTGATATAGACAGGATAGGATATGTCGCCCAAAAACTTGCATACGGCAGCGGAACGCCTGCCCGTTATCCTGCCTCCCGCACCCATCGAGACGATGACCGGGAAAATGCAGATGATGCAGAAAGCTTCGTAAAGCCCGTTCATCCAATAACCGTCCTCCCCGCCGATACGGGGCACGGAAAGCACGGCGATTATCATCAGGCTGCACCATCCAAAGGCATTCTTGCGAGTGCGTATCAGCCAACCGAGCCGCGACAGGAGCAGTCCGCCGAAAAACGGGTATATCAGCCGGACCAGCCCCACGTACTGCTGTTCCCAGTTCAAAGCCCATCCGCCCACGATGTCGCCGGCAGGCGCGGTAAGGCAACGGTGCACCGTAAAGCACGCCGCTATCGTCACGAGGACGACCAGCGCCGTCTTGCTGAACTTGCGGATGAACAAGGCGTACAATATGTTGCCGATGTATTCGTAGTAAAGCGACCATGCCGGCCCGTTCAGCGGGTGCATTTCCATCCATCCCCGGACGTCCCACTTCAGCGGCAGAGGCAGTAACGTACAACCCAGCAGCATGACCAGCAGCACCGCACCGGCGGACACGCCCTCCATTGCCGGATAACAGGGGGCATCCTGAAACCAAAAGAGCGCGGCTCCCACGATACTCCCCATGATCACCATAGGCTGTAGCCGGATAAGACGACGCTTGAAGAAGGTTCCCGTGCTCATCCGGTTCCAACGGTCATCGTATGCGTAGCCGATGACGAAACCCGAAAGCATGAAGAAGAAATCGACTGCCAGATAGCCATGATTGATAATCTGGTTCAGATGGTTGCCGCCGGAATGCGCTTCCAGCAGATGAAAGGCCACTACCATAGCAGCCGCCACACCGCGCAGTCCGTCCAGAATCTCGTAGTGCGGCTTCGAGGTCAGATAAGAGTTTTGCATGTTCATGAATTATACCGGTAAAAGACTGAATGCAAAGATAGTATATAATAAATAATTACGATGTTCGTTACCGATTAGAAAATATCAAACAGTCAGATTTCCGTTTAAAAAGAGAGCCGATCTTCGCAGACCGGCTCTCCATTAACGAATAAATTGTTTTCACATCGTATGAACAAAAAGTATTATTTGAAATGCAGCATAACCTTTGTATGGCGGTTGGCCTCATTGGGCGCATAATCGGAAATGCCGCCTTGGTGAGTTTTGGCTATCTTGTCGCCCGACACCCCACGTTTGATTAGTTCTTCAGCGATATAATCGGCTCTTGATGCACTCAAGACATTGTTTACGGATGCTGTTCCGGTCATACTGTCAGCTGCACCAATGACGCTTACCGATAACCCGTACTTCTTCGCCACTCTTGCCAACTCGTCGAGATTAAGCGTCTGGGAGGTATCCGTGAGACGTGCCGTATTGAGTTGGAAGAAGAAATACACGGGTGAGCCGATACACTCTTTTCCGTTCTGCATACGAGCCAAATATTGCATACAGAGTGTGTCTTGACCCGCACAAAGGGGAATCGTGCCGGCAGATTGTGTACCCTTCCCATCCAAGAGAGATTTCCCGTCCCACTTCCGGTTCTTAAGCCTCGCTTGAAGCGAGTTCAGACCGCTGTAATTGTTTTTGGGATAACGGTTGCCGTCGAATGCATCATCGTCATCAAAAAGATGGCTGTACGTGTCGAGCAATCCTTCGATTTCCAGAATCTTTTTCAGCTCAGTGAGTGCCCGTCGGTCTCTGTCATGCTGCCCTACATAAAGACGGTTCTCTTCCGACAAAGCATTTACGCGCTCGACAAGCCACTGATCGCGGCGGATATAAGGACTTGGGTCTATGGCGCGTTTCCAACCGACCCTGCCGATATGAAAAGAAAATCCGGCGGTAAGCGATAATATGTGGTCACCAAAACGGTTCTCCTTACCATACCCGTCGAAATCTTGGAAAGTGGTTGCGCCGGAGAGTTCCACGAGGGCGCTTACCCTTTTGGAAATCCGGTACTGCCCCTGTATACCATAAGAGACTGCAAACGGGTTATGCCCGTTGGTCGCATGATGCAGCAGCCCGATACCGGCAAAGGGAGCCAGATGCCAGCGTACCTGTTCCTGCCGGGCATAGCTGCCGCCGAGCACATTCCATAGCAGATCCGCATGGAGGTGGTGGTATTCCTGCACGGCCAGCGTACCGTCCTTGAACTGCAATCCGCTATAATTTATGCGTGCGCCTACCCACGGGGTGAACCACTTGCCAATGGCAAGGCTATACGAGGGTTTCAACCTCCCGAACAGGTCTTCGCAGCCAAGCGGGGTGCCGAGAAAGGCCGTCGTGCCTCCGGCGATACTGACGAACCAGTTGCCGTTTCCCCGTGCCGGGACGACCACTCCGTCAAGATATGAGGGCTGTAACGGCTGCAGCAGTTCAGTGTCATCGTAACGGAACATGCAGCGTACAGTATCCTTCTCCGTGGGTTGTACATCCGCACGGGCTTGCAGCGTACAGAACGCCGCAAAGATAAAGATGATATTCTTTGTCATAATTCCAATTTTTTAATTGTAATCTATTCAGTTTTCAGGCAATCTTTGCCATTTATCGTTTGGGCTTTTTGCCGATGGCCGGACGCATCATGCGGCTCGCCATTCTCATGCAGCGGAGCGCCCATGCCCGGTTGTCCTCGTCGTCATCGCGTCCCCATTTGAGGTCACTGCCGCCACCACCTCCGCCACGTGTTTCGGCAAATGTAGTGGCATCATCGACCATGCCGAGGAACAACAGTGTGGCGCAGTGCATGACTTCCGTGCCTTGTTCTGCCACGGAGCGCACGAGGGTGCCATCGAACAGTTGCCGTTCGGAGGGCTTCATACGTGCCGACAGTTCCCGCCACTCATCGACCATGTTTTCCAGCATGGCATCCTTGAGCAGGCTGTCCACTTTGGAATGTACATCACGGGTGTATTCGTAGGCTTCTTCCTTAAGCTGTTCCGTGCGTTCCTGAATGGCATCCATATTCTCTTTGAGGTCGGAAAGCTGTCGGTCGGCAGTCTGTAACTTCTCCTGTTTGTCTGCCAGTTTCCCTTGGATAGCGGCCAGTTCTTTTTCGAGTTTCTCCTTCTCGGCGGATATGGCCAAGGCATCGTCTTTTCGGGAGTTCATGTCATTTTCGAGTGCTGCCAGTTGAGCCTCCTTTTCGGATTTCTCCCGTCGCAGGTTTTCCACCATTGAAGTGAGACCCTTTACCCTGCGCTCTGCCAGCCGTATATCCGAATGAAGATCGGAAAGCACTTTTTGGTGGCGGTCAATATTCTCCTCGATAGTTGTACACTCTTCCGAGAGCATACGGCGGTATTCTTCCGTCGTCCTGTGCCGTGCGCCGGTCTCGGCGACGCTCCGGCCTCTCGCCATTCCCCATTTCGTGTTGACCTCGGCGAAAAAGTCCGTATGGAGCTGTTTCATTCTCGCACTATATTCGAACTTGTCCTTTCCGGCGAATATCTCCTTGTACGCAAACTTCCCGTCTTTGATTGGCAGAAGCGTGCAATGCACGTGCGGATTCAACTCGTCGAGGTGTACAATGAAGGCGGCAACATTCTGCTCTCCGTATCTGCCACAAACGAATGAATAGACATCCTTTGCCCAACGTTCGATGTCGCTCTTCCTTTTGATGCGGGTATTGTCCGCACCTTTTTCAAAATCCACCTTCTGCGTACCGAATGCGAGTTCGTGCATCCGCTCCCGCGAACCTCCAAAGATGATGTTTACTACCGTGCGGTATTTCGGTTCGATCAGTCCCTCGTTGGGGTCCTTTATTCCGCGACGGCCCAATATGTCCGCTATCCGTTCCGGGATATTACGGCTCGTGTCAATAGGGCGTATCTTGCCTCCGGACGCAATCTCGAAGTTCAGATGTTTGCGAGTGGGATCGTAGTTGCCCTTACTCATGGCGTACTTCTCCGCCTCTTTGCTGCGATTGCGTAGATGTTCGTTGCCTTGGGCGGCGGTGATTCCTTTCGACACCTGAACGTCGAGAACCTGTTTTGCATTTGCCATACTGTTTCCGTGTTGTTTCGGACAATCCTCCGTGTCCCAGCTTGCTGCTTGTACGGACACCCTTCCCACCGACGTCAGTCGGTCGGGGTATTAGGCTCCCCCTTCCCTTTGTTCAGTGGCAGACGGGCAAGCCCGGATGCCTGCTATAACTGGAAGGATATTTGGACCGGAACCGGGGCGGATTACCCGTGGTTATACAATCTTTGTCCGCGAATCCCTGTTCAACTTTCTTCCTGCGCCTTCGCCAGAAGCGATAGAAAGGGTTTACGAAGCGATTCGAGGCGTTCCGTCTCTTCGTCCGTACCGAAGTCTGTTCCATCCGTCTTGCCGTCGATAATAAGCTCTGCAAGCTCTTTCGAGGCTTCGATGAATGCAGCCCACTCCCCACCAAGATCAAGCCGGAAGAATTGCACGAGCGGTGAGCCGTCGTCGAATCTCGACTTGCGCAGAACCCGCCAGAGGGCGGCATGGGCGATACACTCCAAAACGGTCTCACGCAATTGTTCTTCTGACCGGTGGGTATGCACGGATGTCGTACCGGAATGATTGTCCGGATAGATCCGGCTGTCCCGTCCAGCTATCTCCGCCAAGGTCTGACGCATGATTTGTCCGCATGATTTGCCGACATCGAAAGAGGTTGCTTTGCCAATCACCCAATCGTACAGTATTCCTTGTATTCTTGCGGCAAAGTCCGTTTCTTTCTGTCCACTGTCCGGCATGTCAGGCGTACCGATTCGCAGGTGCATGGTAATGATGACGCTTTTCGCCAGCCGGATACGTTCCAACTGCCCGAATGCTTCGAGCGTGTCCAGAAACGAGCGGACGGTGGCGCGGTGCCAATGCCACTCGGATGCAAGGTCGGAAACGGTCACATGGCACTGGCAGGGACCGAGGTCGTAGTCCTGTTTCCTTAAAAACGGGGAGACGAAACCTGCCAGCGATTTATCCAACAGGTCGCAGTAGGCTTCTGTTCTTGTTTTCCGCTCGCCGACTTTTTCTTTCAGATAGTCGAACACTTCCGTGTTGGCCAGTATGGTGGCGGGCGCTTCATTTCTATTTCTCATTTTCGTTCTGTTTTTGATGATTCATATCGTGCGGATTGTATGAACTGCCATTATCCGCATTATCGTGACAGTCTTGCGTGATGATACTATGATAACTTTCGGCTAATGCTCCGGGATATTCCAACCATTCGAGGAATTTGCGCATGTCTGTCCTTTCGGACATGACCCTTGCCGACGGGTAGAACAGGGCAGCCAAAAGAATAAAGGCGATGGTTACGGACATCGTGTACAGATGCGGCACGAAGCCGATGACCAATGCCAAGAGCGCAAACCAGACGAAACGTTTCGGCCGGTCGAGCAAACAGCGCATCCATCGGTCCGCCCGCCGGAAAGAGGCCCATGCGGCACACACAATGGTGGATGGCACAACACCGAACTCGCCGGGGTGTCCGCTCGTATAGACATAATGGAAGAGGAGCAATACGATAAGCAGCACATGGGTGTACAACCTGCGGGCCTTTTCGCTCCATATCATTTTATCGTAGAATTTTGCCATGAAGTAACGTCTGCTCCTGTACAACAGTGCCGGAAGGACGACAGGCATTGCAAGAAACACAAACTGTAATATAATCCAAGTCATAACAGGTAATAGGGTTTTGAAGGTATGTGAACGGGCCGTACCACGAGTTCCAAGCGGACAATCCCGTGGGTGGCCAAGCGGATAATGTTCTCGGTGTCTTCAGCTGTCAGGGACGATGCGCCTTTCTTCATCCGGGACTTGAATATGCCGTTCTGCTTGCGGTATGTAGCCAGTGCCGCGTCCAGATCATGCTCCGGAATCGTCCACGTCATGCCCCGGTCGTATGTGCCATGCGGTTTGCAAGCACGCAGTACCAGCGTGCGGGAAACCAGGAAATCGGTCCGGTTGTTCCTCGGAATGACGTGCTCCTTGTAGAGGTTGTCATCGGCCACCTCTATCCATGTGCGGTATGTGTCGATGCAGAAAATCATCTGGCGATATATCGTGTTTCGCATAGGAACTGTTTTACATGAAATCCAACAGCACGTCTTCCAGCTCCTTCTTGTACTTGAAGCTGCCGTTTCCGGTGTGGAGTTTCAAGTCGAGAGACAGGTCGCCGTACATCAGTTCCAACGAATCGTAAACGGTCGCGATGACGCGGTTTACCTTACCGTCCGCGTCTGTCCGGGCGTTCATCTTGAACATTTGTCCGAAAGCGGGATTGGAGTAGGCACAGGTGCTATGACCGGATTTTTCCAATCCGACCGGCACATGGTGGTAGAGCGTGATCAGCTCCATGTCGTCCTCGAATATGTCCATGACCTCCTCCAAATCATAGGGGTCCCGCAACGGGAACGTGAGCAGAACGTAGTCGCCGTAAAACTGCGGCTCCTCCATTGTCGCCACATTGAGAAGCTGCGGCATTTGCAGGGGTACGAACGACATGAAGTCATCCAGAAAGTGTCGTAACATAATCATATATCGTTTATTTTATGAATAGGCTTTTACAAAGAGGCGATGAATATCTCCATGAGCATACCGGGCAGCTCGTCCAACCGGTTGTTCTCTGACGACAGGATTTTACGCAGTGTCTCGAAAGCGCCGGGTGTTTCGGTCGCAATCCGGTCGAGGGCTTTCTTATCCTCTGGGGAAAGAAGCGTCATACAGAGGCCGTCCAAGGAAGCGTAGGGCTGGAGTATCATCCAGATGTAGGCGTGCGCCTGTTCGGGTGTCGCGATTTCGCCCCGATGTATGTCGTCGAGACAGGTACGCACGTTCTGTATCAGTCGGCGGTCGGCACGCAGGGCCATGTATATCAGGGCCTCCTTGTAGGTAATCTCTTTGCGTCCGGCAGCGAGAAACACCTCGGAACAGCACTTCTCCGTGTCGCGGGTAATGTCGGCCATGTTTGCACTGCCGGAATCGTGCAGACCGGACAGAAAAGCGCGAAAAACGGCGTCTTCTTTCTCGATGAATCTCTTGAGGTCACGACTGTCGTGTATGCCGTCGTTCAGGGTTTCGGCAAGCAACTTACGATATGCCGACAGCGTTTGCTCCTTGTTGCCACGGTAGGCAGGCCGTTTATCCAGTGCTGCGAAAAACGGACGGATCTCCTCGGCGGAACGGTGTAGTTCCACGTCTTCAGCATAGGGAGAGAACCGCTCTTTCAGGCTCAACACTTCCTTGTAGGTGCGCGGTTTCGACAGGGCCAACCGGGAAAGTTCCGAGCAAATGGAATCGTGTAACAGACGACATTCTTTCCGTGTGCCGGAATGGACCTGACGTGCCGTGTCCTGCCGAATGGCTGCAGCCACGGAATCTTTCAAGGTTTGCCATTTCCCGATACATACGGTCAGCTCTTCAAAGGAAAATTCTTGGGACTTGCGTATCTCGGAGAGGTACTCTCTGTACAGACCGGCAGGTGTGTCTTGGGGTTCCACCAGTGATTTGCCGTTCGGACCGTCGCATGACGGGAATGTAAAAACGGCAATCGAAGCGGCAGAAAGTCCAGCAATGGAAAGTATGATTTTTAAGTATGATTTTCTACTATTCATTGTTCAATTTTGAATTTTACAGCGCAAATCTAAGTATTATTTTCAAGATGGCAAGTGTTGAAATTTGTTTTATAAGCTATTTTTAACATTGTACTTAATAGTTTGATTTTCAGTGAAAACAAGTGAAGAAAACGGGAGGCTTAAGTGCTTTATTCGATTTTCCGTTCAAAGTATGGTTTAGTTTAAAATAAAACTGTTATATTTGTACTTGTTATCATAGAAGTGTACAATGAGATGGCAAAAGTAGGTTACATATTTAAGGCGGATCGTTACGACGGGTTCGAGGCTGACAAAGAATGGATGCAGAAGTACGGCTGTGTACAAGTGATAGAGGAACCGGTCGAAAGCGAGGCGCTACGGCCTAAATGGAAACAGCTTGTGGCGAGCCTCGAAAGGGGTGACGAGGTAGTGGTGGCCAAATTCAGCAATGCCCTCCGAGGGTCGCGCGAACTGTCGGCTTTCATTGAGTTGTGCCGTATCAAGGTGGTACGCATCATATCCATCCATGACCGGATCGACTCACGGGGTAAACTGTTTCCCGAAACGACGGTTGCCGATGTGCTGGAGATGTTCGGGGCGCTTCCCGAAGAGGTGGCGATACTGCGATATTCGTCCGCACGTGTCTTGAACCTGCAACAGAACGCGAAGATTCCGAAGAAAACGATGAAGGCTATGGATAAGGCCGACAAGGAAAATACTATTGTTGACATGTATGTCAACGGCCATTCATTCGAGGACATCATGGCGGTAAGCGGGTACAGCAGTCGGAGTTCGGTATTCAGCGTGCTCCACAGGCATGGGGTAAAACTCAACAGGGGGAAATTCAGCGGCCCCTTGGGAACCCGGAAAAAGAAAAAGGACGACAGTCCGGCGGAAGAATAACCCGTAAAACGAAAAGGGCGGCGGCAACTACCGCTTATAAACGGTTTAACTGTCGGAAAACAAGATTGAAAGGGATTCGCACTCTTGGTAACAAACAGCAGATGTTTAATTTATTAATACAGGTTAAATAAAAACGTAGTATGGAAGTAATATTGATAATCGTTGTGTTCTGGGTAGTGGGTAAACTTCTGAAAGCGGTGTTCGGCGGTTTTAGCAAGAGCGACTACCGGCGTGACCAGTAACACGTATGAGGCAACGGCGGCATTGTCTTGCCGGTTCTTTCGTGTCAGGAGTCGGAATATGATTCGTATAAATCAAAAGATGAATGTAGATAAATGAAAACTTACCTTATCTTGTTTTGCTATCGTTTTGAAACTGTAGCCACTTCTTTCTTGAAACAGAGCGAACAGTTTACCAAACTCGTTCCGTCCGTATTGACCGTTCTGGGGTACGCGGCGGCTTTCTATTGCTTGAGTGTCGTACTGAAGAGCATTCCGGTAGGCATAGCTTACGCCATTTGGTCGGGAGTGGGTATCATTCTTATTGCGCTTATCGGCTTTTTCGTTTTCAAACAGCACCTTGACATGGCTGCCATTATCGGGCTGGCCCTGATTATTGCCGGAGTGGTCGTCATCAATGTTTTCTCTGACTCGGTTTCCCATTGATGGATATTTGGGGAATCTGAAAAGATATCAAAGAATTTGCTTCTGTTTTTATATTATAGTTATAATATTGAGACTGGAATATATGACAAAAAAATCACTGCAAATCATGCTTTTCGCCCTATTATTGCTGAACGCAGCATGTCAGCACGAGGAGTTGGGCACCGGCTTCGGTAACGATGGCTATGTGGAATTTCTGTTCACAAAGGATGGGGACGTGTCCACCCGCACAGACATCGCCGAGAATGGCAGCGGGACGTTTGCCGACGGCGACAAGATAGGGCTTTACATCGAACAGAAGACAGGAACGTACCGGCATATTGTACTGACGCGGGAGAACGGCGTATGGATGCCGCGGCTCAAGAAAAGCGACCTGGGTGACGGACTGGTGACGCTTAATGCCTATTATCCGGCACGCAGCGATATAGGAGGCGAAGTGACGGATGACACTCACCGGCACCCGGTATGGAGCGACCAGCAGGCGGAAGGCTACGAGGCTTCGGATCTGTTGTGGTCGAACAAGACCGTCAGTGCAGGGGCGATAGCCGGAAACCGTATCGAGATGCCGTTTGGTCACGCGTTGCACCGCCTCGTGATAGAGTTCGAAAACAGAGAAGAACTTCCCGAAGACATGGAAATCAGTGTGCACGGAAGGACGGAGGGAACGGTCTATCTGTTCAGTGGGGAGGTTGCAGCCTCTGAAAGTCAGGATGTGGAATGGATCAAGGCCCGGAAACTCGGCGAGGGCCGTTACTGCGCCGTGTTCTATCCTCAAAAGCTGAAGCAGGGCGAAGAGTGGGTGAAGCTCTCGACAGGCGGTAAGGAATCCATCTATAAATCCCCGGCGACAGTCGGCGGCAAACCTTCACTTGAAGCCGGCCGACAGACCACGCTCCGCCTGATCCTGAAACAAAACGGAGCGGTTAGTCCCGACCCGGAGCCGTCGGAGTGGGCCAACAGCCAGCATTGGGTTTACGGCATCGAGGGTCCGGCATACAGCCCGGACGAGGTGGTGAACAGCTTCCCCGATCTGGAGTCATTCCCACAGGGCAAATGGTTCAAGGCCGGAGACTTTTCGCCGGAGTACCTGAACTGGGACCGGATATGGGGCTGGTACGACTGCGACAAACGTAACCTGTTCGGCGATTATCCCGACTTTACCGAGGACGGCAACATGTGCTGGGCGGCTGCGGCTTCGAACCTGCTGCACTGGTGGATGTATCATAACCGGGAATATATCATCAGATACGATGAAGTCTATGGAATGACCCCGTACCCGAAATATCCACGACCGTCGATGGAATTCTCCGACACGGAAGAGAGCGGGATATTCGACCTTTTCCGGAAGAATTTTAAAAACCAAGGCAACTGGGACGATGCCGGTGTGAACTGGTTTATCAATGGCACGGTGGGTAAACTTCTCCCGAACAACTCTGATATCGAAAACAAGTTTCAGGGGTATTTCAAGGAAGTCTTTGCGGGAACTTCGGTAGCGACCTTACATTGGATGTACACGAAAGAGGACTTCAACCGCACCATCAAGCAAGCGTTGAACAACAGGCAGGCGCTGGGTTTTGTCCGGGTAACCTTACCTGACCGGGATTTCCACAACATGGTCATCTGGGGTGCGGAGTTCGACGAGACAGGCGACGCTTCGGCCATCTATTATGTGGACAACAACGACTATTATGAATACGAAACAACAGGAGGTTCCAATGACTATCAGCATCACCGGCTGATACGCACACCGATCTGGTATAATGACGATGTGTGGCCCGTGCACATGGGAACCGGAAAGTCCAATCATATCGGCACACTGACAACGGTGGATTTAAGGCGCGACATCTGGCAGAAAGCATTTCCCGAAGTACAGCCGGGAGATGAGTGAAAACGGAAAAACAGATAGTAAAAAACGGATAAATTAAACAGAAGATGATAAAGAAGACGATTTGGATATTGCTGCCGGCACTTGCGCTGGCGGCATGCGACAAGGAGGACAACGCGGGCACGATGCCTGCGGACGGAAAAATTGAAATCGTGACGGGTGTCGAAGCCCTGACACGTGCACCCCAGCTCGACGGTACGGGAGCCGGGAATTTCCGGACGGGAGACACCTTTACGCTCACGGTGTCGTCGGACGGCAAGAACGTACAGAAAGCCTATACCGTTGGCTCTACGACGCTCTATTGGCAAGACCTCGACATCGGAAGCGGCAAGACAGCCTTCGCTGGGTGCTATCCGAACCATGAGGGAGCGAATGCCTCGACTTTCGAGTTCGATGCCAGGAATGCCCCGGATGCCGACCTGCTGTTAGCTCCGGCCGTCGAAGTGCCGAGAGGCGCGAAGAGCGTGACGATGCCTTTCTGTCATGCCATGCATAAGCTGGTCGTGAAGTACGTTGCCGACAACTATGCGGCAGGGTCGTTGAGCGGCATCTCGACGACACTCCATGCCCGCACGGTCTGCACGGTGGAGCTGGCGAAAGGTGTCGTTGCGGAGAACTCTGCGAAAACGCCCGCGGACTATACGGCTAAAAAACGGAGAGAACGTTTCGTGGCTCGTCGTGCCCCAGAACAGGGACGGCGTGAAACTGACGGTAACGCTCGACGGACAGAACCGCGAGTTCCCGCTGCCTGAAACGACGACCGACGGGAAGCCCCTCACCATGCTTGACGGCGGCAAGACGCTCTCCGTGACATTGCGGGTTTCCAAGAACGGCATTACGCTCGAAGGAACCACCATCGGCAAATGGGAAGAGCAGGGTTCTATTGACGGAGAAATCGAGATTTGACAGTTGTACACAATATTCAGGCGGTCTCCAGAGGCCGCCTGAAACATTAATCCGGGAAATTACCTGCAAGTTATCATCTGCTTCCGAGGACGTAGCCAAAATGTAACGGCAATCACTAAAGTCGTCAGAATTTCAGATAACGGCAAGGCGAGCCAAATACCTTTCACTCCCATTATGGCAGGTAATGTCATGAAGCACGGAACCAGAAAAACAGATCCACGTAAGACTGCAAATGTTATGGCCGGCTTTACCCGTTCCATGCTCTGATAATATCCGATAATGGAGAGATTCGAAATAAAGAAGATGAACCCCGTGCCATAATAAGGGAATCCTTCTATTGCTATGCGTGCGGCAGTATTGTCAATGCGCAGGAACAGCCCGACAAGCCATTCGGGAAACAGGATAAAGGCGGCAGTAGAAATGACTCCGCAAACCAATGCCGCAAACACGGAAACGCGTAAGGCGGAACGGACTCTTTCCGTGCTTCCTGTGCCGAAATTGTAACTGATGATAGGCTGGGCAGATTGGGCAATGGCGTTACCTATCATGAAGACGAACGGGAGATAATAACAGCTTACTCCGAAAGCACCTACTCCGTCATCTCCCAAATGGCGCATGAATACATGGTTGCCGATAAACAGCAATATCGCCATTGTCAATTCGCCTAACAAGGCGGATGAGCCTATCTTGCACTGCATTCCTATATCATGGAAGAAAAACAAAATCTTTTTCTACCCGGACAAAGAGAATGCAAACGTGTGTCACGGGCATAGAACAACAAGTAACCCATCGCTACCGCTGCCCCGGCCAGACAACTCAGGGAGGTGGCAAATGCCGCACCCATCACTCCCCAGCCCAGCGGGAAGATAAACAGCCAGTCGAGAACGACATTCACCGCTGCGGCTATGATACTGCACCACATGGCAAGTTTCGGAGCACCATCCAGCCGCATGGCAAACAAGGCAACGGCGATCCACAACTCAAACAGCAGAGACGGGGAAAACCAGACCAGATAATCGACAACCAACGGCAGCAAATGCTCCGACGAGCCAAGCATACGGGCGGTTTCTTCGGGAAAAGCCAGAATGAATCCCCCGGTGGCTACGGAGATGAGCGTCACGAAGAGCATGGCCTGGGTGACGGCCGCACGTGCCAAAACGGTTTTTCCTTTCGACAAGTAAATGGAAGCGATTACAGAACAACCTGCCCCCATCATCAGCCCGACACCCATGAGTGACATCAGCAGAGGGACGCAGATATTTACAGCCGCAATCCCGTCGCTGCCCACGCCATGTCCTACGAAAATCCCGTCGATAGTCGTTACCGCCGACATACTCAACATCCCCAACAGAGTGGGGAAAAACAGTTTCTTAAACAGAACGGAAACTTTCTCATTCCCAAAATCAATCACTTTTTCTTTCATACGTCTTTGTATTTTATGTTATATGGTTTACCTCTGGCAGAAAACGACGGAAGCCGGATAAGACGATGGTTTTACCCAGTCATCTTATCCGGCTTCCATAGCCCTCCGATGAGGATTATAAAATGTCCTTTGCGTTATTTCGCCGCAAAGGTGGGCCAAAGATTTGACTTATCCAAAAAAAGTTGCATTTTTGTACATTGCTATTTAATTCTTATAATATGACAAAAGCAGAAATTTGTTAGCCGGATTGCACAGCAGACCGGAATAGAGAAAGAGGTCGTAATGACCGTGGTCGAGGCATTCATGGAGAATGTAAAAAGATGCGATGATTGCCGGGAACGAAGTGTTCCTGCGGGGTTTCGGTAGCTTCAATTATCAAGCAAAAGGGCAGAGAAGGTGGCCCGTAACATATCAAAGAACACAACTATTGTGATTCCGGCTCATTCCATCCCCGCCTTCAAAACCGGCAAAAAGTATTCCTGAATGCCGTAAAAAGAGGG